>JGI24021J15306_10002222_pt1 | contig 20603 bp, 12 predicted proteins | sample Ectturendosymbi1_FD_15306 | JGI IMG/M metagenome (IMG submission 15306)
CTTTGCAGCTGTAGGAAAAGGAATGTCGTTTGTAGGAAGAGACGTGCGCTGAGAGACAGTGCAACAGCCTCAAATCGACAGGTGGAAGATCAAACGAAACATACCTCGCGGAGCACCTTTGTGACGGTACAAACGTGACAATACACGGCAATGGTCGGCACGAAGATCACGTGAAGTCACGCGCCACAGAGATCCAAGGACATGCCTATTTTACTTAAGAAAAATATTACTACTGGAACGCTTTCCGGTTGGTAAAAATCTACCGGTTTTCCGTTCCGGTTCCACTACACCAGTGTTTTTCAACCTTTTTGCTACAGCGGAACCTTCCGCAAACGTTTGCGTTGCTCATGGAACCCTACGCAATGCTCCAAGTGTCTTATCCTTTATTCCGTAATAAACCTGTAAAACAGTGGTACAGGTATTGCTGCAAGTGCATAGAACTGTGGTTGTGAATTTCGTCCCAGGCAATTTCTGTCTGTTTTGGCGGAGCCGGTTGAAAAACACTGCACTACATCCTATGATTCGCCTTGCAAGTTGGGAGGAAATGTGCCATCACTTCCCATCATAGTCGTCGAGTTGTAGAGTTTTTCCAGGAGCGTGAAAACCGTGACGTCACAAAAATATGCGTCTAATTAATGGGTGTCAAAACTTTTTTGTCAAGAGGTCACATAAGCTACTGCACAACAGTTCAAGGGCCGGACATCTTGCTAAATATGATTGTTTTGGGATATCGTATGTTACCTTTGGCAAATCAACAAGTTTTTCGTACATATGTTATTTTTCCATTATTGACAAAACGTCTTCAGGGCCGAATGAAATGACTTCGCGGGCCGTAGTGTGGAGACCCCTTGTCTCATTCTATGACTTCACACCGCCTGCTTCGCATCTAGCTGGATGGAGCCATGGCGAAAATACGTTGAGGACAGATGCTAGCCCAGGACAAATGGCCTCCTCTGAGCCAACCAACAACGTGTCCAGCGGAATGCCAGAGAACATGACGGCTGAGATGAGGGCAGGCTGCCGCGCAGTGGCACATAAGAGTGTGTCTCGTTATTTCAACACAGTAGGTAACTGAAATCTTCCGCAGCAGGCTGAAAGCCAAATAACAGATTGGCAGGCGTCCTGACCGAGGCAGCCAGCCCAAGCTGCCTAGCAAGGAAACTTGGTGGAGTTCCCAACCTCAAGACAGGTTGCCTAACCTGCCTACCCGCGACTACTATAGCAAGACCTCAATCCTTCGACCTTTCTGGCATGGGTGACCCTGCTGAGAGCTCCAGCTCCCGCCAGCATAGCTTTTGGGTAGCATACACAAGCTCCTTCGCCACGACAACAGCTGCGTATAAGTTGACACAGTTTCGTGTCGGTCGAACGCAGACCCAGCAAGACGCTGAGGTAAGCGTGGTAACCTCGTAGAGATGACTGAGACCGCAGAAAAACACGTCAGGGGCAGTCCGTGCGTGCATTAGGTTTTAGTCTGACGGGAAGGTTGGGTGTCATAGTTACGTATCTGAAGGAAATGTTATGCTATTTTCCTCGCAGTCTTTGTCTCCCACAGTTCAACAGCGGAAATCATTTCATTATAACACGGCGGTAAACTCGCATGGAAAAGCGAAAAATAGATGAGCGTGCGAAATGGTCGTCAAGAACAAGCAGGCATCGGCATAACTGCCAAGATATACGAAAATGCCACGCACACCCGCACTCGGCGCCCGTGCTTGTCATCTGCTGCTTTTACGTGGTTGCTGCTTTAACCAATATATACGTTAGTTTCGCAGGAAATCGTTGCAAAACTTCTGCCACTCCCGTGGTATGTTCTGCCTTGTGGTTCGAGGCAGTCGCAACATTTTTGTGAGAAACATTTTGAGCAGTCCGGTTGGTCTGCGTCTTCTGATTCGCTGGAAGCGATTAGTGGGTTTGGATGGGTTGAGTTTGCTTGCTTGTCGTGCGCCGCAGGGCTGGGAGTCGCAAAGAGTCGGAGGTTTTTGGGTGGAGTCGGAGTCGGATTTTTTTGTCTGACTCCAACTCCGGAAGACCAACTGAATCATTTTTACATCACACACCTAAGTTGGGAATTCCTGTTGAAATGGTACAATTTCTTTTGAAACCTTTATTGAGACGTAATTCTTGCTGTGTACCACGATTTCCATTGATTGGTAGTTGCTACAAAATTGTTGAGAGCCAAACTTCATTCACGGTATGCTAAGGAGTCGGGAGTCGGAAATTTTGGAAAGGCCGGAGTAGGACATTTTACCTCCGACTCCGCAACCCTGCGTGCGCGGAATTAAATTGGCGTCCAACCAAAGTACAGAGTCCATGTTGCTTTTTTGTTCCCATGCGCCGAGGATGCGGTGTAGCGCAAGCTGGGTTGGACAGATCTGCATAAATTCCACGCTTATCACTGGTTGCATTGATCGTTGGCGAAAGTCTTTCACACATCGTTTTTATCGGCTTGGTGGGCTTAGATGGAAAGATGCAAGTCCGCTCCCGCCTACCACTTCTGGATTCTCTTCAGTCTTAACACGTCCAAGTACTGATTTTTTCATACACGATCACCACTTACTTGCTGCGAGCTACGAATTGCCATCAGCATGAAATAAACCCTCAACCAAAAAGTGTAGAGTTTCTATAACCTCTCTGCAGTAGAGAAGTTATAACTTAACTAAATTTCAGGTGCTATGTTTAGGCGTATATTCTACGAGTTTTTTGAGAAGTGTTCACCTTGCAATTACTATGTCATCTGCTCTTTGCCAACCAGGTCGTGATTAAAGTTCCCCACCACCAACGTTTTCGATGTTAGATTCTATAAAACTGTACCCGGAAAATTTTCGTTACTGTGCGCGGAAGCGTAGAAGACAGCAACTGAAATAACACAGCAAGTTGTGTGAGAAGAGGGAGCTTTTGGTAACGACACAAAGTTGATCCAATCTCAGTCAGATCTCATCAATCAATTGGTCATGCGCAACGTTTCGTTGAATTTAGGCAGCTGCGCGTCTTGGCTGGAAACGTAAGCGTCGGCCCTAGCACAAGTTTTCATACGCCAACCGTTTTGTTTCCTTTCAAAACTCCGGGAATGTTTTCCTGTCGCATTCGTTTTAAGTGGTTTTTTCGAACGACTGAGCAAACATCGAGTGAACTGTCGCATGGCTGTTGTGGAAAGATGTTTTGTCACAAAAGAAAGAAATGTTGTTTCTTCTGCTCCACGTCAATGCGCTGGTTACGCGTATGACACACTCATGTCAGGCTGAGTATGCGTGGCATTTGTACAAAGACCGTTGTGCAGAGTTTTTCATACGTTTTGCCCATTGAAGTCGTGGGCCCGTCGAGACCTTCGCCAAAAAGTGCTACTGGTGTGTGATAACGCTCGTGGACTGAAATCCTAGACTACGCGTGCACTTCAAAGCACAGATGAATTTCTCTAACGCTTGTCAAGGTTTTCAACTCGAAGCCTGTTTTTTTACGGAATCCATGACTGCAGACGTTTTAAACTTGCAGAGTTTTCTCGGAACTTTTTCGAAGGAAACTTCTTTGGCAAGAGAGGCTCAGCTTTATGCCAAAAATCACTAAAATGATGTTCTTTGCAACACTGTAAACTACGAAAAATTTGATTTAAACGCAGAAGTTGTGCTGAGTCTCTGACCAAATTCTTGTTGTTTGTTCAGCAGTGGGCTTGCCGCATAATGCACTGTTCCCGAGCGTCCGAACGATATATTTTATACCATGCACACGGTCAGCTGCGTAAAGTTTTATACGTAGAACTGAATCCTGCTTCGCTGGTTCAGGTTCAGTTTCGTAGTCGCTCTGGAGTGCCGCAAGTGGTCTGCGGCGACCATCTCCGCTTGCTTGCTCCAGGGGGCACTTTGCTGTCTTCGTAGCGAATGCAGCATTGGTGGCAAAACAACGGCAACACTGCGGGTGAACCGTTTCTTTGCACCCACTCACTAGCGCCGAGCACAAGACTAGAATAGGTGGTTTGCGTTTTTCAAGTCATCGATTCGATGCGACCCGACGTGGAATCGAACTTCGTCTACCAGCTTTGGTGGCGCGTGCTCAAACCAATGTCGTTGTTTCGAGTATTCTTGCAAAATGCGCCAGTCGAAACTTGTGAGACGTGCGTGCTTTGTAATATTTGATACAGTGCTTGGCTACAAACTTTACTTTGCTTTAAACAAGAAAGGCGAAAACAAGAAGGAAGAGCTTTCGAGCAGGTTTTAAAAAAGGGATCGCTACATTTTTGTCCGGAAGGCGACGCTACCTTCGTAATTGTGACGTTTTTTTTTAGGCCGGCAAAGGGTACTTTGTTTCGGACAACGCCCCTATTCGGTGTTTTGACTTCCTGGAACCTCTGGTAAGTTGGATATTGCGTAGATTTCCGGCATTCGTTGTTTTCTGTTTTCTATCAGCACTGTACATCCTGTACAGATACATACATCCGTGATATTCAGTCGGACACCTGTGGGTTGCTGCAAAACACTAAAACCTGATGCATCTCATCAACTATAAGAGCATAATTTTGTCATTCGTTTTTTGCGACACCTTTTGTGGCTATCAGAAATTTCGTACCTGTGCAGATTTAGTACATCCCAATTTTTTAATTGAATTTATTTAATGTGGGTACGGCTGTTGGGCTTCATTTTTAGTCCCGTAAGATCGTGTTTTGCATGCACGACAGCGGTCATTTTTCGATATCGTTGGCTTGTTATTCGATCAAGAGCCTCAGTGTGTGCAATGCAGCCTTTTCAAACAAGAAGGCACAAATATTTTGATGTGGGGAGCTGGAAATCTGCCTGATGACTGCTGGTCGCTCTCGCCAGTATCTCTCCCCACCGGATTTTCTGAATCACTCCAGGAGTTTTCCGTACGATTTAGGCTGGATAGGAGTGAAAAGGCTTTAGCAATTCAATGGAAACGTCCAAGACGTTTCATTTGAAATAACTTCATTACGGTCTTGAAAAGCAGCGGTGTCGTTTGGCGAAATCAACGAATTTGTTTGAATAAATTCTTCAATAAGAAGTAAGTTCGCGTGTCTGGACACACATTTTAACCAATTTTACCTTTGCAAAACGATGAAGGTGAATTGCACTAAACAAAGCGCCAACTGTTTGCAGGTTTTACCAACGTCACGCATGAATGCAGGTTGATAGTAGTTATCGCAACGCATCAATAGAATCCTGCACGAATCTGGTTTGACTGTGACGAAATTGAGCAAGTCCATTAATGGCTACGTGTTCGCCTGATTGTTCACACGCTAATAACATACCGCAGGACTGCGACCATCTTGTATTGCGTCACTGTGCGCCGCTAAGGACCACTTTTAACGTACTCGTCCCTCATCGTCTTGTGTTGCGCGTTTGCAGTTCATCGGACTGGGTTACCAACCACCACGACATAAGTGCCCATTGGCGGTCATCTACTACGCAGGTAAGCGAGTGAAAGGTACTTCACCAACACAGCCTGCTGCTTTGACATTCGTTTTGTGAGCAAAGCGCTCGACTCGCGCTTACGACCGGGAACTCTCAATGTGAACACGTGCATGGCCGCAGGCAGTCACTTGCTTTGTATGTTAAATCGAATTTGCAACACATTTTGAGCTTCTGTCAGTTTTACTAACACCTGTTACTAAGCAGTGGTTGCCAAATGTTGGGTTAAGACTAAGCAGTGGTTGCAAAATGTTGGGTTAAGCGTACTTTTGAATATGTTCTCTAGAAATGAAGTTGGTCAATGATCGTGCAAGATGAACTTGCAGTTTGGAATTATCCTCTAGGGCAGACCTGCACAACTCAAACAGTTAAAAGGCTACAACACACTATTTTTTTTCTGAGAGCTGCATCCAACATAGCCACGTATAGATTTGACGAAATGCAATGAAATTCGAATTGCTGCAATGAACAACAAACGACCACGAAATACAATTCAACATAAATGAATTTTATGAGAAACGTTACATCGTTTGTTGGCAACAAGATCATAATCTGGATCAATGCTGGCACTTGTTGCTTTTAGATTATTTTGCAATTTTCCTCAGTAACAGAAAAACGTTGTTTTTATTGAAATTAAACGGTGAAGTGCTCTCAAACAAACCGAAAATTTATTTAATGTGAAAGTGCAAACTACTTTCCCTGTGCTTCCTTTTATGCACAGCTGAACTTTACAAGTTAGTAACATCCAAATGTACATGTGGAGTTATTTCTTCAGGGTCTATCTGTTGAAAATGGATCTTCAATAATTTTTAGTTGCAGATCCTCTTCGCATGAAAGAGAAAGTCTGTTGTTAAATTTTTCAATGAGAATTCGATTTCCCAGCATGCCGTCAAAAGCCCCTCCTGTGAAACATGCAGTAAACATGTTGGAAAATGTACCATTAATCCCCTCAAAGGTTGATTTTAAAGAGTTTCAAATTTTCCTTGAATCCCTTTATCCGCAGCAAAGAGGTTAAAATTGGTTCTTCTTTACTATGTAGCTTAATATTGAGGTCATTTAAGTTTGAACTAATTACGCAAAAAAAAGTAAATTTTAGTTCCATGATGAATCTTCTAGTTCAGGAAACTTTCTGGGCCTTGTTTCCAAAAATCTTACTATCTCATCTATCAAAGAAATTAAACTTTGTACCAATTTTGCTGGACCTAACCGCATTGCTTTGTGTGCATGATACACTAAATCGGTGTATTCTGCACCAGCGTCCTCGAGAAACAACTTATGCAGCGTTTCAAATGCCTTCTTCTAATGTAGTTCACAATCGAAACGACGACGAAAATTGTGTGATCCAATTCCAAAATCTTGCTGTATTAAACATGCTGGTGAATCATCTTCCGAATATACACCTGCATCAAAGCCACAAATCCATTCTTTGTTTCCACGCAAAGGAGCACCGTCAGTGCATATTTCGTCAACTTCTTGAAATAAATTGATAGTTTTGTATTCACAATACCAACTATTTCGCTGCTCAACACTTTTCCGGTTGTTCAACCTCTTATGGACTGCCTACCAGCATGCTGTTCAGCTAAATTTCAATCCTCATCGACGCTCCTTGCAAACATCAAAACTTGTGCTGTGTCCCTGCAATCAGTGATTTCATCGAAATCCAAGGAATAAAAGAAAATTCCTCAAATTTATCCTCGAAGTGGTCAGTTAAATTTGCCGCTACATCTTCAACTCTTCTTTGCGCGGTTGTACGAGAGAGTGACGCTTTGAAACTTCAAAAGTTTTTATGGCAAATCAAAGCAACTACATTCAACATGCGTTTTTTACAAGCAACAGCCAGCCATTGGTGCCGTAATAGTGCTAACGTTGATTGTTGCATCCATAAATTGTTACAGCAATTAATAAAGTGCGTAGCGGCGCATTTTTTGTGAAAATCACCACCTATATGTATCGCTTGGAGACACAAGAATCTATTCGATTGTTGCTATTAGCTTGAGTCGTGCAAGCAGACGTTAACGTAGTTACTGCTCACGTTAACAATAAGTTTACACATGATTTTGTTTGAACCGTAGAATGTCTTCAAAACACCGGCGTACAGCACCAAAGGTTTTTGCGGGCCGTGTGTTGCGCAGGTGTGCTCTAGGAGATGTAATAAGAGCTACGGTTTGCAACCGAGCTTTAGAATGAAGTTATTTCCTACCCGATGCGTTTTTTTGTCGTATTGTTCTATAAGTTGTGCAAAGGTGAGTTGTGTGTGAGTTGTGCAAAGATGATCAGAGGTCTAAGCTAGACCTGCCAATCACAGCACTGTGAATCCCACCCTGTCTGCATAATAGCACTGTCAAATGTTAACTATCAGCCACTCGTCCTTTTATTCTGAATACTAAAATATTACTTGAGTGTTCGTTGCTTGTCTTCCTGAACGTGCAACAAAGATACGATGTACGTGCATTGGTTTAGAAATGTTATTTTTAACGACAATAAACCAAGTAAAAACAGTTAAGTAATTTTTTATTAACAAAGGTGCCATTGCAGTCTGTCCAAGTTAAGAATACGGCGAGCAAGCAAAGACCTTGATCGAGCGATCCATGGCAAATTGTATTTTTGCGCAGCGTTTTTGATAATTCGAAAAGCTTTGCAACCATTTTCGGCCAGCTTCCTGCGAAAGCAAGCTGATAGAAACGGTTGACGTTACAGCGCAGTTTAAACGTGATTGTTCTTTGCAGCCCTGGTCATGGAATGCATCCACGTGATTTTGAGACCGTTGATCAATGTGGAACCCATTGTCACACGCACAGAGGTCAGTGATTCTAACAACAAAAAATCCAGTTATTTTGAAACATTGTAATGACTGTTGTTGGCTTAAAAAAGTACCACCATTGCCGGATCCTGTCAGCGTGCAAATGAATCGGTTTCGAACAACGTAAGAAAACATTGCTTTTGGGCCTCGTTGAGAACAGTGTTCCTTATACAATCCGATTGCAGCAGTTTTTGTTGGCTGGCTCACTGTTTCAAGTAATATCTTTCTCAAAGACGGCTATTGGAACTGGCAGTAGTGACGGTGGCCACGACTACCAAATGGTAAACATTTGTGCCCCCGGTGATTTAACCCAATTCTAGCGTTTGTTGATGGCTCATCAAATTATGCAACGCATTCTAAGACTGGGTGCTAGTTTCGGCAAGGCAACTTCTTCCGCGTTATCTTTTTTGTTGCAAAAAGATCTTTACGTACAATATTGCGACAGTTGATTCGGAATAGTTCTTCGTGTTGCAAACCGCTTGTGAATTGTGATGTTGCATCAGACGCTATGTTGTAAAGCTGTCTCAGCTGCGCGCACGATGCCCTTTGTCTGAAACATTTAAAAACGTCTTTCGGTTGTCACGATTTGGCTGGTGAGCATCCTTCAGCACCAATTGCCCTGAGCGGCGTGGCGCAGTTACAGCACTGTTCCTGATTGTGCGCCGTTGAAGAGCGGATGTCGGTCGCGTCAGTAAAACGTACCACGTTGCGCGCTGTGATGTCGGTCGTCCTCTCGTTTGCTTTTATACTGTCTGTGCTTCGACTTGGCTGCAGTCAACACAAGTGTATAACCAAGGCCTTATAACAAACCGACTGGGCATCTTGCTTGGCCTGATTTTTGAAATGTAGAATTCCGTTTGGCGTTGCACGCAAGGAGTCATCGAGGAACTAGAATATGAGCCATTTGTTAAAGTTCGGCGCACCCCGTGTCGTGTCACGCAATGCTGTATAGGAAATCTTGAACTTTTTATCTCGTATAGATTGTTTGGACCAAAAGCCCAGTCGGTTTAGCGTGCCGAACTGTTGTCGTTACAGTAGAGATAGCACGGGCCGCTAACAGTCCAGTTTTCGGGCAGTCCGCTAACAATTTTTTCAGCGGCCCCGTCATTCCGGGCCGCTGCGGTCTGCTCGCCAATTAGGCGAAAATTTTTGTTTTTGTAAAATTTCAAAATCTAACAAGGAAGTGATTTGCTGCTGTTCTCTCCATTTTACCGTTCTGCTTCACTTGTTTCTGCGCAAACCAGTGAACCATGTTATGAATCTATCAAAGCAACAAACACTTTTATTTATAATCTGTCGCTGTCGCCGCGGTTTAGGCAGAACCGTCGCCAAAAAGTTTTCAATAGGTGGGGATTTGCGTTTGTGCGTGGTGGCTTGACATTCTAAAAATTGACAAAAACTACACTGATTTATAGTGTTTCACGCTTCAATCTGGGGGCTTGGAACTTTGTTTGGGGGACTAAGCCCACCGAAGTTCCCCCGTGGCGACGGGACTAGGTTTAGGACAGGTGTTATCAAACTTTCTCTGGCCATGTAACCCTTCAGAATTTCGATAGGTGAGCATGTACCCCTAAAATTTCTTATGTCAAAAAGGCTGTGAAAAATAACAAAAATGTATTTACCAATAAGCATACAATGATTTTGAAACTAATATTCACTGATGTATGTATAAATATTTCGAAATTAATAATATGTAAACATATTTTTTCCCTTCTATTGCTAACCTCAAATGTACCCCTTCAGATAGGCAAATGCACCCCTACTAGCCTAGGGGCACATGTACCCCAGTTTGGGAACCCCTAGTTTAGGATTAAGTGTTAGGGTTTAATGTTTAGGTTCAGTATGTAACTAGCACGTGTAGTGCAGCCTAGCACACACTTGTGTGTTAGTGCCACGTTACAGGCGGCGGACGAAAAAGTTTTCAAAAGTGCTCTGGCGGACCTATAACCATTAAGACTACATGGTTTTATTGTCCAGAGGACAATGAACTGAAAACTTAATTGTTGTTACTTTGCATTTGAGGTTACTGTATGTTACGGGCCACGGTCCGGGTTAGAAAATAAGTGTGGTTTAGCATAGACGGGCCAGGCCGGGGGGTTTCTTGTTAGCTACGGGCGGGCCGGACTGCAAAAGTGCTGGCCCGTGCCATCTCTACATTACAGCTTTCGCAGTCGTTTGACAAAGCAGTGGTTTGCCTGTTTCAGCGGCCTCGTTTGATGTGCTACCGCATCGAACTACTGCACTCTACGGTTTCTACCGCGCAGACATCGAGCCTTACAAGCTTGGTTTGAAATTTCGAAGAAACGTTTGTGTGCCGTTACTTCGGTACACTGAAGTTCTTGTTTGCCGTTCGACTCAACGAATATCTAGGAATGAGTTCGTTTTGGCAGTGTCCCGACGTCTTTGTTCGCGAAGCACAGATGTCATCCTAATGACGTTTGCAGCGGCCAGCGCATCGCTGGCTGTTCGATAAACACCAGTCTTTTTCATGATGTCGTCGCGAACGTGTTTGCGCGTGATCTTTGTCTGGCGACTGCTGCCCCCAACTGGGAAATGGTCGTTGCGAAGTCAACATACTTCCTCAAAGAAAGTTCCCCGGAAGCTATCAGCGGCGGTGCTCGCGCGCGTGCGCCACAAAATCGTTTCAGGATCGTTTTCGTTCTTGCCATCAGCCCGCATCATTTTACTGTTAACGCGGGATGCGCGTCTACTACTTGCCCGGTGCGTCACGTCAACACACCGTGCTGGTTATTGCGACATTACTGATTCCTCCTCAAGCATTTCGCGTCGTGTGAACTGCGAGCTGTTCACCATTCACTAATTGCTTGTTGCTTACAAAACGTGTTTCGTTATCCGGATGTTGTCGGTCCGAGCAGGCTCTGCGCGCGATGTAGTTTGATGTTAGGTTTTATGTTTCAATTTCAGTCCATTTTATACTCATGGCTAGTAAAGGTGATGTGACGACCTTTGCACTATTTTTGGGCTTTTCCTTTCTAAACTGATGAACATCTATATGCTCTTGTGTAACACATCTTGCTTAGTATCGGTTTCAGCACAATTATTTATTGCAACATCGTGGATTGCCGACATATTTTGTTACTTGGAGACTTTTGACGCGAGCCATGTGACATGTAGACATAATTAAAAAATAATGATATCTGCTTATTCATTCATGAAACTAAATTGCTGTGTTTAGTACGCTCTGCCATCTGCATACAAAAGTTTTTATATCCGTTTTTGTGTTCTCGGCCCTCCAATTGCGTTGCATCGCATAATACGTCCCCTCCAATCATCCTCCTGATAGTGGGAAGCTTCAAGCGTCAAAATGTTTTCGGTTTGCAGTCATGTTGTGGAACCAAGAGCGGATGACCTGACCTGACGCCCACAGCTATATTTTCCGTGTTAAAGCCAAAAACAACTTAAAAAGGATGGTTTGCCGCTGCATTCGCGTCGTTTCGTCGTTTCCTCTTTTCCTATGTCTTGGACTGGTTTCTGACATGCGTTTTAGTCGTATATTACAAGTTGCATAATAGGCTGCGTAAGGTTTTTACGATTTTTACTTTAGTTTTTGATAAAAATAATACTACTTCTTGGTCTGTATTTACTGGTATTGGTCTCCTTCTTCGGTGAATGAAAGGCGGGTTTGCCAGAATATCGCCCTCAGCAGGTCATAGCGCATGTCGAAGAACGCGAGCCATCAGGCTTCAACTCACACAAACATGCAAAGACGCTGAAGGTGCCCAGAGTGCGGCTAAGCTGTAAACATTGTGGCCCAGGGCTGGTCTAAAGCCTTGGTTTTGAATCCTTGACGTCAATAAAGTATTAAACTTTTTGCTAGACTTGCAGGTGACGAAGCAAAGTATTTTCACGTGATGAGAAAAGCGTGCTCCACGAGACGAGCATGCGACCTGGTGGTAAACAGAACTTTACTCGCAAATCATCCCGATAGTGTTGTGCGTGTGTGGGAAAACCTGGCGGTAACATTAATGCGTGTTTGCCTCATGCTTATGTGTGGTTTCGACAAACACGTTACAGCAGTGTTGCTTATACCGCCGTTTGGATGCGTTGGCTGTTTTTTTAATCCATAACCTTTAACGGACAGAGTACATGCGTTGCTGTGATTGAAAAAAACGTTTCAACTGGATTTTTACACAAATACGTGAGCTGCTCCTGTAACTCGTCACCCTCGGGGTACGGTGGTTGCGCAACTGCACTTTATGCGTGTCTAACTAAAGGTCAGTGGAGCACATCTGTCACGTCGAGATAAGGTCGGCATACAGACGTCAGTTCGCAATGCTTGGCATCTGACACAGTCATTTTGTTTTTGCTCTCCTCTACGTACTCATAAATTTGTCATCACTTTCATTGCGAAAAGGGTCCCTCAAGCATGTTTTTTATTAGAATTATCTAGCAGGGCAACAGACGTGCGCAGTGCGCGCTTATCAATTATTTACAGACGCCGTGATTGTGTTTTATGCTGCGGTGCGTCTTCGTCAGTGCAGTGACGTGTTAATCTTTACCGGCGAGGACCTAATGAATAGGATTTGTCGGCAGGCCAGGGATTAGTCACAATACGTGCTCCGCATGACCAAACCCGCATTCCGGTCTTACTCTAACGAAGAACTAATGCTGATCTATTGCCACTGACATCCCCAGGTTCGCGCCACAAGTCTATGTCAATTTGATACGTAGTTTTGCCGATTGTCAGTGTGTTCTTGAACAACATGGTAAATTGGCATTCGCGAATTTTTTTGGCCTTTGTGAGACGTGGCAAATACTGCCGGCGAACGTCAAATGAATGGGATTAGCGTGATCGCCGCGGATAAGTCGCAGTCGGGCCCGTAGCCAGGTCTGTAGAATTGGGTGGACTAAAAAATTTGGGGATGTTCTGAAAAATGCGAAACTGTTGGTGCCTTCTGCAGTTCTACACATGCCTTCAGACAGTTGCGAACCGTGCTCTTCGATCAACATATTCACGCAATATCGAACGACGAAAGGGATCATAAGGCAAGACTTAGATTGTCCTGTCTTATTCCTGATGGCATGGCACTTCACATAAAAATTTTATTTGGGTTGAGAAACACCGATAAACGTCTTAAGCAAATTGCCATCGAGGTCACAGCTAGTCTTGAAAAAAATCGCGACAGACAGACTATTTGAACACAACAACGAAAATGGTGCATATATCCAATATATTTTTACAGTTAATGCTGAAGAATTATCACAGGTACGCTAGCCTACCATTTCACATACTTTGGAACCGAGCTCAGCTAGCTTGGCTCCGAAACTATCACGTTAGCGCTTCCTGGACCGAAGTCTTTCTTGCGAACTTCCTCCATAATCTTCTCAAACTCCACATCACTACGAAGCTTTTTTACTTCAAGTATGGTTCTCTTAACGAGGCAATAAGCAGTAGTGAAGCTTGTGCCTTTGGACACATTTTATCTGCTGGCTTCAGCAGTGGATCATCATTGCTTGTGCACAAAAATAAAACTTGTTTGTAACGTGCGCTAGCAAGCCGAAAGCTGTTGCTAGAAAACCCGTCTCTGAACTTTCCGCAAATTGTTGCAGCGCTGAAAAGATATTATCGCAATTATCAACGGTGCGTTGTGTCGTCATATAGTGTACTGTCCGACGCTGCTCCAGTAGTTTTGAAGATCAGTGGCACCTTCGGCTTGGAAGGAATCACGAACGAATTCACGTACTGCAGATACTCTTTCGCAAACGCGAACAACAGCCAAATGCAGCTGATGGTTGAAACACTGGGCATACGGAGTATCTTTTCCAGTCTGCTCGTACATATTGATTACTCACACATTTCGATTTGGACCCCACCTCGTTTGCTTTTGACCTTGGAGTCCAGCTTAGCATGCGCCTTCCAGAGGCAAGAAGTACGTGCTTTTCGCTTTGCTTCTCATTTGCGAAGTTGGTAGGTCAGTAAATATTCCTGCACGACAGTAACGGCTGATTCTGCGCAGGTAGTATGTGTGGCAGTGAGGTTTCCACTGGGGCAGTGGGTGAGTTTTTGATTGGCTGCAATCAGAGTTTAAGTCGCGACAATTGCAGGTCGATTGATTACATCGCGTGGTTGAAGTTGAAAAGAATCTGAAATCGGTTCATTATAATGTCGAACATTTGGAATGTACTGTCGCACGTCAACAAGCCTGTTGTTTACAGATATTGAAAGTCTTGTCGGCAACAGCGCTCCTTGGACGAGTAACGCTCAAAGGTTGAGGCGCTTGTAATGCGCTTGTAAAAAATAAAGGCGCTGTGCTGATGTGAATATTGCTGTAATCGATTACCCTTTTTTTCTTTCGACCTGAAACGTGAATATGTTGACCAAAGAGCATTTTTTATCATTTTTTTCGCGTTTTTCTACTTTTCTGGGAATTCACTAATGACTGTGGTCTAGCCAGGACCCACAAGTAAGTAAAGTCTTTTCAATGGTACACCATACCAACGAAAAAGAGGAACTACGGAACGTTAGGGTTCGATCGTGTGCTCGTTCACAAGTAAGCTGTGAACGACAACCAGCTATCAAATCTTGCAAAATGCGCCCTAACCAAGCCAACGCCTTACACTCGTCACGTATTGCTTTGCATGCGAAATAAAAAGAGCTTCTTCGTTAAACGAACTTCTGAGATATACAGTGCTGGGGACAAATCCAGTGGAGAATTGTAGGTGCTGGTACTACCTTTTACTGCTGGTAATCCTGTAAATCTAGCTAGGAAGTTGGCAAATTAAAGATGTAAGCTTTTGAGGAAGCATTCGAGTGGACTCTGATTTCGTAACTGCGCGATAATTCGGACTTACACATGTCTATAATAGAGTAACTAGTCTCCGCGAAGTTGACACAGTCGAATCAAGTTTTGATAATGGGCCCGTTCGTTTCCATTTTTGGATGTCGTTTTGTTCCATCTCCCGTGATTTCACAATTATCTGTTCCAACGTTCACCAAGCGTTATTTGGCTTTATTTCACCTGAGTACTTCCCCAGGATTGCCTCTTCATTAATCAACGTCACTCGGCGAATTAAGAAAATTTGCAAACCTATTTCTATGTTTGCTGTCACTTCAAAAGTTCTTGAAAAATTGCTACAGAAGCACCTACAGTATATACTTTTGATTCTATCAATTGCCTGACAATCGTAAGTCTGTTTTTTTTGCAAACATCCTTGACATTTTCCATTCTACTGGAGGTCACTCACAAAGTTTTTGCTGCAAAAGGCAGAGGTTATCCGTCACACGTGTTTTTTAGATATGTCGGAAGATTTAAACAAGGGTGGTTCATTTTCTCTTGCATCTTCTTGTTTGTCATCGGTTCTTTTATCAACCTCATCCAGGTTTATTCAGCGGACAAGTTGCACTTTGTGCGGTTAGAAAACGTAGAGTCCGTTTTACATTGTTTTAATTGCGGCGTGCGTCAGGGCCTAGTTCTCGGTTCTTTGCTTTTCTTCGTACCCCACCAACGACACTGCGATTAGCCTCAAAGCTTTTTGAATTCCTTATCGCAGGGGTCTCCAAACTGTCTTTGCAGAGAGCAATTACACAATAGTTCGAAGGTCGGACATCTTACGCAATGTGAATTTTTCGGGATGTGTTACATTCTACCAAATCACAGATTCTTTGTTTTCATCATTAACAAAATGGGCCGTAGTTTGGAGAACCTGCTCTATCGGACGACATTATACAAACGTGTTTTTCGAGATGTCCTGCTACAATGCAAAGCATTTTGTCGAACGAGCTAAAACAGCTGAAGTTGTGGTGTGATTCGCGAAGTGTTACGTTTAATACTGCGAAAACACAAGCTCTTAAGATTTCTATACTTTTTTACATTCTGATGTTCAGCATTTTAACTGAAGTTGCGCTAACTGTTTCGGTTTACGTTTCATGTTACTGTAGAAAACTCAATCAAGACACGGAAAATGTCAGGTTGTTCCGAAAGTGTGTTTTTCACCAAAGCCGACTAAACTTTTCTAAGTACAAACGCTCAGTATTTTACACACGTTTTTCTGTGAAAGTTTGCCGGACGCGAGGCTTACTTGTCAAATTCGCTACTTTCTGAAGGTGTGAAAACGCATAATACAGATTGAGAGCACGTGTTCCGCTCGTTCTTTCACACTGCAGTTTTCTTTAACAACGAACGACGAAAACGCTAGCTAACCAAACAGAAAATATCAAAGTCAGGAGTTGTTATTTTAAACCGCGTAACTTATCAAAACCAACAGCTTACGAACAGACGCTGAAGTAGATTAGGGAATGCGATTACGACTCTTTTACTTCGATCCCACTTTGAAGTCTCTTTCATCATATGACTTCACCGCCGTTTACACTGTAGACTTCATTCAACAAATCCACCTCGACCCCGCAGTCAATCTTGGATTTAATAATCGAAGCCGTAAATGTGAGTGCAAAAAACAAATAATTTAGAATAGCGCTGGTCGTGAATCATGCGGTAGATACAAAAACTGACACAACGAGGTTTGCAAGAGTGGAAATGTCTATCTACGATGATCGTGTATACTGTATATTTCTTCCATAAAATCTTCACGTTGACTGACTGAGGCCAGAGATTTTGTCGCAGTTCAACAATCTAGCTTTTCAGCCGCTGTTTTGTCTTGCTTCAACTTTCTCATTTGTGCAGTGGAACTGTAAGTGTAAATGTTACTACGCGGTCTTGTTGCGATGATTTAACTAAAAATTGTTGAGAATGGCATGTTTGGAAACGTTTCTGCAGCGCAGATGCAAAAGACAAATGTCTGTGCGACAATTGCTTGTACGACACAACACGCAACTGACTGCGCGGTAAAAATCATTGTTTGAAAACTCTTGGTTTGATGAGGTTGATCCGTCACACTTGAATCAAACGAGATTACGCTAATAATACAGTTTTATTCACAAAAATCATTAGAAAATGAAATCGTTAGTATGAACAAAAATATGGATTAATAAACCTGTTTTTTTGTTTTTTGCAACCGGCGATTTTTAAGGCAAACCTTCGTCCCCAAGAATAGGATTTCACATGTGGCTGGATTTAACATCCATGATTTTGCGAATTTTGCGGTATATCAACACACGTTGCTGTGTGCTGATCAGTAAGGGCAGTCGTCGTTTAAATTTTTGTGAAATCAACGCGGGTCATTTTCGCAGCATCACCTTGGGATGCTTGGTACAGACGTAGCGTCAGACAATTTTCAAGCACTGCAGATGTTGATTTGCAACATAACTAAGGTTGACATGTGTAGTAGACAACGGTGCTGCAATGAAATGCGCGCATGATATAGACAAGACGCGGTGTTGCACGTGATTTCAAACGGTCCGCGATTTTTTGCCAGTGGGAAAGTCAAACACTGCGCTTTCCTTGCTCTTTTCAAAGACGAGCAGTCGTTCCAAGAAATGTACCGACTTGGAAGTTCATTTTTGAATCGAGCACAGATCAAGAGCGCCGCATTCTAAGGGCAAAAAAAGATACAGTTTTTCAGCGGGCAAATGCTCAACGTTTAACATCCGCAAAGTTTGATGCCGTATCCATGTTGGGCAGATTCAAGTTACATCACGACTAAAAAGTACAACCGCTGTGTTAGATTGGAAACTCTGTAACGCCAATCACTATCGAAAATTTCCAGAACCAGGACTTGTGAAGCACTTCGGAAAAAAACAAAAATACCGTATTTATTCGATTGTAAGCCACGGCTTATAAAGTTTTTTTCATCATTTCGTGTGGCTTAAAGTCAAGGGCGGCGTACATTTTTTTATTTCTTTGCCCTTATCGAAAGGTGCAGATGACGCTCAGTCTTTCCTTGGCTACGTTTTGTCGACCAAACTCTCTTTTCGCATTCTGTTCTCTTCATTCACGTGCACATCCGTCACAGGAGGGATTATGAAGAAGAGAAGGCATGTTGTAGTGGCGTAAACATCATTCAGGGTTGCCAACAACGCGGAGCGTGCTAGAACACGAAAGTATCTCAGAGGCTTAGGAAACGTATGTTCAAATGCGGCTTACAACCAAGCTGCTTTTACATTAATTTTTTAACATCATTTTGTGCGGCTTACAGTGAAGGGCGGCTTACAATCGAATAAATACGGTATTTTTGCACTTCGAGGAACTTGATTGAAATATGTGGATATTTGTAACGATAAAGCGCGACCATCTGGATCGTGTTTGCAATTCCATCCTTGTAGCAGGTGGCCAGTTGTACTGAACTGCTGCTTTTCCAGTTTGTTACGAACGGTGATCACGCGAATAGTCAGTTTTGATAAAGAGGACTTGGTTCCAGAACTGGAAGTCGAGCCGATCTTTTTGGGGTTCGAATCCGGTTATAAAAAACAAGTCCGGGCTTGATTCAGGAATTGTAGTAATAGTATGTTGCTATATGTAATAATGTATATCAGCGAATGTGTTTCAGGCTGGGTGGGCTTACGGCCGTTTGCAGCTACCCAGGGTTGGTATAATATTGAATATAAAGCTAAGAACATTGGCTACAGAAGAGTAATCATAGCCAGGGATTGCGGAAGCTGTCACCCTGAATGAACGGAAGCGTAGCGATGAGCAGGGGAGTGACAATTTTTGGAAGCTGGCTGAAATGAATTTTTAGCAATTGGGTTTAATACGGGCTCGCAAGCAGTTTGCGAGGTTCGGGCCAAGCGTTTCAGGCCCCGTTCCAACTCTGCTTGGCGCAATTCAGACTCAACATTCCGAGACTCAGTGCTGTTCTGCCCAGGTGTTATTGTAGCAAGAACGCAATTGGCAGAAAATGGACTAGCAAAGAGATTGTGGGATCCGTGATAAGGATCCGATTCTGGTTCGATTTTTGTTGTTCGAAGAAAATACTTTCTCTCCGAATGCGATAAGTCGTCGCCAATGACTTTTTCTCAACAGGGCTTTCGCACCTTAGTAGTCTATACCACGTACCACCAACACGCAGTCGTTTGCACGAAATTTTTCATGCTAGCTTACGCCTTTGAGGAAGGCTTTCTACAGCCTCGTCCAAGCGGCACTGTTGCCAACTGACAACGTTAATCAGCAACAAAGCATAGCATCACGCATATTAATAGTCTTTGTTTCCAGGCTCTGAAGCTGGGCATGGACCACTACCACAGTATGGAGAACGCCATCAATGATCTCGGCTATAAACCCCGGCGCTACGATTTCGCTGACGTTGTGAAGCTCTATCTCAAAGAACGCAAAGTGCCTTCAAGTAAGTAAAAAAAACACTACTTACAACCTGTATTGCTTAATTATTGCAACTTTTTTCCGACATGCAAATACACGAGGCTTTCCGGTTTTGGAAGATCCTAGCAATTTGAAATGCGGAAGAAAAAACGATTTTCTTGGAAAAGAAGGTGGTGGTGCTGTTAATAAAGGTCTTTTATATAACGGTCGGCCCAAAAGTGGTACATTTATTACCTATCTGTTACAGTCTTTAAAATTAACTCAGCAAAGCTCTTCACTTTACTTGATAAGTACCACAAACATGAACTATGTATCTTAAGAGTAGAAATTGACTTAAATTTGTTTTGTTATTTCTCCTACTCTATTTTTTTGGCCCAAACCATAAACCAACTTATTGACTGTATACCTACAGTACTTTTGCGCCACCCTACTGCGCCAAACTCTGTAATAACGTCCCAAAAACGCGCGTTTGACTAAAAACCGAAACACACCGGAGATTTTTCACATAGGTCAGCGTTTCCCAATTGAGGCTGAGAACTTTCTGAAGCAATGCGTTAAATTTTATGTTATTTCAATTTGTGCAAAAGCGTTCAGCTGTGAAAATTGTGCGCTTGGAATTCCAAACCGTATTGACGACAGGCGTGAGAATGAAACACGAATCCTCAAGAGTGTCGAATGCGCTGTGAATCGGCGATGGCTGGCTCAGGATAACAGAGCATGGACGCGAAGCGAATGGTAGAGCTTTCAGCGCATAAACTATTGATGTGGTTAAAAATAGAAGGAACCGATGAATTGTGTAAAATTTTGTGCGTAGCTTTCTTCTGTTCGGCATCTTATTGCAATCTGTGGAACTTCATCTAAGGACAACGCTCGTAGCGTGCTTTTTAGGTGATAGGGATTTTGTTTTTAAGCTCGGCAAAGTCTTATGCTTGTGTTGCGCTGGTGCCTCGGGTACACGAGTTCATGAATCGGGCTCTGTGTGGGCTCATTCAAGAGATTTGCTTTACAGTTCGCGTAGGTATTTTTGCACCAGCACCACACTATTCTGAGCAGGGCCTCCGAGATGCGGGTACAAGAGGTACAACGTGCCCGGGTCCGGGAGGATGAAAGTACGCACGCTAAGTTTAATAAATCCCTTTAACGACCGCGCGAGCCAATAAATTGGCTCGAGGTTTTTTGGTTATAACTCGCCAGCCGCTATAGCTAGAGAGTTGT
>JGI24021J15306_10002224_pt1 | contig 20603 bp, 9 predicted proteins | sample Ectturendosymbi1_FD_15306 | JGI IMG/M metagenome (IMG submission 15306)
AACGTGAAATGGGGGGCACTGATTTCAAATGGGGGGTCGCGCACCACTGGCCACCCCGCTGGCGACGGCCTTTCATATGTATGAAGCATTAACAGAAAAAAGCGCCAGAAAAATGCATGTTTTATGGATGACGCTTTAAAAATAAGGGGCATCGAATATTTACATGAGACTGCTTGTTGTTTGCCCCCCCCTATTAAATTTTCTGGCTACGCGCCGGTAGCTAAGTATGACAGCGCTGCACTTTGGCTTAATTGTTATGTTGTTGCAATCTGAGGTCTCCAATAATATTAGGTGTAACCCGTCAGAAGCAACGTTTTCCCACTATGCAAAAATCAAAGAGGCAATTTCACCTGTCACATTAACTATACTTTTACTGCTAAACAACATCCATGTTTTGGCATTGTTTCTTTGGACCGGGATTTATGTTCGGCCCTCGAACTGTTGTGCAATAGCTACAGCCATTTAAAGTCATAAAAATTATATTTTTTCTGTGCCTCAGGAAACTGTGAAACATATTTTAAAACAAAAGTCGCACCCCTACGAAGTCAATAACAAAAGTTATAAACAAGTCATGGGTTTCCATGTTAGGTCATATGGCTATATTTTCCATAAACAATCTGAAAATATCAGGTGAAATTACTATATCGCCAGGTCTAAGCTGCATCCTGCGCATTGAACCCACTTGAGCACCATGTGACTGTTGGCAATAGCGTAGAGGAACCCTGTTACTTGGATGAAATGTAATGCACTGCCTAAAAACGCATGTTCTTTGCTGCCCCAAAGAAATAAACCAATGAAACCAATCTTGCTGCCTCAAAGAAATAATCTATGCATGCTTTCATTTTGCTTCAAACCAAACTATATGTTTTGCTCATGTTTTGAGCTGCTTATTTTAGTGGGGTTTCAACAAACCATAGGCTACCATCTCTTATGCCTATTTTCGCTGGCAATGCTTCTTTGTACAGTTGTTGTGTGTTCTACCTCAGTTATTTTTGTTTGTGCATATAAAGTCACATCTTCCGAAAAATTAAGTCATATCATCAAGTTTTTTAGGTCATAACAATGGCTCTAGCAATGGCTTTATGTATCTCTCGGACAAATGTTTGGGAGACCGCTGAACTGAAACATCCGACTGACGGAGCCTGACTAAGGGTGTGGTTCGTGACGTAGCTTCTCAAGACCCAGCAGTTGTCAATGGAAAGGATCAATTAACAAGAACGTTTACACAATCATCGTAACTTTATCCTAGTTCGCAAGCACACCATGTGACTGCTCCAACGCACCTCGCAGGATCGACCGAAATAGCAACGCATTCCTCCCTTTCCTTCATGCTGTTTACACCACCGCAGCCCTGTTTTGAGAAAAGCAGTGCCGGGCGGCGTTGCGCTGCGTGCCGCCAAAGAAAAAGCGCTCAACACAAGCTCAAATGTCAGGCTGTGGCGATGACGTCACTGTCGTCACGTGTGGTGTCAGTTCTCTGACTGCACAGTCTCGTGACCTAGATTTGTTTTGTGGTACTTTTCAAATAATGCGGGTACACGGATGACGTTTTGTGTCTGCTCAGACAATCAGGGGAAACACCTCGTAGATGTTCAACGTTTCCTAAAACGACCTGTTCAGACCTAAATGCAGAATGGCGACGTTCCAAAAGCATGCCATGCACGCCGTAACGATATCTGCAGTTTGTCTACTGTATTTTCATTTCTCACTTGCACCGTAATGAGTCTTTCATTCCAATTGCAATCTTCTTCGTCGTTTGAGCCAGGTCTTGTAACTGCCAGCTAATATGCTATAGCGGACTGTACAGGCCCAAAGGCATGCTAACTATCTCCGTCACATGATTGTACGCCCGTTTTCGTCGTCCCGATTCACAACAACCATTCGACCTTCCTGCCGAGCCAATATATCACTTGTGCAGCGCCGATTCGCATGGCCGGGATCTCATCGCTTCGTCGGGTGATTTGGCTAACAGATGTAGCCTATATTCGGCCGAAATCTTCCTAATAGCTTCATTGTTGCAGTTATTTTTAGCGCAGTAGTCAGTGATGTAGGGTGAAAACCAGAAAATAGTTTGCAAATGCCATAAGCGAAACTGTAAAGATGTTCGATGATGTAAGCTAGGTTCGGATTTAGAGTAGTAAAGTCATACAAACGGCTGGCTGTACAAATCGACTATGACATTGAAAACATCAACGCAAACAAGCAAACTAAAGGGTTGGAGCTCATTTTTGGAACAAGTGGAAAATTCTACCCCTCATATATTGCGCGAACTGGACAGTCTCAGTACGATGTTGAAAGTGGATCATCAACCTCTCCCCGTGTCAAATACGTGCGAAATCAATCCGTTGTAATTGCAGTTGACTAGAAGACGATTCTCGTTTAGCCTAGCACGTTTGGAGAGTACCGTATTTAAATTTGATAAATTGTAAAATTTTTGTACAGCAATTTATTGTCTAAACATCTGAAGGCACATCTACTCAACGCTGATTGCTTTTACTATGATTTCGAAGCAAAACTTTTGCAAGTTTGAATTAAATAAAATGTGCTAATTAAGCGACTGTTTGTTCGTGCTATAAAACCCAAAAAAACTTAATATCTCTTCAGCTTTTCATAACTACGCTGATTCGTCAAATAAGTTTTGATGCAGTTACCTTCCTTTACAATGTGCTAATTTATCATGAGATCTTTGTTTTCAGAATAGGCTGAAAAAGAATTTTTGTAAAATTTGCAAGTTCAACATTTGCCCCTTGTTTTTAATACCCAAAAAAACGTTTTTCAGGACATGTGGTACTTGGATTTTTTCGTTTAGCCATCGTGTGGTAAGATACTGATTGCCTGGAAAACTCTTTGCTGGTTTTTGTAGACTTTTGGGGAGAAAGTTGTCTAATTCTGGTTTTGAAGTTCATAAATTTCGTTTCAACCTTGATGTCGGCTTCGACCGTTAAGGAGTGGGAGCTATGCAACTGAGCATTTTTCAATGATTAAGTGAAGCTTTAATGCGTAAATCAACGATATGCATCTAAACAAGCACCCATGAATCAAACGGTGGAGTAAAGTTTAATGGCCTTAAAGCATATACTGATCGACTTCAAGCATTTAGTGTAAAGCTCTAGAGCAAAAACACCGAAAACTATTGCTGAACAAACTAGCCCACAGCTACCGCCTAACTGAAGAATGGGGAAAGTAAGGCCTTTTCAAGTTCTTGCCGTCTTTTAACAATTNCCTCGCTTTCAATTTGTGTGGTTGTTGGTTTAACTATTTCAAAATNAATCTTCGGGTTTACTGCAGAATTGCCCGACCCAGTGTAAGAGCCTGAGCCAAACGTCATACTGCAATCAAAGGATAGTATGAAGTCCCAAAGTCGCACACGCAAAAGTTAATATTTTGTTCATGCGTACTTTCGTAAGTTGCGGGCTTACCGCCTAGCTGATTCCCAGTAAAGTGAAAGACGGCATTCAACGAGGAAAAGTTTTCCCACTTCTGGCCTAGCCTATTTGGGACCCTAATTTGCACCATGATTGAAGTGATTTGACCAAACATAATGTGGCCAAAACAACCGATGAGCCTACTTTCCACTGCAGCAATAGGCTTCAACCGAAGAAAGCCGCATCGCTTGGTCCGGTCGTCACGTACTTTATCCACTATTGATTTTTGCGTTCGCGTCTCTTTGCCTGCAGTTACTCGACCTGCCCTCTTCCGTTGCGGCTTACTAGACGCTGCTATTGGAAGCTTTCATCACACAGGATTCTGTTTTCGCACTCAATATTCCGTTTAGTTTCAACATGCAGTAAACTGGTTAGTCAATATAGGCAGTCTTCTCATTTTAAAGGTTGATATAGGTCAGCAGCCAGTGTTTCGCTGCTTGTTGTTTACTATGGTTTTCTAGCAGGTACTTGCAGAAAACGTTGTTTTTAAGGACTAAAAATTGCTCTCGCTTGTGTGTACTGTAAGAAAGTAAAAAGGTCTTGAAGCAGCACGCACTTGGTACAACTTCGTTAAGCCCTGTTCACAAAGCTATAAGTCAGCTGTTAACGCCCTAGTACTGACAAACATATTAAACAAGAAAAAGAGAAGAAAAAAAGGTTGCTTTCAGCAAAAATCATTTTGGATCGTTTGCTGTCCAAAATAGCCAGCTTTCATTAATGACCCAATGTGCTTGTAAAATCAAAATGGTTAGGCTGCAAGTTCGTATCTAGTGGAGTAGTTTCAAATTTTCTTAGCGCAAGGCACCTGAAAACGCATGTGTTTAAAGCGATAACTTCTGAAGAAGAGTCTAGTTCTGGGGTTCCTAACCATTAGACAGTTTCCAAGGCTAGTGGTGCCACTCAGTGTTTTTCCACTAGATCTAGTGTTTTTTCATTTCATCTAGTGTTCTAGTGTTTTTTATGGCTATCTAGTGTTTTTTATGAGTGAGCTGAATGTAATTAATTGCACAATTCTGTGTAATTGTAACAGTAATTGAGACCTTTTGATTTAGTGCAATTGTAATTTGCTAAAAATTCTACCTAATTGTATCTTAAATTACACAAGACAATATAATATGTTTTGAGCTGCGACCGCTGCAAGTCACTTGGTCATCTGTTAAAGTTTCAGTGACCTGTACAAACAAACACAAACATTGCTGCTATCTCCCGTTTTCTTTGTCTCTGGTTTACAATGAGTTGCACAATGTCTATGGTTAGCATTGCAACGCATTTTCTGGGCATTTTCACTGTTTGTACGTTTGCTTTTGCAATCTAGTGTTTTTTTTGTAAATCTAGTGTTTTTTATCATGAAACCTAGTACTTTTCCATAACAACAGAGTGGCAACACTGTCCAAGGCCATGTAGGCAATGCGATTAATTGTAAGGCCATGCAGCCTACCAACCTCATGTAGTTCATTAAAAGAAGGGCAGTTTTCAAAGCCACAACAGGCAATGGGGTTGGAATAAGACTTCAAAAACGTTACTGAGATTCTGAAATGTAATAGCAATCCAGAAGATGATAGCCTACCATCAATGATATGAGACAAAATATGTTATCACCAATTTTGGAACAAAGTTGCTGTCTCAAGTGCAATATGCGCTTGATTTGTAATTAGCGTAAAACCACGAAATGTTCCGAAACTTATATTGTGGCTGCATCATTTTTATCTAAAAGCCATTCCCGCTACGTAATGCAGGAAAAAGTGGAAAACATTGGCCTTAGACCAGGGGTGCCCAAAGTGCGGTCCGCGGGCCGCATGCGGCCCATGGGAAGAATTTCTGCGGCACTCGTCTGGGCTCATAACCTACTTACTGTAAGTTACATTGCTTATGATGTAGAAAACTTAGTAGATATTTCCGAGATTTTTTTAATTTTTGTGGTGCAACTAACCCAAAAGCAGCGGGCTTCCAAACCTCGTAGCCCAAGATACAGGCTTCTGCTACGTAATAATCATTATTTCTTAAGACTTAAAGCATTGTGCACTGCACGTACTGGTATGGCTGCCTTGGCCTGTTGATATAACCAAAGAAATTTACATCTTAAAGCTTAAGCCGAACTTTACGGGCAACAGTTATTAACTGCGGCCCGCCAAGACTTACGAATAGCGAAATGCCTCCCATGCCTAAACTTTGGACACCCCTGCCTTAGACGTTAAATTTTCATTGTATCAGAGGCATCTCCAAGACGCACCAATCAATTTGCTGGCAGACACAGACAAACTACTTGGCTCAGCCTACGCTTTTTACGCATGCTGAAAACGAATGCTACAAGCTGTGTCAAACTGTGGTCTTGGCGTTGAAGAAATGGTAGACGTTTTGGTAGCGTTTGGTGTCGAAGTTCACGAACGACACGAATATTTAAAAATAATACACATTTTCGAAGCACAAAGCTTCCAGAAAGTTATGTTGGGGTTTTGTGCGAATACATCAAGTTTCTCCAAACTGAGCTAAACGTTGTGCGATTTTGAATGTTTTTGGACTGTAGATATGTGATGTTTAATTAGCGTGCTTCCGTGCTCTGATTACTACCTTTTCATGTTGTTTCACTTCGTCCATATTTTGCAAGAGTTCGACGTACTGAACCTGAATTCCAGTAGTTAAAATGATAGAAATCTTTTGTCAACTATCTTCAAAGTGATAAAAGAAAATGCGAAAATTCTCCAGCTGGTGGCTTAACTTTTCGAGCTGGTGGTATTTGGACCGTTCGCGTACGTTGTGCCTATGATAAAGCCTCTCAGTTGCACTTTTGCTTGCATAGACATTACAATGCTGTGCAAGTTTTTAACACACCAATCGTCAAAACCTATTTTTAACACAGTAATCGTCAAAACCTAAGCCAGCGCTCTTCAACCGGTGTGCACGGTGCGCCCCAGGGTGCACCAAAATATGCGTGGGGTGCACCACTAAGAAAGGATTCGCAAAGGTGCATCACAAACTTGTCACACTAAACAAATAATTTTTACAAAAACTTTCTGTTAGCAAAAATGAACCAATGACTTAACCGATACTTTGCACATTCTAAAGTGTGGTGCATAAGCATCACATCACATCATTTCAAACTAATTGTTATAATAAATTGATTATTTGTGATCAGAAGCGACAGAGAATGAGCCATAATCAATTGAATTATGTAGCTGAGTTACTGAATTAGGGGACTTGCTTACTTAGGCCAGGGTATTCACAGACATGGGCGCAATTAGGTGGAGGACACGGGGGAAGTGTCAGTAAATGGGGTGCATGATTTTAAGTGTTTAAGTAAATAGGGTGCATGAGTTCGTCAATCTTTAAGGCTGCACCGTAACAAAAAAGGTTGAAGAGCACTGACCTAAGCCACGGAGTGCAATTTATAAATAATAATGATTTTCTTTAGAAACTACAGCTATCATTAGGAGTATGAAATTTCTGAATACCTCTGCAAACAGCAAAAAGCGACCATGTGAAGACTTAACAACTGCGTGCCCTACTTCTGTGAAACGCTTCAAGGAAGACTTGTTGCAAAGGTAAAAGTGACTGCAATTAAATCAGTTGAAACGCAAATGACCAGGGTGAATTTAATCTATGCGCAAGCGGTCGAAGTTCCTGCTACGAAGTACCAAAAAGTAAAATTTATGTCTATTAACAGTATTTGCGCTTGTCACGTTCACCTATCAGCACGCTATTCCAGTGTCTGTCGGTTGATGTCAGAGGGGAAATGACAGGTCATCGATAATGTCAAATATCCAGAGGATATGCGCAGCAAGGCAATTAATAAAAAGCTTCCCGTCTTTGCAAGCTGTCGAGAAAATTTGCTGAAAACTCAGTTAATCAGAGGGAAAGGCGCACTGGTAAGGATTTAGCAAAATTCGCGGGCCTCAATAAACGGGAGGGTACATTCAGCCTGTGACTAATTGCAACAAACGTCAACTAATAGCATTAACTAGGGGTTGCCAAGTCTGAAAAGACCTTTCAAGCTAGAAAAATTGCAAAATACCGCTAGAATCCGCTTGAATGAGACCAACTGTATAGGCCGCTAGACCAATTATCCGCTAGAATCTAGCGGATTCAGGCCGCCAGACCAGTTATTTAGCATCTACACAGGATTAAAATCCGCTAGATCTAGCGGAAAATCCGCTAATTGGCAACCCTGGCATTAACTGGTTTTCTTGTGCGCCACATATTGCCAAGTTGGTTTGCTTGCCAGATCAGTGTTTGACGGGGAAGTAATTGTGGTTGTCACCGATTAAATCTTCCGCCATCCCCAGTAAAACCGCACACGCCATGGAGGCGATGCCCCGAACGTTTTCCACAGCTCAAACCCAGAGGAATGTCGCAGTCGCACATCCCGACCGAAGACCAGCAATTGGGAACAGCACATTTACTATCAGAGCGATACAATTCAGCGCCGCATCAGCCGCATGCTTGGCGAACTCGGCTGGATGGTGCGCTGGGATGTCCACGATTAATTGCTCTTGTCGTTTTCAGCTATGTCATTTGCAGCCACGCAAGCTCTATTGCCCAAGGTGACCAAGGTCACGCTGCGCCTAGGTAGCATCCACATCCAGTTCCAATTCGTTAAAAATGTTTGCATGCAACTCCAACCGGCGCAAAACAACTGCTGACAGAGAATCCGAACGTTTGGCCTGCAGGCCTTTCCCGAGACCATGTTGTTACTGCAACAGCCCCTAACTTGGGTGGCTTTTCTGCCGTCAAGAGATTGTATTCCAAGACAATAAAGTGAGTGCGCTGGCATAAAGACCAAATTTGTTACACTAGGCCTGTGGAAATTGATACTTCGATGTTAATTTGTATTATTCGGTCTTGGGCCTTCATGCCAAACTTAGAAAAAAATATTTCATGCTTTATGCGAGATTTAATGATGCTTGACAGGCGGTTTTGCCATTATCTACGATTTTAATGGCGTTGTTTGATTTTGGTCGCACAACTAAAGTTTAGCTCAGTGGTTCTCAACCTTTTCGCTGAAGGGAGCCAAATCCGGACCTACGATTTTGTTAGAAAGCTGCACTGAAAGAATTTTTACACAAGCAAATTGACACTTTTTGTTTCATTGCAGAACGAAGTATGTTGCACAAAATATTAGAGGTCTTATTACAGACTGCTGAGAGCCTCACAAAGGGTGCTTGGGAGCCACATGTGGCCCTCGGAACCGCCGTTGAGAACCACTGGTTTATTTGGTCTCGGTGTTGGATTTGCCGTCGTAGTTTTGGTATTATACATTTTCTTAAGGACTTGCGAAAATAGATAAGATTGGCTTGCTTTTGATATTTGGGGTAGTGCTTGATGTATTTGTCGTTTTGCACGTGTGCTTTACATCTCCCTTTTGTGCAGTAGTGCTGAAAATAGTTTGCATGCATTTTCCTATACTAGTGTGTACACTTTCTGCTTCCGGTCCTATTTCCTTGCTCTGCACAGCTGGTTTCAGTAAAGCGCTTGCCTGTGCCAAAATGGAAATGCATTTTCTGAATTCTTTCGAGCTTTGTTTAATTAACTCGCTTAAATGGGCAAACGGAAATTTCAAGCAACAGCCAGCCTCAATTTTCTGCTGGAGCAGAAGTAATTGAGCAAACATAATTGCCACCCAATTTACCAGTGAGTTAAGTCAGAGGCGCAGCCAGAATGAGGCCGAAGAGGTCCCCCCGAAAAAACTTCTTAAGATTTTTCGCTGGTGTTTTATATCAATCTCAACTGTTAGAAAACAAATGGAAGGAGCAGTTGGACTCGTGTAGTGTCGTGTTCGCTCAATGACCAAGGTTTAACGTGACTTTTTGCGATTGTATGCGAAACTATGTGACTAAAGCATTCAACTTCGTTAGCAAAGTCGCTAATTAATGCGGACAACACGAGCTGACGTGTAGCCTGAATGAAATGCAAGAGCGCAGCTTTCTTGCAAAGGTGTACAAATTCAGATGGAGACATTTTTGAGAGGATTATTTGCATGAAGTATTGCCGAACCAAATAGAAACAAACATACTTGGTCAAGACATGATCAACGCCAAGCGCACCACGCAATTATGCAACAATGCAGTGTTTCTAACAGCACGGCTGGCATTGTGGCTAGTGGGTATGCGATGCCAGGTAGTGATATGGGGTCTCAATTTTGAAATGTACAGCAGGTCACTGTCAGCGCAGCACACAAACTTTGTTACTATCACATTTCTTACAATTTCAGAGCGCAAATATAAAAAATCATTAGCAGGCAAACCATTACTGGTCAACACACAGCCATGGTGATTTTGTATAATAGCTGGTGTTGACTCTTCTTCGTTAGTCTTGAGAGCAAAAAATCTTTCAGCAGATGCCACTGTAGCTGGTATTGTCAAGATTATTCTCAAGCTAATACAAACATTTGGAAATAATTCATACAAGCAACACGGGCCACATGGCGGCGACCACTGCTTTAAAGCATTGTCGAAATACTGTAAGTGGTTAGTTTCTCCTGTATGTTTCGAAATATTAAGATTTATGGGTATGTCCGCTAATCCTAAACTCACATTCGATTTGAGCCAGTATCAGCTTGCGGCGCAACTTTAACAATCAGCAAAATGCACAGCACATCTTCGCGGTGCACTATAAGCATTTGCGTCCTACACTGCAGTTGTTAATTTTTACTTTTCAGTTATTATCTTACACATATGCGCAACAATCGAGAGCTACTGCTGTTAGATCAGATTTATTGTGAACTGGCATTTCATTTGAAGTATCTCTTAGTTTAAAACTTGGTTTATTAGAGTGTTTATTAAAAAGATTTGTTTGAAAATGTTTAAAAATGAAAGACGTAAAGGAATATTCAGTTAAATGGACACACTGGGACAATAATCGTGAATGTCTTAAATTCAACAAAGTAGGCAAGTTCAATAATAATTACTGCTAAATAATTATTATCTATACATCGTGTCACGAAAATTCACTGCCAGCAATTCACATCAAGTACATCACACTTCTTACCAAATCTTTTTGGCGATACCAGTTTTATCACCGGGCGGGATAAATTTCGCTGCATTATTCCGAATGTGTTAATAACAAACATTTAATCGTTCCTTCAGCAGGCCCGTAAATAGGGGGATAGCGGGGGCGAGGGCCACCCTAGAAAAAATTATGTTCTCCTGGAAAAATGTGTTGGACAAAGTTTAAAGAAATTGTGCCCCTCTCAGAAAACTCTTCGCCCCTTGGTGTCTGAAGCTGGTTACAGGCCTGTTCTTCTGTCTCAGGCCCTTCTGTAGCTGTCGGGCCCCGGAACAATGCACATGTTGGACCCCCTCTCATAGCCACTGAGCCAATAACCCAAACTATGAGCTGCGAGTTAAACCTTATGGAGACACTCCAATTGTGTCTTTTCTCAAACATTCACACGCTGTTGTACTTATTTGCAACAACAGCAACAATAAACGTTCATTTTCAACGCTTCAACGGTTGCTAGCCTATCTACGCAGCAGTACGGGGCAAAACCAGGCCCGTAACTAGATAGGAAAATTTTCGGTCCCCCTGTAAAAATGTGTTGGACATACATTAAAACCATTGGACACAGGGCCGTAACCACGGGGGAAGGGAAGCTAAGCCTCCCCTGCAAACCTTTTCGCCCACCTGAAAAATATGTTGGGCATAGTTAAACTATTGGACAGAGTTTGAAAAAATTCGGCCCCTTTCAGAAAACTTTTCACCACCACTGGTGTCCCAAGCTGGTTACGGGCCTGGACAAAACCGTCTGATGGGATTGAAATCTGACGACGTCAGTGACTGGCCCCTCCCGAACAAAATTCCTGGCTGCGCCCCTGAGTTAAGCTTTTGACTCGTTAACACAGAACTGCCCTGTAACGTCACTTCATGCGACCGGAAAAAAGCGTCGTTATAGGCGAACTGTCGTTATAGCCGATCGTTCCTGAAATGGCTTTTCAGTTCAATGCCAAAGCCTGGCAAGGGTTAGTGTTCTTTGACTAGGATTGCCCTTACTGTATCGTGTTTTTGTGTATAATCTGAAAAGAGACGTGAAATTTATCTTCATTTTAGAAAATTGTAGTCAACGCCGTTTGTGGGATATCAAAATCTTTCGCATGTTTTGCCACTTGCCACTTTCGTAACATTTTCGCTATATTGAGCGTAATGACAATGTTATACTTTTTCCATAATGGGATACTGCTTCTAGACAATTTACGCAAAAATATCGATAAAAATGACCACAGTCGTTAAATCCCCAATACAGTAAAACTCATGACTCATGTAACGATTTGCATTCATTGCTGCTAGTGCTGATGGCGTAATACTTGATGCCATTCTTACGTCACACCTGTCAGGGCTCAACCATTGGCCGCTCGGCTTGAACTGCAGTGTGTTCTCTGTCATATTCGGTCTGTGTGGTGACTCCACATAGTCGAGCTTACACTTTAAACCAGTGGTTCTTAACCTGGGTTGGATCGAACCCTGGGATTCGACGGAGCTGTTTCAGGAATTCGACAGAGGTCCTCTGAATTAAAGGTTTTTGGTTATATTTTATTAATAACTACTGTATATGTCAAGATAGAACAGTCTTCAGTTCCATGGATTAGCGCAAAACTGCCTATGCCATAAGTAAAGTAAAGGTACAGCATAGCAAATCTTGGATGAAGCTTGACTAAAAGCGTGGTTACAATCACAGCAAGCTAATTACGACACTCTTTACTGTGCTATTAAATCACTTCATTTCTGTGATGCAACAATTCCATCTTGTTTGAAGTGTTGAAGCGTATCTTCACCGCACATACTGCGGTGCGCGGAGACTATCATCGCTGGAGTTATTCCCTTCATCAGCTTATAGCAAGGAAAAAGATATCTAAATGTTGTAGGTAGTGTCGAGTGTAAGGAGGATATCATCGTCCACGTCACACCACTTTTAATATGTCGTAAATAAGCAATATTGTGCAATAATTTCTATTTTTTAGCAAGTTATAACTTTCACCATAGTTTGGCTATCTTTTATAATAATTTGATTAAAAGTGATGCTCCACACATTACCTTCACATATCACATTGCATGATGTACAGACACCCACTCGTATCACAAATGCTGCCAGCAATACACGCTTACCCTCTCAAAATTGTTCAAGTGTTAATCACGTGTGAGGACGCGCTGTCAATCATTGCATTTATATGCAGCTGTTTGAACAACGGACGTTCTTATAAGTCCTTCTCCATTCCCTTCTGAAGTTCGCTGGCTACCAGGGATGTAGTGCTAACAAAAAAAGGCGTGGGAACGCACCCAAAAAATAGCGATTTTAAAACAGTCTCAAACTCGTTTTAAAGTAAATAATGAAAAAGGTGTGGGAACGCCGTTACCACGCGTTCCCGCCCTACTACACCCTTGTTGGCTACCTCGGGGAAAGGTGACAAGTCGCCTTTTTGCTTGAGTGCAGAATTATCCAAGTTTCTGCACTATCACAACTACTGGCATTTAAAACATTTCGAGGGGTTAAGTTTTCTTCTCACCTGGCTTATTTGGCCGACATTTTTGGTGCCCTTAATCACATGAAAGCTTTGACAGTATTTGGAAAGATATTTTGAGTACTACTTTCCTGATCGACAGCAGTATCCAACATGGATATGGTAGCCATTTACTTTGTTTATGTCTGCTATCAACACACAGATGACAACATTGAGCTTCAGGAAAGCGAGATTCGAAAGCATACCTTCAGCACAACAAATCATGCTTTTTTGTGCCATACCAAATGGAAGGGTACCCGCGCATCACCAAATTTACCCTCGTTGTTCTGTCGTCGTTCGTAACAGCATATTTTTACGAGCATGCGTTTTCTATACGGATGGGTGTTAAAACATAAAACGGAAGAGACTTGTAAAAACAAAATGGGGACTGCTCTTTTTGAAACAAAGCCACGAATCTTCCAGATTGTTGCCAGAAAACAAAACAGAAAATAACATTGACAAAACAATGTATGAACCCTTGGCTGATTTTGTTTCAGTAACCTACCTAATCAGTAAACCATTTTTATTTCTTGTTGCTATTTTCGTTTCCTATTATCACATCACTGTACAACAAAGTGGGTTCTAAACAAGCTTTGAGAACAACGTAGGTGTTCGGCGAGTTTGTAAAGGTTAAGAACCATTGCTTTAAACTGTAAAGGAAACCTGCAACTGACGTTATAAACGAACAAAATACTGCGGGGACCGACAAAAAGCGTAGCTACTAGCTATAGGCGAAGTGACTATATAGCCGAAGCCGTTATTACCGAACTGGAATGCACGTAAAAGATGGAATTATGCCAGGGCCGACGAAAAAGCGTCGTTATAGGTGAACTGTCGTTATAGGCGAATTCTGCCGGTACTTGTCCTTCCAAGTCCATAGCAATTGTTGTTTGTTAAATTTGTAAAGCGCTTTGCTGAAAGCCTGAAACTGTCAAAAACATTGTTCTCAATTCATTATTGTCATCAACAGTGTTCCCTCTAAGAAAATTCTACAATGAGCGAATGTTGGTTTTGTCGCGCACGAAGCGCATGCAACTACGTAACCATGCAGACACACAAACAGTGAAGCGTTCCCAATGTTAAAAGGGCTATGCGACGTATATATACCGTATTAAGTTTACAATGAATGAGATAGCACTGCGCAAATTGCCTGGTGGTACTGCGCGGTTGCGCGCCTTAGAGGGAACACTGGTCATCAACAAAAACCTCTGTTTTCATTCCTGTCCTCTGCATTTCGCACGGAATTCCGCCTTCGACTGACTTGGAAAATAACTGTTATTCTGCCACTCACTTCCTTGATCAAGCCTATGACTGTTCAAATTGTCTGATCTCGTTCGAGGTTTAACCTCGGACATCAAGGATTTGTCACCACAACGCAAACTATCACACAGCAATGGAGTATTTTGTACGATAGCTGGAGCTACGCCTCTCCTGCTTTATCGCAACTACTAGTGTCACCTTTCCACTTAATGCAATGAAGTCTAGCTCAGATATATATACACGAAATTTCCTTAAAATGTGTACCTGCAATTATAGCAAAAAAGCAATTAACAAGCTATTTAAATGTCCCAAAATTCCAATGCAGACCTTGCTTCATGCGAAGCTTTGGTTGGTCATTGCGTCGCAGTCTCCTGGACTCGGCAACGAAGTATGGGGTTGTCTGGATACCGAAAAGAACCGTTACGCCCGCGATACGTCCCCCTCCGAACTGACGTAGCCAACCACATTTTTTAATACAACTTCAGATCCGTTTCACAACTATTCTGTCCTGCTGACCAGCAATTACTGAACTACCTGCGGTATTTTCAAATCAACTTTTAGTTCCTTGCTGCTTCAACCTACGTCAAAACTCAATAGTACACTTGTTGCGATTTTACACAAACTCAGTTTTTAATCAGCCATCTCATATGCATGCATGCAATATAGCTTCCTGACGTTAAGAATAAACAGCATTCGAAATTTCAATCTAATCCATTCCATTCGGGCTAGGCAGTGTTTTATAATTATGTTGCTTTCTTGCGCCATTTCACAAGGCTTTACAACCACCTTTTAACGCAGGAGTCGGCAACATATGCGGGCCGGATCTAGCTTGCCAGGCAAAATCGTCCGGCCCGCAGCCCTTTACCAAATTGCAGTAACTGTATGGCCCGCCTAGTAGTATTATATTTTATGAATCTGCCCTCCTTGCAACTTCTTAGACATTGAATACTTCCGGAACTACTTACAGTACATTCCAGTACAGTGCGGTTTCTTGTATGTCGCATTTTGGGGTTTCGTTATGAACTGTGAAAATCAGGGGTTAATCTGATTAAAATTGCTTAAATTCCCAAGATTTAACAACATCAAACAGCAAAGGGAACGGCATTGTTGGTGGAAAATTAGTACGGCCCGCCAAACCTTGCAGAGTTGTTTATGTTCGCGACTCGAAACGTTGCCGACCCCTGTTTTAGCGCAACACATACGACATCGAAAAAGCGGTTAGGAGGCTATGCACAGACAACCTGACTTATGAAACAGATGAACAGTTAGTGGAAATGCCTGAACAAGTAAAAACTATTAGTGGACGGAATACTGAAGATGTTTTAGTCGTTTGTTCAAATAACGTTGTCATTCAAATTCTACTGGCCAATTACGCAATTCCTATTAATCAGAGATAAGGAATACTATTAGTTTATTGCCTTTACACTGGATGTCATCGTGTTGATTACGTATGTGATAAATGCACTTTAATCACTGCATAACAGAAGTTGTGTTTGAGGTCAAAGGAACGATTTCGTGAATAAAAACTATACTGATAACATGAAAAATTAGAGGTGCCTTCCCAGCGCTCAGACGTATGTTTGCTGCACATTCGCTGGTCTTCTAGCTGTGAATAATTTTGGCATAAAACGTCTATGACTTGCATTAATTTTTCAGTGCAACACTGGATTCCAGCTTAATTCTGCGTTCTGTCAGCCAGGACCACTGCTATCTCAGCAACTCACTGGATCGACACGAAATTTCGTCTGGACAAGATTTGCTCAACGACCGTGGGGAAGAGTTAAGTGAAAGCTGGTCTTTGTTTGGCGACCAGTGGGATAACTTTGACAGTGAAATCGACGACGATGATGACGATGAAGACTTCTTTCGTCAGTTCATCAAGTCGCCGCTAACCTCCCCAGGAAGCAACCACGGCTCTGAAGGTTACGGCACTGATACATCAGACGCATTCGAGAAGGTCGACCCGGTTGTTACAAACTCGCATGATTCCGTTCGCAAAGACGTTTCCACCGACAACGCTGTAATAACGCAACAAAGGGTTTTCCCCAAAGAAGCCGGCAGCGCTGTGACAAGCGCTGGGACAAAAGCGTTGAAGTTGGTTGGCGAAACGAGTGTGCACAACCGACCGACAATAATTAGGGTAACTCCGACAGCCAAAGTCGGATTGAAAGAAACTGTCAACAGTTCAAAGCCATCGTCCACTGCTAAAATTTATCACATTTCAAAATTGGATATATCCTCAAATGCGAAAATTGCAACTCAGACAAGAAAAACTGTTCTTTTGAAAGTCATTCGTCCCACTACAAGGTAAGAGTTTTCCTCCACTTTTTTGCCAGATGCCTTCACTGATTCATTGGTATTTGCAATTGCGAAGATTGCAATTTTAATCATTTTTGTTTACGCACCTCTGACAAGAGCTAGCACACTGCGTTCACTTATGCACACATGCGTTTGGTTAATCCGGTGTGCCTTGTGAGCTATAGTGGTTGCGCACAAAAACACGTTCATCAAGCACCTAACCTCTTATGCAATTCTATATTGAAGGAATTGTGTCTACACTACAGCGACTGCAGTCTCAACGCTTTTCTTGGAGCATCACATTTATTTCACCCACTAACTACACGCCCCCAACCCTCTTACTCAAATAAAACTATTTACTGCCTGTATGATTCGCATTTGGACGAATCGTATAGAATGCAAACAGTTTTATTGCAGTAACAGGCAGTAAACAGTTCTGGTTTAACCAACGTAAATATATTCATCAGTCGTTCGATTGCATGCAGGTCATTATGGGTTTTTCTTGTTTGGACAAAATGTGGTAAAACAATGCTTACGAACTGGAAACGGATAAACGTGACACTGGCGCCGAAACTCAAATCTTAACAGCGTATGGCTAAGCTGAGTAAAGATTGTTGACATGTCCCGCTCTGCAAATACATAAGTTTAATCAGTGATTCTGATTAACATGTGAGAGGGCGAAGGCGTTGCTCGGGCTCCCGGCTACTTGAGACACAACAAGCAGGCAGGTGATTTGTGAGATGACTCCGTATGATTTGTTGCCTTCGATGTTGCGTTACCTTTAAGACCGCGTAACGGCAACCCCTTAACACACGGCAATGCGGGTTACTCTTCAGCGTGGTGACGAGAAGTAACTCCTAGCAACAAAACAGAACATCCGAAAGAGAGCTGACAGAAAACTGACTGACTCCCTCTGACTAGGGTTGCCAGATCGCCTGCAATTTTTTCAAGGACATTTTGTCCACTGGTGCCACGCCTAGTGATTTTTCACTAGATCTAGTGATTTTTAGACTGACCTAGGGATCTGATGATTTTTCAGTGCAATCTAGCGATTTTTTGCAAAGTGTTTTTGAAAAAGACTGGTTGTTTTTTTTCAGAGTTTTCAGCCCTTTTTAACTCGTAAACAATTGATTACGTGAATCGGTGTTTAAATATTTGCACCAAAAGAAGGAAAAAGTGTTTCTAATTTGAGTTTCTTACTGTTTTCACGTCCGTGCTGTTTATTGCTGCAATATTGTCCATGACGGTTATTTAATTTCCTTGCAGGAACACAGCAGTTAAAATACTCAATGAAATGATAGGTTGGTTGGTCTAAAATACTCCATGAGTGGTGTCGTTTCCAGCTCTTGAAAACAGCCTGAAAATTGTTGTTATTATATTTTCCATCCATTTGAAGAAACTTGCAAATGATGGAAAGATTTTTGGGTGATAAAGTAAATAACCAAATCATTTCAAGCAAAACTGCGAACTTCGACGCAAAAATCTTAAATCTAGTGAATTTTTTTTGTGAATCCATTGATTTTTGCAGGAGAAGCCTGTGGCAACAATGATTTTGTCGTTTATGATTTCAAATTATACTTCATGCCTACTTTGAATACTTTTTCAGATATAGTGGTGTAGCACATTTTTTCAAACGAAGGTTGCTGAATAACAATGGCTACTTTTTCCTCGTAACTGTTTAAGATGGAAGAAACTTGCACGTTATTATGTTCAATTGCATTGTTTAATCTTTATTTTTGACTGTTCAGTATAATCAGTAATTCAATAATGAACGATTTCACAATTGTTCAAAAACTTTCAAAGACGCCGGAAAATATTCAAGGACAACAAAATGTTTTTAAGGTTCCAAGTGCAAAACCAGTTTTGATAGCAAATTGAAGGAAAGTCCTTGGCGCTCAAGGACGTCTGGCAACCTTACCTCCGACTCTCTCGTAATAGCATGGGAGGCTGTAAATACACGCAAAATAATGACAACGGAAAAACGCATTCAAGACAAAGGTATAACTGATAAGTCACACGATTAACGCGAACGCTGTGTAAACGTGTGAACGGTTAGTGCCCAGCAGAAAGGTTCACTGATAGGACTCCTCGCCAATATTTCTTAAACAGCATTCTGGTCACGTCATGGCCGAACCATTGTACCTGGGATCGCACTATTCGGCGAAACGTCTCGACATTCACGGCTTAACGATTTCACAGCTGTGCACTTTGTTGCGAAGTGTCACACCTAGAACTCTCAAAAATCCTATATCTGCCGTTTGCACTTGGGATTGCATTCTCTCTCAAAGAAAGTTGGTCTTGGTTCTGGCGCCAGGGCCTTGTAAGCTTGCTCAATGGTAGTGTCCGCCTCTCATTCGAAGGTTGGGTGCTCGACCCACGGCCACTGAGTGATTTGCCGTAGCGCTCCTTGGGCAAGAGCGTTAACCTCAACCGCCCCGGCAAGAACCAAATTTCAGAATAAGGCCTGCTGCCAATTGCCTATACCAAAAGTTACACTAGAAAAACAGCTGAAACGATGCAGAAATCAATCAGTGACCAAACGAATATCTGCATACATATACATGGGTACATGGGCGTCCGCAGAAATTTTCCAGGGGGGGGCAAAGTCGAAATTTTGCTCAGCCTATCCTTTTCAGCTTGTTGACAATGCAACGAAACTGGACGTACACAAAGCGCTTCACCCTTTCTACACCACAAAGAAAAAGCCTAAAATTACGGCAATAGTTGCAAACAGAGTTTTCCCTCTTCGAAAATTTTATGTTAAATTAGCAGTCAAATATGTTAAATTAGCAGTCAAATATTGCAATGAACGCAATGGTAGAGGTGAAAAGAAAACCATCAGACCTTGAATGTATCATCTACATGTTTCAATTTGTGTATATAAGGGAAAGTAAAAGAAAACATTTAACGTTTTCTAGAAAAGATGTAACTAGCTTTTTTATGTACTTCATGCATTTGATTTGCTGCTAGCCTACTCGTAAATTGTCAGTATGTTCAAAAAAAAAACCTGAACTTGTTAAAAATATGACGCAAATAATCCATATTACATAAGCGTAAGGTGAAGAGCAGAGGGCGCACAAAACGAAAAAAAAACGAAAGTAACAAAAGCAAGAAAGAAGCACATGCACAGAAAAAAACAGAAATACAGCGAAAATACAATAAAAAAAGACACGATAGACATCAACATAACACAGATGGTGGTGGGCAAGCAATGGGTGAAGAGGTGACACATGTACAGATGAGCAGGTGGAGCAAGCACACATGTGAAGGAAGCGAGCAGCAATAAAGAGTTATGAGGCAGAGAGCAATGCGTTTTAACACAATTTCATTACAAAAACAAGTAGCAAGGGAAGAAAACAAAGTTCATACACACAATTAATGAAGAAATATGAAATTACCCTCAGACCGTAGTGGGGTGGGTTGCATGTAAGAGTTTTTCCGGCCAGATGCATGGTGTCACTAAACGAAGTTGAAGAAAGAAGGGTATGGACAGGTTACAGTAATATTAGCAGCAAACATTATTCCAATAAGTGTTAGGTACTTAAAACAAAATATGTTTAGTAAGTTAGAGAAGTTCTAAGGTAGATTTTCACAAAAAGTCATAACTTACTTATGTGAATTAACTCATTTTATTTCACAGATATAAACGGTGTCACGTCATTGACACTGTCATTCAGCTTTATATGATTGTGGGCCTAGTAATTAGGCTGAAGTCAATGTCCGTGAGGTCCTGGAGGTGGACATCACTTCGCTTGCCTCGAAATCCTCGTATTGCAGCAAGGGTGCTCCTCAAAAGGGCAAATCTGAGCTTTGTCCTTAAGTATGTGATGACAGACGCATATGGCTCCCTGCGTTTTTCAGCTATTTTTTCTGCTAGTCTTTTGTTGGCTCTGTTGCATTCTGGTGCCATCCCTCCACTTGTAAAGACAAGGGGATTGAATGAAGACTTCTCAATGTCAATCACTCTTTGGTTGTACTTATTCTTGTTCTCTTTTTCATGTCTTTGGTAGATCTCTGCTAGGGATTTCCCAGAATAAGACTGTGAGGTAGTATGTGTGATCCTTATGTCAAAGAAAGTTTTCTCACAGCTATTCCACAGTCCTCTCGCAGAGATATCCAACCTTGCATTGTCAGC
>JGI24021J15306_10002225_pt1 | contig 20602 bp, 13 predicted proteins | sample Ectturendosymbi1_FD_15306 | JGI IMG/M metagenome (IMG submission 15306)
AAGGTCTGCAAAATGTTGTGAGATGGTTTCTGGACGCAGACGATAACCCAGATTCCCACCAAAACCTAATTATTACTTTTTTAGCTCATTTACAATGTTCCTTGAAATTTGCATGCAAATTTATTCCGTGGTATTTGCATTACGTCGACAAATCAGCAAGCAAAAATTATGCGGAAACAATTAATCTCCTTGCGAAGGTAATAAAGTTTTTGTAAAATATCAAGCTCAAGGGGGGTTTTAACCCCAACCCCCCCCTTGCGTACGCCCCTGATTACATCTCCGTCTCGACTTACTCCCGTCTTGGTGTGGAGCCAGTAGGACTATCAGTGATTGCTGAAAAGCGTGAGGTATTTCGAGTCCTCCAAGGACTGCTGATCCCACAATCCTCCCCATAGGAAAAGAGGGTGTGAAAATTAATGAACCCAGCTCTTCAACTGAATACCTGTCTTTGAAATTGTGCAAGTTACTGCTTCTGGGTGCGTCGAAAGGGTGGGCAGGGAGGCCGTCCCTCCGGATTTTGAAAATTTCAGCAAAAAAGTTTGTTTTCTTAGTTTCGAGTGGGAAAAACCTTTACCACTTTTGGAACCCTCTAGAAAAATTTTGGAAAAATATTCTAGTGTCCCCCCTGGAAAAAATCCTCCGACACCCATGCACTACGTGGCGTAAAGTCAGATCACCCGGCAGCCCAGAGCCCACAGCTTATCCTCCCACCTACATACACATATAAACATTATAATGTTTAATTATTGTGGTTGAACGGACAGTAAGTACTTCATTATTATGTTGCTTTATTAAGTTCTTTGTGTAAACCTTGAGTTTCTCAACGGATGATTACCAAAAAGTATTGTCTCACCAGAAAAGTGACAAGAAATGCAAATACGAGGTAAAGCGTTTGTCTGTTCCTTTCATATTGTTACAACGTTTGTGTTGTGTATTATTTATATAAAATGCGAAACTTACCATTATCACAACCTATACATTTTCATGCTCAGGTCACTCATCTGATAGCCATTGCACCACAGCTGGGGAGTTGGGCATGAAAAACGAAATTGAAAGCAGGCCTAATCGCTCTTGATGCTTTAATAATGCTTGCTGAGTGGTTCAAACAACCAGACAAGCCAATACACGACTTACCAGCAAGCACTCACCTTATTAGGTGCTTCATCGGTACGTACTCGTATTGACTTTGCCATTCCCAAACGACTTGTGTGTTTGAGATACAGTGGTTTCACTGCGTTATTATTACATTGCGTCATGCACGAGTGAACACGGGAGTCCAAACCGCCGCGAGCGACTTCGGGACTGTTTGCACTACGCAGTCCTTCATTTTGTAGACTGTTTTCATTGCGAGTGGTGTCGCACTTCGTATATGCTTGCTTTCGGTGTGTCACTGCCGACAGCAACAGCGCAAGACTGACAGGTAGCGAAGTTGCAAATGCAGTGGTAAAAATGAGTTAGATATTCCAACGAGTTGCTGTAGATGAGGCCACCAACTGCCGCTTTGTTGGAAATCGTGCGGTAGCTCACGCCGCTTGCTTTGGGCTTGTGGTGAGCGTTGAAAGCTCGTGACGCCGTATATGTGGATTTTTTAATTTTTGTCTTCCGCTCTAGCGATTTAGACCAAAAAGACAGCCCCACATATAGACTTCGAAATCTATAGTTGATTTTAGAAAGAGTTGTTGATAATTCATCGGACTTGACCTGCAGACCCGCAACAAGCCCTTGAGTTAAGGAAGCTAATTTGAGATCACTTCCGCCCAAGTTTTTTTTCTGTGTTGGTCGCACTTGCATATCTACTGTATTTTTGACCTGATTATAGCCATAATGGCAACCGATCATAACGCAGAAGTGACATTTACTATGAAAAGTCTAGCAATAGGACCGATACCTTCGCAGTGTTAAAATGTGTTAAAAATGATTTGAACCAGCTATTGCTGAAGCAGTGGTCACTTTTCTAGCCTTGGGTTAAGCCAATTAGTTAACTTTAACGTCAGGGAGTTCTTGAAGAAACGAAAACTATTTCATGAGCATGAACGTGTGTAAAGTAGATTGTTGCAAATTCTTAGTTACATTGAACAAACTTAGCGTTTTCAAAAACAGTATTTAACGTGCTTTTTATTTCTATTTACCTCAACGAAACATTTTACGTTGGAAAAACCTGCTCCGTAGCATTGCAGGCTGCCTAGTTTTACACATAGGTCCAACGCTGTTTGACTTGGCTCGAAATTCTCGCTTTGCGTTCAATGCCCTGCAGAAAATATCCCCATGTGCCACCTGTCGCATCAGTGAACGCAGGTGTGTCGGACAACTTTGGATTCTGGGAAAAGCGAGTGGTATTCGGGTTGACAATGCGAACTAAGCCTGCATGTCTTTGCGCTTATAACCCGTTGTTCATGATGCTGGGTGTGGCAACTACCGTAAATGTTACTTTTTAGAAAAATGCTTATATTTCTGTTTGAAACATGCAGCGAAGGATTGCAAACATTGTGTTCTCGGTGTTCCCGAAATAAGGCGATGGCTTTTCTGGATGTAACGACTTACATCTCAGACCAGCATTGCGTGTAAATTGCAGGTTTACTGAAAATGATTGCAAGATTTTGTTGGGGTCATTTGTGAGTGACTTAAAAATTGACAACTTATGAGGCCAGTGGCATCTTTGACAAACCATTGTAATAATCAACGGAAGTTGCCTTACAACAAACGAAAGCACATAAGTTTTTCATTTGTAGTTCACATGGACTTTCTGGTGACAACTGCTCATTTAGATTAAAAGCAGCGGCAGTGGAAACTGGAAAGCACGCATTCTATGGTAGCTTCCGAAAACGATTCTTTGTATATAAAAACGCGTTGTGCTTCCGTGGGTTACTCGATGAAACTTGTTATCTACCATACCACATCTTGTATTCGAGTGGCTGTGCATCTTTGCTTATTCTATTAGATGAGTCCTGCTTTAGCGCTACTATATCAGGCACATCAGACCTCTGTAAAGTAGATATATTTACAGTAGCTGGTGTTTATTTTTTCGGTCGTGGTATTTCACTTCAGACTTGATATTTTTATCAAGCTGCTGAGTTTGGCTGCAAACCATGTGGCGACGACGTGCAACTTGCTGGAAATTTCCAGTTCCCATGTGCATTCCTATTCGATGTTTTGAGAGATGAGGATTCAGTTTGTGAATGAAACCGGTATTGACCGCTGTACCTAGTAGTTGCTTCTCTTTTGCAAGCGCTCGAAAACATCCTCGTGAGTTCCACCGGTTCGTCAACACATTTTGCTAAAAGGAGTGGATGGCATACGCCATAATACCATCAGGCCAACACAGGGAAATAGTCAGATTGGTTAAATCGAGCATCTACGGCTGTAGATACGGTAGAAAACTCCGTGTAACCTGTTGTGTCATGTGAACTCAGTTTTTCACAAGCAGAGCTCTTTATTTCAGCTCGATTACTTTCTACCATTTCCTGTCGAATCAGTCGGATTGTCATTTACAATCACTTCTTTCCGAAAGTGGAGTCCACACTGTATACAGTAGTCGTCCTGATCTGCGTGTTCAGTTTGAAGCTATTTACGTCGTCGCTTACTGTGCTCCTGACTTCTAGCAAAGCAAAAATCATTGCTTGACATTATCTACCTGGCGACAAGAAGTGTCAAAAGTCGCCTCAAGTGATCTGACTCAAATCCAGAATCTGGTCTCTGAAGCCACATGCAAGATGGAAATTTAAGCAGTATGAATTTCTTACCTGAGCAACTTGCGTTACGGCGGCAACGCCAGATTTCGTTATATATGAACTTCACTGGGCCGGTTTTGACAGAGTATTGAATGCTATTTACTCAGGAAAGAAATTCGTACTGCTTAATTTTCCATCAGGGGCATTTCCGTGCAGATGCTATGGCCATTTTGCGTTATGCCAACAAAGTTTTACTGTGACTTCTTTTCGGCAGGGTCGGTAAAGCAGCGCCTGAAGTTTTGTTTGGCAAGCAATCTGAAGTGCGTGTAATTGATCCGCTGCTTTTCTTACAAAATTATTCATAACGATGAGCTGAAGAATATTCAAGTGTTTGCAGTTGCCACCGTAATGAACGCTGAATATTTTATTCGACATTTAAAATCCATCACGGGACGTGTTGTTTCAACTCATTTGTCTTGCAAAATTTTGTGCATGAAATTGCGTATTCAAACCTTGTTTTGACGAATCATTTTCTACCTTTGAACGGCGTAGTCTTGATAGGTTAACATGTAAATATTTTGCGTCAAGTACAGTGTAGCATCCTTCCACGTATCGCATTCGCTTTGCAAATATGTCTTTTCTGAGTCAGCGCCTCGCATCGTATTTGCGCTCGTGTTTTCAATAATTCCTATATACACTTGAAAATCTGGATTGCTGCTTGATATTGCGGAACACATTTGAAACTTTTGCTTAGTCTTGTTGTAGAAGAGGGTTCTCCAAACTACGGCCCGCAGGCCACACCCGGCCCGCCAAGCCGTTCCATCCGCCTCACGAAGCCATTTCATCCGACAGCAAACACGTTTTATTTTGTCAATATTGATAAAACAATATACTTCGAAATATTTGTTGATTTTGTAGAATGTAGCATATCCCGAAACAAGGTGTCCGGCCCTCGAACTGTTGCGTACTAGCTTGTGTGGCCCTCCTTGGCAAAAAAGTTTTGAGACTCCTGGTCTGGTGTAGAAGAAACAATCGTTTACTGCCAATTTGCGTTGTTTTCATGGAGTTCATTTAGCTGGGCTTTTGTCAAAATCCTCTTTTCTCACCAGGTTTCCTGGTCTCTTCACATCATGTGTTTGCTGCTGTGCTTTGCTGTAGCATTTATTTTTCATACTGAGGATGAAAGGACGTGATGATTGCATTTAAAATTTTGCAGTGAATGGTTGATCTTTTAACCCTAGAGCAACTATGTCCATCCCGCGGCCCTCGGGCCGCATCGAAGGTTTTGTGCGGCCCAGCTAAAGTTCTCGCTGTAGTAAAAGTATCCTATATTTACATACTGACAACTTGTCCTTATTTTGATAATCTTGAATTTGACATTTTTGATGCAGGTGGTCCTCAGTGCCACTTTATCACGTCTATTACCATTGCAGTTAGGATTCAAACGGTTTCAGTACATTAGCTTAAGCTAAATTTAGTTTGCTAAGATCAGGATTTTTAAGGTGTTTTAAGGACCCGATCCCTAGAATTGAAAATCGAGTCCCTAGAATCAGAGAAAATCGGGTCCCTAGAATCAGAGAAATCGAGACCCTTCAGGTTCATACCGGGTACCTTTAAAAAAACTGCTAAGATCAAAGAAAGTCATTAAATGTGCGGCCCTCATTGATATGTCATTAAATGTGCGGTCCTGGTTAAGATAGTTACATAATTTTTGGCTCAGTAAGCCATGTGCGTTAGGCATGGCTACCGTAGAGACTTAATGGACGTTGGAGGTCGCCATCTTTAGTTGTGGAAGCACTCTTACTAGGGACATGCCAATTTGAGCAGTGTGCACAGGTTTTACTTGTAATTGGTTTGCATTCAATTACCTTATGGTCGCTTCGAAAAGCTCTGCAAACCACTGCTTGTCCCGCAGGCAAGCAGAAGAATTGTTATTATTTGATTTCCAAGAAAGTCGACTCGGTTTCAACATGATCACGTAGTTGGTGAAAACCCAAAGAAGAAAGGCGCAAAATAGACGATGTTTATGTTAACACTGGAAATATGTATGAAAGTTTAACGGGACCATAACCCCCATTTCTTGTTAATTCGTCATTTGCACCCAGTTTTTTGGCGCTGAAACAAATCATACCTAACACTGGCTTGATTTCACTTGTATCTTGCCATATTTAAGTTGTTTGCTGGTTGAGAAATGAATGTTTGTTAAATTGACCTTTACTTGTAGAGTTACCAAATGACACAGTAATATTTGCCATCAGTGCCAGTATCTCAGAGTCCAAGATACGATCTTGGCCTGGAAACAGAAAAAATTCAAGACCATAAGCTTCAGGCTATTTACACGTGAAGTTGTGTGTCGGTCAACACACTCTGGGCAGGTGTGCCCAAAAATTCAACACAGCACGTTGTTATTCCGGTAACTCTCCAGCTGCAAGATAAAGCGATAAGTGGAAGTTCAGTGGTGATGACAGGTGCCGAGTAACATAACCCGTTGGAATTGGTAACACATTATTTTCTTGCAAATTTAAGCATTTTCGTGTTTTGGCCCATCATACCAACCAGTTGCTTTTAACAGACCTGAATACAAAGCGCAAAGCGAACGCATCTGAAGCTGAGAGTGAAAGGTCGTGCTCACTAGTACGCTAAAAGCAAGATTTGAAAGCAAGCTAGATGGCGGGATAAGGGAAAGCAGCCCATAGGGTAAAGTTGGTGCTTAAACAGAACATGTCAAAAAAGCGTACGTAATTTACGTTTTCTACGCACGGATTAGAAGCCTTCAAATTGCGTTTATATAAAATGCAAAGTAAGTTCAAGTTATGTTGGCCATTTTTATTTTTGGTGAGTATCAACACAGAGGCGTTATGCGATGAAGTCGCATGTGCTGCTATGCGAGCGACCAATTGCATCTTGGTTTACGACTATATTTGCGTTCCTTGCAAAACGTGTCAAGCGAAACGTTTATACTCGGACGGATATACTCATATGATTGTGAAAAATCTGACTTCCCTGTCTATTTCTTTAAACGTCTGCATCATCGAAAGCAGACCTCTTGACATGAGTTGAAATCGTCAACATGCTATAATAGTTTCATAAACTGCATGTCTATCGTGTTAGTAATTTCGACTTGCATTGTTTCCGAGAGTTTCGCTAATTTGGAATCTAGTGCTCAGTGCACTCGTTGCTAAATATTAACTAAATTGTTGGTGTGTCCGACGTATTCTTCTGTAGTCAGTGAATCCAATCCAGAAATATTTAACAAAAGTCGCCCTCAAAGTTGCGTTTCCGCCTAAATAGGAGAAAGACACTCTTAAGAAGGTTTTTGGATCTTGAAGGAGAGGAGAAAAGCACTCTTGCGCGTCTTCAGACCACGCGTATGTCTACACATGAAAGTTCTAAGCCTAGGCTTACGCACAGCCCTCTCAAAATCAGCCGCTTCTGGCATGCTCCCTTTTTTGAATGCTAGATACGTCCATGCTAATTAAATCTTTCCTGTATAATTTACGGCATTTTGCTGAAGGCGAAGTAGTAATAGTTTTTCAAAACTTTAAGCGACTGTATTGCTCTTTTTATAATCCTCTAATCAGCTTCTATTGATGATTACCAACTGTATTACCGAAATGGTGAGTTGGTGAAACTCAAAAACGCATTTTCATTTGCTCGCAAAAACTTTTATGTTGAGGAAGAACCCAGCGTTTGTTCAATCCGAAATCAAGGCCTACTTCCATGTTCTGCGCGATTTGAGGTGTTAAGGCTTTGGTCAACAAGCAGTGGTGTACTTGGTGGGAACTGCGATCGCCGCAGTCCTATAACAGACAAAAGTCGCTGAAATCACAAATATGTATTCGTAGCAGGACCAATGCTGAAATTTTGCCCACAACCTATTGGTTTTTACAGCAAGGGTCACCTTTTTAGATAAGGGTTGTGCTCGTGCTTGCTTTTCTAGTTTGGCACGAAAGTTTAAAAAATTGATTTCGTGGTAATTTTACTTCAGCGCATTTTAATAGCATTTGATCTTTTTTAAACACTCAATTATACAGAAAATTTTCATGCAGATTCTTAAACTTAGGCGCTGTTGTCAGCATGGCCGCAAAAGCGACGGTCGTTGTTTTGATCATTGGGTTTGCCATGCGAATGTCAACGGGAAATCAGATGGCCACTCACCCTCAGGAACATCCTTCATGCGATAAGGCGACGTGCGCTTCGATCGTCAGCTACTGCTTGATCCAAGGAAGCTGCACCTGCAACCCATCAGAAAACTGTTCTTGCTGCACTGACTGCGCCCTTTGTCTGGGTGACTTGTATCGACACTGCTGTGACTGTGTTGGTTAGTATTTTGGCGCTTTGCGCGGTTATTTAATAAGAAGCTAAAGGCTCCAAACGAGTTGCTATAGTGGCTTTTTGTTCAAACAGTAAATTTTCTGGTAATCGTTTTTGAGACAATCGATCGTGCTGCTTGGACGTTTCAAAGAAACTCCGCTCGTTCTTTGGAGGTGGCTGTATACATTGGCTTTGTGGGAAACGGTATATGACGTTTGCACTTGACGACTGAAGCTGATAGTGAAGCTGAAACCTTACCGGCATCAGTCCCGCAACCGGGGGGCAACCGGATAATTGTCCCCCGAAATTTTAAAAAACATTTTCAAAGCACCAATAACTTTTGAACAAGTTGCAACCACTTTGCCCCACCCCCTGAAAATACAAGCTGGTTGAGGCCCTCACTGGCATTAATCTTTTTTGGTAATTTTGTTCAATAGGCTGTGAGCAGGGTTCCCCCTAAGATGAGCAACTGCGCAAATGTGCAGTACCACCAGACTATATGCGCAGTGAAATCTCGTCCTTGCGCTTTTGTAGCATTCCAAATTTAATATCATATGTATATTGCATTCCCCATTCAACGCTTCACTGGTTGTGTGTCTTCATGGTTGCGCAATTGCATGCTCACCAAAACAAACCTTTGCTTAGTGTAAAAGTTTCTTCGAGGGAACACTGGCTGTGATATCAATATCTCTGCCCATTCCATACAACCGTGAAAAATATCACACTGTGCATCGGCAATAGTGAGTCATACAGGTCAGCGCTTATATTACTACATGCGATGTCATTACGAGTTATTATGATTTCATGCAGTTGTCTTTTTACGCACTTTGTGGCACTGAAGGCAACACGCATAGGCTGTTTTTTATAACAGCTGTATCTAAACCTCCCATACATTTATATAGCAATTAGCATGTTGTTAGTGCAAGTAAACTTCGAAGAGCGTAGATCAAATATCAATTAGTTGCCCAATGGAAACAACAAAAACGAGGTTTCTGCAGCATGACGCACTGCAGCGCGTTAGAAGTGAAACAAAACAGCCATACCCATAAAAGTTTCTTCGCGACATGGGCGACTATATCATATTTGCGCACCATTCAAGAAGACCGCGCGCACTTTTGGGGGCCAGTTTCAGAAGTTAGTGCGGGAATTGTTGCTCCACCGCCATATCTTGTAGGTTCTCATGTCTGTTCGGTAATGAGAGACTAGTTTAAAAGTCGATTTTTTCTCTTTAATATTTTTGTTCAAGACTGTGCTATGCGTAGTCGCGTATCATAGGCGTAGCCAGGGGGCAGGGCCCTACCCCATATTTTAGCATATCTAGTCATTTTGTGCTTTGAGAAGCAGCGTCCCAAACAAAAATACTGTTGCTCGCCTAAAGTCAAACATTATGGCCTCTCAAATTTTTTGCCCTCTCAGAATTTTGGTGTGGTTACGCCACTATCGCGTATGCCCTGTATCTAGGCCGATTGTGTAATTATTGTCAAGTAGTGAAACAGATACTAAATTAACATATTTTTTCAGAATTTTTTGCTATGCCCTGTAAAAGGCGATGTAAGCTACTTTAATTGAGCTTAAAAATATGATTTCAATTTTCTCAGTTTTTTTTGTTCCGGTACAGTACAAGGTGTGCCTCTGGAGTCAAGACGATTGGGTACAGTGGTACTCACTAGCCTATACTGCATTTACTCACTGAGGTTTTTGTTGCTATTTCTTAAAATTCGTATAATTCAGTGTGCGGTTTAATGAATCGGACAAGCCAGGCGTTCCAAAGCTGGGGTACATGTACTCCCAGTGGTACAATTTAACTTTTCAAGGGGTACGTTACATCTGAGCGAATTTTCTTACCAAAATCTTTTTTTTATGAGTGTAATTGACTGAGTTGGATGTGGTGCATTTGTCACGTATTCCCACTTGTTTTCAACATTGTACCAAAGTTTGAATATCGGGATTGCTCTGCTTTGCCGTCCTTGGATAAGACGATCTGCGTTGGTATGTGGCGAATTCAGTGTTTTTACACAAGCAGCTAATTTACGGAAGAGAACGCCAAGCGATTGATGTCGTAACAATCTCTGCTGGAGTACGCGTTTTCGGAAAAAATTGGGATGTCCCAGCAGGGGCGCATCCAGGTGGGGCGATTGGGGCGATCTCCCTCCCTATAACCTACGAAAGTAACTTTTTTCATCATGATTTTTTACAGTGCGGAAAACAGGATTCGCGACATAAGGTCATTTTACCGTCCATTGTTTTGTCACAGCAGGGTTGTGAAGTATACTTGTGAAGTCTTACAGTAGTGAACCCGTAATGAGATTTGACTGCCAATTATTATTGAAATCGCCCCCTCCCCTGAACGTACTGGCTGGATCCGGCCCTGTGTCCCAGCATGTAGAGATACTACAGTGCGGTTTGGTGAAGTACAAGACTGTACATGTAACCGCGTCAGAACTTTAAATAAATGGCGTTTTCTTGAGAATAGGTAGCTGCTACTTGACTGTTACGTAATCGTTTATTTGAAGTATGAAATCATGATTGAAGTTAAAATTTAGGTAAGAAACGGAATGTATACTGTTAGATGTCGTAGAAACACGAAGTTGTGCAGCAGATAAAGTTCAGCGTAACGGCGAAAAACATGAAAAAATGTTAGGGGTACATGCGAACCTATAAACAGGCCCAAAGGGTACCAATGAACAAAAAGTTCGGGAACCGCTGGGTTAAGTCTTGAATCAATGTGCTCGTCTTGTTCATACAACAGTGGATTCACATGCCGCTCTTGAATGTACTTATTACCAGCGACATTTTGTTGCAAGACGTAGATTGTAGAAGAACTAGATTCCATTTAAGCGCGATAATTTTTGAGTAGATTCGCATGACCTGAAAGTAATCTTCGGTTGCTAAAGAATTGTGGATGAAAGCAAGAAAATCATTTGCCAAAAGATTCTATCGTTGTTGTTGGATCATCTGTCGCAGTAACGCAGATTTTTCACTCCATTATTTCAGAAACTCCGTTGTCCAGTGCTGCAGCATGTGCTTGTTGGTTAAAACTCACCAAAACAGGTCAAACTGGCAGTGATAAAAATTCAACCATTGCATGAACTGGCTTATCGTTAAGAACGGAAGTGCCGATCATTATTATGAGTTTCTAGAAAAAATTTTCCTCCTCCAGGTGAGGCTTTGTTTTTCTAGCGTTGACATGTCGAAGACTCTTATGTACTTGTCTATCCCTTGGCCGTAAGTATCAAATTGTTGACATAGCTGTTTCGTATAACGTGACTAGGACTCTTAACGATCTATGCGTCGTCGTCTGGGAATTGTTCAGTCGAGAGGGCACTCGGGGCTAGTGTACAGTGGACGTGTGGCGATAGTAAGGGATCCATGCGAATTGTTGGAAGGTTGCTCCTTTTTCAAAATTTTTAGCACCAGTTTTACAGGTGATTTGTCAAGAAACAGCTCCAATAGAGAGCTCAAAACGTTAAGTAATACAACTGGCCTGTAGTTTAAGTAGAAAGACGAATCAACTGCATTTAATATGCGGAAATCGTTGTAATGGGGACTGTCTTGGTGGAAACTGATCGAGTGATATCTTAAACTGCGCAATTTGTATTGGACGAATTTCACTTATTACACTTCGGGGCAAGTTAGTTCTGCTCCGAGAAACCTTTGAGGAATCGCAGCTGCGTGTAAGTCGAACGAGGCGATAATAAGGACGTGTAAACTTTCAAACCATTACTTTGCCACACCGTGTCAACACCAGGGGCAGTGATCACCTGCGACTGCTGGTTTCAAGGTTTTTAAACCGTTTGCTTAAGATGCCCCGGGCCAAAAATCTGACTAGGATTAGGCAAGGAGCTATAGCTTGTCTGTACGGTGTGAGAAAAGCGAATGTCACAGGTGTTCCGCGGTACGTTCGTCTGCTCTATCGCTTTTCGTAACAATGTTCTCCCCGCGGCTCAAGTAAATTGTTGTTTGGATAGTAGTGCGCTGGCACTGCTCCGAAAAAATGCTATCACCGTTTGTGAGCGACTTGGATGTTGAGTTAAAGTGACTCGCACAGCCTGAGAAAATGCGCAGTAAAACTAAGCAACATTCCTGAAGTATTGTTGAGCGGTCAATAACAGTTCGGTTTTGGAAACTTTGAGCATTATCAAAGATCTACGTCCGACCGCAGGCATAACGGCAAATGTCACTCCTGTTGCTACTGAACCATAAACAGGCTAAACAAAGCTACCACCGCACTACTCGTAGAAAGGTGCTTGGCCAAAAATATGTTCATCGCTGTAGTAACGGCAGCAAGTGAAAGAAGTGCTATTAACATTCACAGTTTTGAAGGACTCACATTTTTTGTTAAATATTAGCCCGCATTTTTTAAAAATGCAATGGAACAGAAGTTCCGGAGCTGCGCTAATGTCGTTTATCGATCTTGGTTGCTCTTTGGTTTATGGCTCTATTAATGTGTTTTTAAAGTGTTGTGGTTTTTTCACAAAATGTCTTTGCTGCACTTTGTTTTACCTGTTTTGAAAGAAACAGGTATTTGGCAAATGATTTACCCAACTTACGCTTTGTGAAAAAAACGCAAGCCTTAGATGCTGTGGGAAAGAAAAAGAATGACTTTAATTTTGTCTTGACACTCAAACTTATGTTGGATCTACTCAGTTTATATACAAACGATTGTGAGGTTATTGTGGAGCTTCACAGCTTTGATTGCTTGTTGGGCAAATCCGCCATTTGAAAGAGTTTTTGAACCAACAAATATAATAGAGGAAGTTTTTACACAATCGTCAAAATTACGTTATTACTCATAAAGATTTGTAGGTATATCTCTTGTACGTAAATCTCTTCTGTGTTTGGAAGAGTTTCACGTCCGGCTCGTCCCAGCGCAGATGGGACCTTGCTTCACATGCTCGTATCTATCAGAAATATGGCGAAAGTTTAAATTCACAAGCACTGCTTTTAAAAGATCCAGCAATGCTGTGATTCATCAAAATTCTGGTGCACTGATTTCCAATTATACGCATTTAGACAATTACTTTCATGACAGAAACAGCTGTAGTTTCTGAACGTCTTTCTAAACGCTTGGCCGTGGATTTATTAATCAAAAACAAAAACAAGCATATCTTGTTCCCTTGTTAACATGCCTCTTCGCCGACAGTGTCATACGTGCACTTTTTGAGAGATTCTTACGCGGCACCAGGAAGATCAGCAATGATAACAAACGCAATCCTTTCGAAGCGGGTATGTTTTCTCCTTGTCTTCAAGTCTGGCGCTGTTGACATGGTAAACTTCATCATGGCGCGTTTTACTTTGTTGTGCGATCTGACGGATTGTGCTCAAGCTTGTTGGCAAGTGCAAGGCGCTTTTGGGCTGCTGGTTGTGGCACGGTTCGTCAAACAACCTTCCATTTGCTGACAGATCAACAATTCTTAGTGCGTGGGGCATGTGCTGTTGGTGCTTTAAGTCGCCATGCCACAAACCGGGAATACGTTTGTCAATCACGTCTTGGCAAAAAATAGGGTATCATCCGCTCATCACCTCCAGCACATAAAGCGGATTAAGTGCAAGCTGAAACGTCGATTAAGACAGATGATATTTCTTATCTTTTCGCGATCACGTCGGAGTCACTTGCACGTTTTGCGGCCCGTGTATGCTCCGACTAATTTGCCGAAGATCAAAGAAGTGAACCGTGCTGGTTGATACTGAATGAATTAGTAAATTATGAATGGCCTGGCTTGACGTGTCAGTCTTAATCATGCAGTGTTCTAGAACAGTAAATTGTGTTTCCTGGCAAATTTTCACGTGTTTGGTAGGACATTCGTTGTCACGTGTTTTTATCAACCTATCATTTAAATGTATTGTGTTGACCTAATGCCAGTATTCCTGAAATAGATATAAAGCTAAATTTTTGCAGTAACCTTTGGTTATACTTTTAAGTATAAAGACCGTTTGCTGGGGATAGTTATTTTGTTAACTAATGTTTTTTTCTCTATAGACAGACACCATGAACTTGAACAGTAGGCATCAGCGTCATTAAATTTGACAAATGACATTTTGTTTCAAAATTTCCTATTGAAACTTCGTTGCTGTTTTTAAAAATGTAGCGAGTCCCGCTTCAGATCACCCACTGGCAACTGCCTAAGTGGATGTGGTATTTCAAGAAATGAAAGCTTGCCCGTACTCCAAGTAATTTGAATATGATTGAGGCATTCAGCAGCGAACACCTTGCAGTTTTACGAATTGAATCGTATGAGTTGCGTTGCGAATGTGTCACCGCAAAGTGCAAAGTTACAGGTGTTTTGATGCGAATCTTTCAGAATGTGGGATGCTGTTTGAACAATTTAGTGCACGATATTTCAAGTTTATGTTTTATTGGGTAAGTAACGTTAGATCACCAAGGCAGCTCGAATCACTTGGATCGTTGTCCATGAAAAACTAGGAAGAAGAACGGTGATGCCGTCAGTTGACGCTGCTGGTGCAGTTTTGCTTTATATTGAAAGTGGTGAGCTAACGACTGTGATTATGAAAAGCGTCAGACGTGACACAACATTCAGACTCGTCCCACGCTGGTGGTCCCTCACAATTCACGCATCATCAACCGTGAACTTCTGGGTGGTGTGAGCAAAAGTGCTCAACTTTATTGAGAATGGCGAGTTGTAAATGCTGGTAAAAGCGCGATCACAATGGTGGCTGCTGCTTGTGTAATGCAGTATCGTTGTTGAAGGGACATAGTTCATAGTTCACCATCAGGTCCGGCATAATGGCTTCATCTCAGTCACTGCGTGTGGTCTAATGAACCAAAGGGTCGGATAGACCAGTCAAACGGAATAGTTCACAACTTGCCTGCAATCGGAAGTATGCAATGGGATAGGTTCAAGTACGTAATTACTTTAATTACTTACTTGAAAAACTTTGCTTACTATCAGGTTAAGTGATTTCGCCGTTACTTGACATTTCAAGTAATTTGGTTTTAGAGAAGTTAATATTTTAGAAGCCAAGTCTGTTGCTGTAAACACAATATTATACATGGCGTACATCATCACACATAAAATAAGCCATTCAGGCGAATAAATTTCTTGCCTGTGCAGAGCGCTTTGTGAGTCACAATTGCCATCGTGATTACGATTTGGAGCTAGAAGCTCATTCCCTTAAATTGAATCAAGGCCAATATGTGCGAATTTTGTCTGAACCGCCCATTATGTGATTAAAATTGCAATGATTTTGATGTGCTTGAATGTTTTTAAGTCTAACTGCCTATTTTTCGTAATTGCTTAAATAACTTAAGTTACTTGAGTCATCTGTTAGAAATTACTTACCACTTAAGCAATAAATTTTTGTTACTCGAACCCAGCTCTAGCAATAATGGCTACCAGCAGTGTATGCAAGTATGTCAAAGATTTTAAAACAGGCGACCTTAACCACGACGTCGTTGAACAAATGTGCGGTTGAAGCAAACATTCAGTTTAATGCCACGAATTTAGCAACAACAACCTTGGAATGTGCTTCGCAATGTCAGACAGACCTCATCTACAAACACACTATTCCGTGAACGTGATGTTCTCACCAAAGACCTATCATCAAGACCGCTATCGATCAGTGCAAACCCTCTGCACCGACGAGGTGTTACCACGGCAACACTCACCACGGGAATTGTCACCAGCGCAGTTACGATTTGATCGCAATGCTTTCGCTTGGGCCAAGGTGAAACGTTTCGATGACAGTTACTACTGCGGTCTCAAATTATTTACGTTGATGATAAAATGTTGTTCTCTCTCTCATTTAAAGCCTTAATGCCTGATTTTTATCTCATCCAATCGGAACTTGATGGCTACTGTTGGGCAAAAATCTATCGCGTATCACGAATGTATATTTTTAAATATAATCTTTTTCACGATCTGAAACGCTTGTCGCCTCTTAAAACTAGCGCAATGCACTGAATGCACAAGTCTTCAAGATATGTAGTTTACGCTAACTTGAAGTAAAGCTTAGTTCTCGTTTTTTCACTGGTTACAAAAATCAGCTGCGCAAACTATTTTTCAACTATGCGGCGGATACATTGTCTCAGCCAGAGTTTGCAAGAATTTTCAGATATGTTTGATTTTTAGGTACTGTGTAAGATCTTAACGTCATGGCTGGACAAATACCGGGCAAACATTTAAATGTTATAGTAAACGATTGCTGTTATTTGTTTAATCAAGTGTTCTCTGCCAATTATTGGATGGCATGTTTGCTTTCCAAGTGTTAATGGCACAAGTCATATCATGAAGGGCATCAAATAGCCGCTTAAAAACGTCACGTTGTCAGCTGACGTCGGTCAACTGAGGCCTGCCTTCAGCACTGGTGTAACGCTGTGACAAGTTTTCCGAAGACAGACGACTCCTTTTCTATGAAATAGTAAATAAAATTCAGCTTCGAACTTTCCTCGGTAGGACAAACCAAGCAGTTACTCATTGCGTGATATCACCAATTCACCTCGCGAATGCCACGAGAACCGCACCCTGTGTTTGCAGAGCCTTCAGCAAAGACTGTTGCACGTGGTTAAAATCAACCATGGCGGCTTTGAAAAGAACAGTTCGCGACCTCGGATATTTGCGAGGCGCAATAAATTTAAACAACGCTGTTTCTGTGTAACTGCCCGTGATTCACTTTCGGCCCTGCTCGTCCCGTTAGAGGACGAGCTTTGTGGTATCCGTCTTACTGCAGTTCTCAGCGTCATTTGTCACAACACCAGGCGTCGGAGTTGTTTGACCAAGTTCAGCATATCTGTCAATTCTGCGAGTCGATTCAATTACCTTCTATGGAAAAAAGTACTGTACTTCGACATTGGTGGCCTCAGTCGGAATCTTGCGCTTCATTGCAAAAAAAGAGCTCGCGCAGAGCGGTGTTACGACTATTTTCATTATTGAACTGCCCGGAATAGCGAGGGAGTTCAACAAACACACAGCCATCATGAAAATATGGAAGGGGCCTGAGCGCATGGAAAAGTGTGGAGTTACTGAACTATTTTTACAAGTGAAGGCGGTGGTCCGCTTCGTGTGTCTGGATATTTTGTGTAGCTGCCATTCGTATTCGAGCATAGCATAACGTGGACGTACAGTGAGCCACGATGGATACATACGATGTGTATACGTGATTGTTTTGGTTAAGTCGGTTTTCTGCGGATGAACAGCATTCGTTTCCTGGCCAAATAATGTTTCGTGTGACGAGAGGAGCCTTGGCCGTTCGTCCAAATGCATCTCTAGGCAACAACATGGTTTGTTTATCTCGTTTCGAGTAATCTTCCCTGCGCTTGACAACAGCAAGATTAGGCAGTTGTTAACCAACACGGAAAATTTCACGTTGCGAGCCGGATCAATCTTATTATTTGGTGCAGTTTTTACCCGTGATATTTATCCCAGAACTCGCAAATGCAGTGGTTTACATTAAAAGTACTATTTTCTGACTTGCGAAGTCAACATATGAAATTGCTGGCGGCTGTGCAACGGTTTTTAACTCCCAATGAGTTGATTTTTAATATCTTAATATAGCTCCCATTTTTAGTACTAGATAAAAGAAAGGGACGAAGTAACATATGAACGTCGCAAAAAAACAATAGAAATCCAAAAATCTCTAAATATAGCCGTAAACTGTGTTCTAGAGTTTTACAGTTATTGAATGGGTTGAGACACGAACAGTCACAGTTACAGGAAACGTGCTTGATGTAGATTGCGCAGTTTTAAATTCATAACTTTTTGAACGTGTGATTGTTCTTCACAAGACTTCCCTAATCTGACTAATTGGACAGTACGTCAGTTTCCGCAACCCTTCAAGAACTGTATAGAAACGCGGCTCTATTGAAGCAGTTTTAGGCATATCATAACTCAAGCGACAAACCCGTATCATCACTTGTTAGCTTGCGTTGGCAAAACAATCTGACGTTGCATACATGATTAAATGCAAAAACAACTGGTTTCAAGAAACTCATTCTGCAATTAACTGTAGGAATGCAAACTCAAGAATGCAACTGAAAGAACTAAGTGCGTATAGTTTGCTTTTGACATCCGTGTTTGTTTTGTTAAGGTTTCAATTGTTCGACTTGGCCGTTGGTTTTATGTACTCTCTCCCTTAGTTGCGGCCCATTCGGTTTGTATTTCTTCCTGATGGTTTCGCACGTGCTTGTACATGGTGTCTTGTGGAAAATGCAAACATGCGTTGCTTTAAAGGTAGTTAGATGCCAAACCTAACATTTGTTTGGAAGCCGCAGGTCAGTGTTGGGTTACTGACATGTTGACAAGTTATTTGCCTGTTTTGTTTTGTGTGTAGTCTGCCTTTTCTTGTTGCATGGAAGATATTGCTGTCTTCAGGTGCTGAAGATACATTAATAAACGAAACTAAACTGCCGTAAGAAGTTTTCAGTGTCTTGAGTGTTAAATACGTTTAAGACCTCGTATTGGTGTTTTCACCTTGCATGGACCTAACATACGACATGAAATTTTGTGATTAACTTGCGCCGCGTTGTTGACACATTCAAAAATATGCGCTGGTTTACAAATGATGGCTCGTAGCTATGCAATGAGTGCTGCACAACACAGCACACGATATACAGCAGGGGCGGGACCCTATTTACTGTCACATGACATTGGAATATCACGAGCGTGACACAAAAATTTCTGCATTTATTTTATGGTGAAAAATACAACAATTTGCACATAATGTGTTGTTACTTGAAGAAGAATACGGATAAAAAGCTATGAGACGGAGCAAGACAACCTTCTCTTGACTTATTGTCTAAGTATTTGGTTATCTTGAAGTGTCGATTTGACGTGATGATGTGTTCTAATTGGCTAATAAAAGCACTGACACGGGCCACATTAAATGGTCACGCGGGTCACATGCGGGCCACATGTTCCCCACCACTGGAAAGCGTTGTTTAGGTGGCTTGTTTGGACAGGTTTGTTGACTGTTCGTTGTTCGTTTGTAATATTTGAAAATGTTTGAGATCGGTTAGAGCAAAGTCTCAACCCGAAAGCTTTTTTGCCGACCACATCAGCGGAATGTTTTCACGGGTCTGTCCGAAGCGCATCAGCTGTTTCTTCACTTCAAGAACCTGCTTTCTAAGGAAGACGGATAGCGAAGGTTTTTCGCAGCTCCCGTCTTAAACGGTGATTGATCGATTAGTGGCGTCAGCATGAAGGACGCAATTTTGACTGAAGTGGATCATCGGGCGGCAGGGGATGACAGATTGAAACCTGAGTTTGTTGTACATTTTTTTCTCAGAGCAAACAGTGGCCATCGCAAACGGGTGTTCAGACACGCCGCTTGAAAAACAGTTCTTTGATTTCACTCACAAACTTTCCGAAAAATCTATGGCTTGCATCAACTGCGCAAGAGAGGTAGCGTGCTCCGATTTGCTGAACGTGCGTACAAATCACCAGTCACCTTGTAGTAGAAGGCTTCTGTGGCATTCAATGCTATTGTGGTCAGGTTCAAACAGATCTATATGGGCCTCAGTAATGCACCATCAACTAGATCTTGCTTTGCTCTCACTAGAGTTTAAAATACAGTACAATCCTGTGATTAGTTAATCCTAACTTTTTCGTGAAACTATGTCTTAACGGGACACTGGGTTGTAGTAGCAGTCGCACCTTCTAGTCAGTCATAAAACGAACAATATTCTATTCGGCAGCTCATGAACGTTTTGTATTCCTTTTTTCGGCGTTGTTTGATAAAATTGTCTTGACTACCGTTCATTTCAACGCTTGCAAAATGCAGCATAGGCGCGCCATGGATCAAAGTTCAGCAAATTTAAACACAAACAGGGCATGATTGCGTCTCCAACATTTCAAAGAAAATTTCAGTTTTTTATTTTCGTTTCGCAGCAACTTTATGCGGGGGTTTGGTCGTGCGCTTAATTTGGATGATCTCCGCCTTGAGGATGCTGATTTCATAACTGTTTGGCTTTTTAACGATTCTTCTGTCACTACAATTTTTGAACAAAATCGTTTTTTTACAAAACCACAGTTTTTCGTGAAAGGCATAATAACCTTTTTTCATCGCGATTTAATTTGTCCTACGACAGAGTTCGCAGATAGAATAATAGATCCAACTCATAAATTTTGTTAGCAGCATTGGACCAGGCAGAACATTTTTTATATCCCGATGTGAAGTCTCGGACAACCTCAATGCACGCATTCGTTTTGTAGTGAAATTATTTTTTTCATTTACAAAGTCAGTGTACATTTACCCAAAATTTTCTCTCGTTTGCATTAACATTTCTATTGTACTGCAACCGAGGCGTAGGTGCTAAGTTAAACCTGTTGCAACTGATTGCAAAGCGTTACCGGTTCTTCCGAACATGCAATCATTCGCCGTTATTCCCGCGCTTGCGTGCTACAGCGTGCAACGAAGTACAGATGTCTCAACTCATTGACTTTCATAATCAGAAAAAAATATTGATTTTTGTTTGAACAAAATGGGCTGCAAGTTGTAGAGTCGAGGGAAGGTACAGTGGGTGACAGTGCTGATACAAAGCCAGCTGTGCTTATTTGGNGAGTTGATGCTTTCTGGTTGAAATAGATCCCGTGAGATGGGAAGCTTTAACAGAAGCGTGCTCCACTGCTGCAAAATGGCCAGTAAAAAACGGTTAATTTGTCTTG
>JGI24021J15306_10002227_pt1 | contig 20586 bp, 10 predicted proteins | sample Ectturendosymbi1_FD_15306 | JGI IMG/M metagenome (IMG submission 15306)
CCTACNTACTGTTCGTAGATTTCTACTTACAAAGTGCTGTGAATCCTCATATTTGACACTTGTTTTTATTGTACTGCAGAGAACAGACTGGTTAATGATCGCGACTGAAATCAACAAAGTGACTTTCTGATGTAAAAACTAACTCCAATTTCCTGCCCTGTAGAAGCTGTTCAAATTATGTTAAAGTCACTTGAAGACTGCAATTAAGATGCGACGCGGTTTAGTGGAATCAGCTTTCAACTTTTCATTTTCACCTATTCCCCAGCTTTCGTAACACCATAGGCCAAGCGCACGAAGCAAATCTTTGAGTCCTTGCAGTGTAAAAACGCCCCAATGTCAACTTCGCAAGTGCGTTCATGAAGGTAAGCCAAGGCCGACGAATCGCTCACACGTCAATCCGATAACAGTGCAGTGCAAAGTGGGTAAGTGATGTTTGTTCAAATTTCAGAATGTCAAGCCCAACTGCACAAATGTAAAGCCCCTCTGCATAAATCCACCCCCAACTCGAAAAATGTAAAGCCCCCCCGATAGACTTTCTGGTGACGGTTCTGTTGCCACACCAAGCTTTTCATTAGCCATTTCTTTGGTAGCAGTGCTTAGATTTTAACACCAACCATGAGTTCACATTCATGATTTCATTTATTAATCCAACCCATTGTTGCACTTTAACCAAACTTATCTACGTAGCAATGTTAGTCAACATACCAAAACAGCATTCAAAATAATGCATTGGCTTAAAATGTGTCATTTATATTGAAATGACTGACTAAAAATTCAGTCTAACAAGACAATGTCGTAAAACAACCATTTTGCATAACATGATGATGGTTAAAAAAAAGCTATCTGGCCTGGTATCATCAAACAACCAGTCAATGCAGGCACACGTAGAATAGGCGTGAAGAATGCATGGCCTGGTGTAGACTACAGACCACACCACATTAAAAGAGCGAGAGTGCTCTAGCTAGTCTAGACTAGCCTACAGATCACAGTAGGTCTACGCTAGCTAGCCTTAGTCCAGGTACGCAGCAAACATCCTTAAAATGCATAAGCTACTGAAAGCCTTATCTTACCACATCAGGAACAGATTCATGCCAGAGATGAGCGGACTGTCATATTTCGCGATCCAGATCCAGTCCAGATTTTTTCAAACTCAGTCCAAGTCCAACCACGGTCCAAAAATGTTTCCAAAAGCAAAGTCCAAGTCCAAATGAAATCCAAAAATTTGAAAAATGCAGCCTTTTCGCAACAAAAATGCCGCATTTCTTTTCCAATAACTCTGTGCAAATCCGGTCCGGGTCCTAATTTTTCAAGTGACTTGCACACCGGATCCAATCCAAATTCAACAAAATTTTCTGTAGTCCGGGTCCAGTCCAATGCTCATCTCTAATTAATGCTGACAAACTTGGCGTGTCCAATTATCAGCCCAAGATGGGTAATGGGATTACACTACAGTACAAAGCTTACACCATGGACAGACTCGGAGTCATGGCACAGAAGACTGAAAAGATGCTTCTGAAGGTAATAAATAAATGATTGAGCAATGTGAAACATTTTCCAAACATCTGAATCCTCGAAATATCGATAAAAGCGTTTCGGATATCCGGATCCGGTTCCCTGTTGAAAGCAGTTTTTGGATATCCGTATCTGGTTGCAAGCTGACTATCCTGCCGGATATCCAAACGGGAAACCAGATAGCGATCATTAGAGATGGCACGGTCCAAGATTTATCAGGCCCGGACTGCCCATAGCCCTCAGCATTCAGCCCATTAACCGCCCGTGGACCGATAACATTTTTTGTTTTCGAAACCGGCCCACCAATGACCCGCTAAACAATTGGCAGTCTTGTCTATTTTGTCTCCTGAGGCAAAATATCTGCTGAGACTATTTTGCCTTTTGTGGATCATGATTGGTTGAAGTAGACATGTCATGTGACAAACACAATATACAAAGTTATATGCTAGGATTAATATGTAAGTCTGAAATCCTAACCCTTAGACCTTAAACCTAAAACCCCAAACCAAACACCCGGAAACAAACTTGAAACCCAAAACCTAAAACCCTAACCATAAAACCTTAACCTAAATCCCTAAACACAAAAATAAAACCATCAACCAGTCACGTCACCACGGGATAACATTTTTGGGCCGAGCCCCCCCATGCAAAGCTCCAACAAGCGCCCCACAGACTGAAATATAAAACTATACTGTATGAAACGATGGATTTTTTTGTCAATTTTAGAATGTCAAGATCCCCACACAAAGGTAAATCCCTCCTATTGAAGATTTTCCGACGGCCGTTCAGCTCTTAACCTAAAACTGTCATCCTACAAGCCTAAACCTGACCCTCACCATAAAATCATGGTAAAATCTTCAACCTTTAAACCTAACATGGTAAAATCTTCAACATTTAAACCTAAAGCCCTAAACATAAACTCTAAACATAAAATCCCGCAATCTTACTTATAAAGTGATTGTGGTTTGGTACATATATAAAAAAACATCTATAGCACACCATCAAAATGTTGCATAACACGTTCCGTCCAAGAAGCCACTCAGCACCAAAATCGCTTACCGTCACGCTCATGCAACAAGTTATCACTATGTACGAAAAGTTGCTTAAGTTAAAGTGTACCTATCAGTCGCGCCCGACGGAATGCTCACATATGGGAAAAGCAAATTTGCAGAGATGAGCACGGATCAGGATTGGATCAAGACTGAAGCCAATTTTGGCCGGATCAGGACTGGATCGGACTGCAATTTTTTTATAAAATTGGCGGATCAGGACCGGATCGGACTGAGAAAATTTTTGTTGTTTTAATGTGATTATTCCAACCATATCAAAAACTTTAGTTGTGATCCGATTTCACAGGTTTGCTAAATGGTAGTGTATATTTTGCCACAAAACGTAAAAACTCTGCTGGGACTATTTTCCAATTCGAACTGCATCCACCTTCGTTCACATATGACGTTGAGTTCTAGTAGCAATGTCAACACAGTTGAGTGGTAAGTGTATATGCCTGTTGTGCGATTGTCCGTTGGTTCTGCTCTCACCATTTCCTTTGGCTTAGCTTGTAGAGGTTACACCTTTGACAGGATTGCTTTTAATGTACAATTTCAAAAAGTTTAAGGTTTGGGTTTATGGTTTGCATTCAGTGTGTATGTTTAAGTTTCGCTTTAAGGTTCACCTTTAGGGTCTAGGTTTACAGAATAGGTTTCGGGTTTAGGTTCAACTTTTAGGTTTAGACTTACGTTTTGGGCTTACGTATTGGGTTTAGGTTTTGGGTTTAAGTTTTTGATTTAGGTTTTGGGTCTAAGTTTTGGGTTTAGGTTTTGGGTTTGGTTTTAGGTTTAGGGTTTTAGGTCTTGTAACAAGGACCTTACCCTAATCCATGTATATTGTCCTTGTCACTTGACCAATCCAAGCAGTCGGATTCTACTAATGGCAAAATAACTCCAGCAGTGCTTTCACCTCTGATGCGTAATAGACACTTCCTTGTTAAATTTTGGAAATGGCAAAAGGCTGTGGCTATTTTGCCTCATGAGGCAAAAACACTGCTGGAACTATTTTGCCTTCAACCAATCGTATTTGGCTGCAGGCAAAATAGCTCCAGTAGTTCTTTTGCCTCATGAGGCAAAATGAAAATACATGATTTTACATTGGCGGATCAGGTCTGGATCGGACTGATGATTTTCAAAAATTTTGCGGATCAGGACTGGATTGGATTAATTTCATCGGATCAGGTCTGGACTCGGACTGAAAAATTTTACAGATTGTTCATCTCTGCAAATTTGCCTAAAGATACAGCAAAGGCAAAGCAATGCCAAGTAGTTTCACTCAGGTTTATTGCCACCGAGTTGTTCTTTCAATTCAAAAAAATTTCAAAAGTTTTTTTCAACATTAGCGGGCGGCTCGGTGAAATCCAACTGCTAAAAATATCGTCAGCGGCCCTTGTTCAACCTCAGTGGCCCGCCCAAAATTCGGACCATTAACGGCCCAGCTGCCAGCCCAATATCCGGACCATTAGCGGCTCTACATTCTCTCGTGATCATCTCTGCCATGCTCACCAGTGTTGCCATTTTGGTATTTTTTTAACCAAATCTGGTTTATTTTGCAATCGTTCGATTTATTTTTTACGATTTGGTTTATAGTTTATTTTTTTATTTTTTGGTTTGTTTTTAGTTTTTTTAAGGATGTTTCTCGCCAGGTATCAGCTGTGTTCATTGCAATGCTGTGTTTGTTTTTGTCGTGTTAAGGAAATTCCAAGCAAGCTTTTGGACAGTCTTTCATTTTAGCAACAGTCTGTTCATATCGTTGTGCCAACAAGAACAAATACTCTACATCCCTTGACATATCCTGCAGGTGATTTTTTGAATGCAAGACCTTATTTAGGTTATGAAACAAACTCTGATAAGAGACATGGCTTGATCTGAGTCAGATGAGGAATCCATGAATGAGAAATCCAAACAGTGTCTTAATTTTGCTTTGTGTTTATTTAAGCAACTAGGCTACAGGTACCAACTCATTCAAATATAATAATAATTAAGGAAATGACATTGATGTCTGTTTTAAATGCCTTATAAAATCTTACAGGACCTTTAATTTAGTTTTTGGATGAATTTGGAATAGAAAGTGAAGTCATTGGGAAAATTGAATACAAGTGGCAGCATTTGATAATTGTCCTTTGCAAAATGTTACTGACACAGTAGCATATTGAACTGAAGCATGTTTGCATGGAGATGTCATCAAAGAAAACCCATACAGAAAACTGGCTGGTTTTGCTCAACACATTGTATGTAGCCTGTAACACACTCTAATGCAGAAATGGAAATAGTATTCCTCCAGATTAACGTTGTAATATTAAAATTGAGAAAGAGAACGAGTGCAGAACCAGTAAATGCAATTTTGAATATCAGGACTGGATTGAAAAGAGACAATATTATAAACCATTTTATGATTATAACGGAGTTTCCAGAGACGGTGACAATGCAATGTTTTATTGGCACTAGTTTGGTATGCAATGAAAACAATACAGTACAGCTGAAAGTTGTGTTAATGAAAATAATTGTGACTATTTTCAAATTTGCGTACTTTCATCATTATGCTTTCTTTTTTTGTGTGTTTATTTCTGCTTTAGTTTGGTTTATTCTGGTCTTTTTTCAGGCTCATCTAGTTTATTTTAGGGAAACCAAGGTGGCAACACTGATGCTCACCTCTGGTACACAGATGAGTAGATTGAAATTGATTGCATGTTTTTGGTGTGGTAAATTGCTACTACTAGGCCTACAGTAGTAAGGTTTGGTTAAAGTGCAACACTTGGAAGGATAAAAAATGAAATTAAGAATGTGAAATCGTGGATGGTGTTAAAATGTCACCATTGTTACTAAACAAATGACTAATGAAAAGCTTGGTGTGGCAAAATTCAGCTTGCTTTTTTGATGACTCTGAAAATTATTTAGGTTAGCCTATAAATCATAAATGCNATATGTCAAGCTTGCAAGATTTGTCAAGGTTTCTGTTTACAAGCGTGACACTTACTGGGTCCAAANTGGCACAACCCATTCACNTTGTATCTATTCAGTATTCTGCTTCATATGGCAAAAGGTGTGTTAGTGGGAATATTTTGCCTTCAGTTGACCACAGTTATGTGACAAGTACAATACACAAAAAGACAATTGGTTGTTTAAGAGTTTACGGTTACTTAGGGCTAAGGATCAGGGCTTATGGTCAAGGTCTAGGGTCAAGTTTAGGTTTAGGAATTCAATATTTTAGAGTTGGAGTTTAGCCTACAGTTCACGTCATGCAAACAAGAACTGGGGAAGCTGCTAACTGCTTGCCAATGCCAGCCCTGAAACCATGACAACAGTCATCCATGCATGGGACTAGTCACTGAGCTGTTACAGAAGTCATGGTGTGGTCAACTTAGCAGGACATGCATTCCAAACTTGACATGTGGATGTGAGTACTTTAAGTTACCAATCATGTTCAGCTGAAGGCAAAATAACTCCAGCATTTTATTTTGCCTAACAAGGCAAAATGACACCTAGCAGCAGGACAAAAATGTAGGTCTACAGTACATGCACATAAATGTAGCTCTACATATTGTGCATTATTTTGAATAGTTTTTGGATACAAATAGTATAATTTCAACCAAAACAGGATTAGGATCAGATACGGATATCATTTTTCAAAAGCAGGATAGGATCGGATACAAAAACTCCACTATCCGATCATTTCTGATTTGCATATTGTGATCTTGGCAATCGGCTTCATACTGTTAGTTCGAGTCTTATCGTGATGAAGTGATTTAGGTGTTTGAGATCCAGTCCAAAAACTATATTCCAAAATATGCCAATCCAAAAACCACATTTTGTGTAAATCAAATTCGTGTCACTGTTATTGACCTGATGTTTGTCTCTTATAGCCAGAATGTTACGACATGATTATGCCACATATAACATTGAATTCGTAGCAGCAATAGAAGAGTGAACCTAGTTGAATAGGTAATTTCAATTGCTATTATGCTGAGGGTTGTCACTTTGTCTCTTCTTTGGTTGACTCAGGTTAACATAGCATTTGATTATGGCTGGAACAAACGGCTCCCAACGTGTCGGTGGCTTGAATCCACCGGTGGAAGGTTGTCTTGATCTTGTGAAATTGGGAAGTAATGTGGTATTGTGATTACGCCACATATAGGCCTAACATCGAATTCGTAACAGCAATAGAAATGTGAATCTAGTCGAATGGGGAATATCTATTGCTCTTATGCCAAGGGTTGTTGGACACTCTCTTTGCTTGGCTTAGGGCAAAACATAATTGTGGCTGCAACACCCATATGTAGTCCAACTCAAATATTCAAAGACAAATAAATAATTTGGAAAGTGAATCAAGTTACTTGTAATCTAACATTGGCTCACAATATCATAACAATTGAGACTGCAGAGTCTTTAAAAGTATCTGTTACACCAATGCAATGAGAAGCTTTGTTAAGCTCAGCAATAGCATGTAAGATATCATACCAAAAGACTAGCAAGTGTGGTGTGGTGATTCGCCACATACAATGTTGAATTCGTATCAGCAGTAGAAGAATCTACCTAGTAGTCGAGTGGGGAAAACTCCATTGTTGTTATTATGTGATAGGTCATGGGTTAGACTCTATCCTTTCCTTAGGTGGCTCAAGGCAACGCAGCACTGTGGCTGCAACACAAGTATGCCACACGAACAAGTCATTAGAACTGGCCTACACATATAAATGATGACGAACTGTGCTCAATGTTAAGTATACGTAGGATATGACGATTTTGAGTCAAGAAAAAGGATTGGATCAGTGAACGTTAAACCAATTCTGTAATTTTGATGAAATGATTCAGTTTGTTTCACTGGTCATAGGTAAGGCTCAACATTTCAACAAACACAATAAACAATCTCAACAGATTTGAGAGACTTATTAATACAGTAACCTGCAGTCCCAAAAGTTGTGAAGAAGTTGAAAGCTGGTTAAGCAAAAATGATAACACCCAAATCCATCAAAATACCAGCATACTGCAAGATTTAATTCCACATACAAACAGGCCTACATCATCATGTCTGGCCATTTTCATTTATTGGGCATTCAAAATACCAGGAAGTATATTTCTTGGAGCATGGTTGGTCAGGACTTGTGAAAATCACTGAGAGTGAAATAGACAAGTAAAATGGATACTGCTTTCACTAAAAACTTAGATATAAATAACGTGCAATCAAACTTGCCAAAACAACATTGGGTCTCATTTTACAGCATTGTTGCAAACTCTCCAGTGGTGTTGCGTTGATTATGTGATTCACCACGAACGGGATATGTGCCAAGAACAAAAATATATATGCGTGGCGTGAGCAAGCAATAATAAGAGAGATTGCGACGCATGATCTCTATTGTTGCTTGCTGCCACGGCTTGAAGCTTTGCGCACATGCCGCTCGGGATTTCTGATCGCATCAAAATGGTGCTGTGACCAGAATGTGGAGGTCATGCCGAGTTCAGCCTTCACACAAAGAACATGCGATCGGTGTGGTTCGTTGTAAAGAGGAGGGGATATTGTTGCAACCTCTCTGGTGGCGTTGCGTTGATTGTGTGATTCACTACAAATGGGATGTGCACGAAGAACAAAAATAAATATGCATGGCGAAAGCAAGCAATAGTAATAGAGATTGCGACGCATGATCTCTATAGTTGCTTGCTGCTATGGTGCGAAGCTTTGCGCACATGCCGCTTGGGATTTCCGATCCCATCAGCGTGTTGGATGCCATTTCACAGCAAAACAAGGCAAACAAAAAATTTAAATTTCATTTGATTCAACATTGACTCGAGGTTGCAAACGAATTACTCGAAGTGATTCAACAGTTCTTGTGACCAAGTCATGACTTGGCTCTGACTCAACGTGAAAAAATGTTAGATGACTCTGACTTTAAGTTCAAGTTTAATATCTTTTCATATGACTCAGTTTTTAAACAGAAACAGTACAGTACTGATAGCCGTCATACTACAAGGAACCAATTGTCAGTGAAAATCAGAGTAAATGAAAACACAAGGCAAAATAAATGAATAGTGTAAACACAAGTGTCACTGTCACATGGGATTAGTAAAGGACCATGGCAGTCATCTACTCAACCAATCCATTTATCACTTTTTGTGTATTGTTAAAAAAACAATAGTTGGAAATGAAATACAAAAATAACCAAACACAGAACATGGTGAACTAAATTTACAGATGAATAGAGCATGCCTATGTGCACAAAAGAGCAGGTCAAATTTAGTTGAGGAAATTTGGTATGGACAAAAAATGTTTAAACAAAGTATAAAAAGTAAAAAATCAACGAGGTTTAAAAGCAACACATAACAAAACAAAAAGCTAAGAATCATTCAATGATGTTGAAAAAAATGGGATGTGCACATGAAAGATAAAAGACAAAAAAGTAAATATACATAAAAAACAGACAATATTACATTAATCAAGTTACTGAAATTCTCAGAGTTAATTTCTTGAAAAATGAAATGTTGCTAAAATATATAATTATGTATCTTTATCATGTAGGTATTTCTTAAGTTTCCATTTGAGGTAAAAGTGGTAGAAGATTCAATACAGTTTTGTAGTGTAGACCATACGTTTGGGCCAACAAAAGTAAGGGAACATTTTCCTGAAAGAGTGTTGACACTAGGTAAAAACATGTTGTTAGAAGTGAATAGTCTAATAGTTTTGTGCAGGTTTTTTTTAAAAGGTCTTTTTATGAGTTCAAAACGGTCCCATGAATTTCTTATGCGGACCCATACAACTGGTACTTTCACATTAAATCTGGACTACCATGAAAAGTTTTCACTGAATTGAATTGTTGCTTCAATTAACGTCCAAACTGATTCGCCTCACACCTAATAAGTGCAGTACCAACAGTAGCCTTGTCTATTCATCATAATCACCTCTAGAATCGCATGCTATGCAACAGTCAATAATTTGACAGCATTTATGAGATAAACAATTACCGGTATGTTATGTGATAATTACCGCGTGAATGCCACTGAGTCTGGCGCTTTTAACAAGCCAAGTCTTTTCCAGATTTTATACATTTACTTTATTGTATAGGTATTTTCAGAAGATAATAGCACAACAAAAACGTAAGCTGGCCATCTAAGCATAAAACAGTATTTTTGTAGTAAGCCTAAACAACAATTTCTTGCTGTTAGAAAACCAGAAAGTGCAAACACCAGCAGCAGTGACTGCAAAGGTTCTTTTGATTGTTGTGCGAAAATACAATATTCAATTGCTAGAATCTCAAAAGCATCATCAGTTTCAGTGAACAGTCAGTCAGCAGCATCTTACAATATAAGACTTTTCAATCATGGATATTAAGCTGAAAGACTTTGATGAACCCTTGCAAATGAATGCATTCACTCTGCATGCTGACGGAGGCATAATATGTTTGCTATGCTCATAGAATCCAGCAGTTACCATCATCTGACTAAAGAATGGTAATGTTTACACTACCAAGCCTGCCAGCCCTCCCCACCCAAACTGCCAGGATAATCATCTCAGCTCTGATCAACAACAAAAAGCCAATAGCCTGAAAAAAAGCTTAACACATTTCACTATTTGAGGCTATTCAGGATTGCATTTCAGATAAAGTTAACATGGGAGCCGAGCACGTATATCTGATTTGGGTTTTTGAAGGAAGAGATGGCGAATCGAAAAATAGCTTCTTTGCAAACCATGGTTGACCACATTGGCCATAATGATCAGCTTAGCCATACCAGTTCCGTGACTGTGGGTAGCAACCGAGTTTATTTTGCTCATCCTGGAACATTTAAGAAATCGCATTGTTTCTTGAGGTCAAGCAAAACCCATGCTGGGCTAGTATGGTTGACGACACAACCAATATTATGGCATTGCACTGTCCATTCCACTTGTCACAGCCTGGCCCAGAGCGATTCAACTCTGTGCCAAGTTAAAACCAAGCAACGAAACTGGCTGCTTCATGCAACTTTGAATGCTCTGAAATGTTTCAATGAACCAGAACCATCGTNGGTCCAGACAGAACCATTACCAGAAACTCTTTGTAGGGGGCTTTACTTTTGTGCAGANGGACTTGACATTCTAAAAATTGACAAAAATTCCAGTGATTTATAGTGTTTTTGTATTTCAAGTAGGGGTTCTTGGAGCTTTGTTTCAGGGACTAAGCCTACCAAAGTCCCCCATGCCGAAGGGACTGGGTCCAAAGCAGCTAAATGATGGGGGCATGCTTGAGATTGCTCATTAGATTTATAATTGAAATGGATACAAACAAGGAATAGATGGAGAGTGACAGCGAACATTGGAGACACTAGAATCTACAGATGATGAATAAAACCGATGCTTTTACTGATGAGCAACAGCTGTTCAATAAAGTTGAAATTGAAAAATTTGTGTTGTAATTTTTGTAAATAGTACTAATTACGCATTGTGACTGCCAACACTGTAATAAACAATACATTTAAGAAGTATTTTGAACGTTTTGCTAAAAAAATGCGGCCTCATAAATTTTCTTGGAGTTTCCTTAAATACCAAACCTTAAAAAACCTGGTCTTCTGGGGTAAGGATGAATTGAGGTGGTTGGAATAAAATAGTCGTCTAAATGGTGTGGAATCTGTTTGTTGTTATAAGAGTGCATAAATTTGCCTACTGATATTGATAAGGTATAAAGTTTCAGAAAGCATCATGTTTAGGTGCTGGAAAGATTCCTCCAGAGATGTCTTTTTAGTTGGTCTTATTAGGTTCATAGCTTTATTTTGAAGATTAATGGGAGGCTGAATTGTTGTGTTTGAAGCACTCCCCCAATTGAGGATTGGGTCAGGTAGGGTTGAATTAATAAGTTATAGACAACTTTCAATACAGATTCTGTTGTGTAATGTTTAAGTTTAGATAAAACTCCACAAGCTCGTGATAATTGAGTTTTACCTTTTTTACATGAGATTTCTAGCTTGCCTTATTGTTAAGACAAACCTAGGTGCTTCAGGTAATCTTTGGGGGAATTACTATGAAAAAGTAGGATTGTGTTTTTGAGAATTTAATGTTAGTCTTATTGTAGTTAAGGGAAAGTTTGTTGGTTTTAAGCAAGTGGTTAAGTTTGCATAGTTCAAGGTTGAGAGTTGTCTGAAGGATATTAAAATAGGAGTTTGGCATATGAATAGTAAGGGCTTGTGACTCTGACTCGACAAAGATGGCTGTGATAAGAGTTGACATGTTGGAATTGATGTTATGTGATGTAGTAGGTTACAGTAATAGAAAGTTTATTTGCATTGATAATTGTTCAGATCTGCTCTCATTTTGGAGCTATCCTCAACAATGTTGGCAGTTTGCCCTGATAATTGGAATAAATATAAGTGTAACACCATTCTGATTGGTAACCCTTTATGTCAACCCCTAAATAAGCTGCCATACAAGTATTCACAATCTGAATGCATACAAAAGGTTGCAGCTGATGCTAGCACCACCATCCACTCTGCTTTCTAACACAATGGAGTTTGCAGTTCTAAAATATGTTGGCCTTAGTGCCCTCTCTGACGACATGTGTCATAGCAGCAGTATTCAAATTCACAGCTTTTCCTGTCTCAGTAACCAGCACATCACGCTATGCCACCATTGCAAAATACGACTGCAGGAGACCACTATTGTTATGTACGTGTAACTGTTGCATCACAAAGCCAGATATTGAGCCATCCTAACTCAGCGAGGAAATTCATATATACAGTCCGTCTTGTGATTTACATGCAATTCTTTGCACATTGTTTGATTTTACTTGACTTGCAGCTGATTAATTTCCTGCGAGCATGTATGGTTTCCCAAGAAGGTCAGTCCTTCCCGATTTCCATACATTTCCAGCCCTGTGTATATCTAAACAATAAAGAACTTCAATGTCATACTTAAAAATAATCTACAGAATTTTAATAGTGAATACCATCACATTTCTAAATTCTTTCTTTGGCAGTTCATTATCAAAAACAACAAACCTGCTTGTTCGCACTTCTATAACTACTATTGCTTGTTTATACCACATACATAGGTGTTATTCTTAGTGCACATCCCGTTCATGGTGCATCGTGCATTCAATGCCACACCAACCAAGAGGTTGCAACGTTACTCAGTTTGACTAATGATATGATCATGCACATTACACATTGTTAATTTCAGGGTTGTAGTGTAATTAAGAAGGTGTGGGAACACATCCAAAAAATAGCCATTTAAAAATTGCTTCCAACTCACTTTAAAGCAAAACGTGAAAAAGCTATGGGACACCGTTCCCTCGTGTTCCCGTCCCACTACACCCCTAATTTTTTTATAGTCTTGGCTTAACTTATTTTTTAGGCAGTGGCTATAGATACACCTGTGGATCTTGAAATTTGAAAAGTTATAAATACGCCACCTGTGACGTAACAGTTAGAGAATGCAGTAGGCTTGGTAGAAACGAACTAAACGTAAAAGATAAACCCCAAACCTAACCCTAACCTAATGCTAACCTAACCCTAAGGTAAGCTAAGCTAACCCTAACCTAACGCTATCCTAACGTAACACTAACCCCTAAACGTAACACCTAAGCCTGAAAAAAAGAAAAGAAAAAAAACAAAACGACTGAAAAAAAGGAAAGAAAAAAAACAAAACGAAAGTCCGTGAGGTGAGAATCGAACCTAAAACCATTAGCATAGTAACCGTAGCGCCTAACCACAACACCACGAGACCTACACCATTTGAATGACAAACTGACCCTTTTATCAGGACAGGGGTATCTGTAGTCACTTCATATTTTTCAACCTTATACTTTTTACATTTACAGTTTGCTGTAATTATTTCCAATTAACATTGAATGTAAAAAGTAATATCCATTTAAAATCTAATCTTTTCCATTGTTCTTTGAAAAGGCCTTGTTTTTATGAATAAAGTGTGTTGGGACAATCAATAATATACTTAATCCAAATATGTCACCACCAAAGAATTTTAAGTGCACCACTATAGCAGAATAATAACGCTTTTCCGTTGCATCATTTTCTTGGTTTTATTTTTGATAATGATATATTTTTTTATGAAATATATTGTTTTATGCTGTGGCATTCTGCTAGTATTAACCTAAAGTCATGACTATAGCTTTGCTGACACTGCTTTCTTTATTGGCTTGGAAACATTGTCAGTTATTGCATAGTTTATTTCTTGTTTTTCTAAAGTTGTGCGTTGATTTCTTGAATAAACTAAACTGAAGGAAAGCATCAATCTTTATCAATTTGCCACATAGGCATGACAGCATGTGAGCAAAGCTAATAGCAGCACTAAGTGTAATATTATGATAAGCAGCATGACCAAAGCCTTGATGACGCAGTGTGTGATATCAAAAAGTGTGTCTAAATTTTTTGAAGTTGGAAGTTTGGCTCTACTGAAATCTTAAATAATGTCAGATTTACCAAGAATAAGCCTAAATAAGATGCAACATTAGCAAATTGGGGTTAACTTATATTAATTTGAATTGGAGCTGCAAGCCAAAATGAATCTTAAAACATGGCCAGACGAATTATGATTACTTTTTTCATACTTGGAGTGGGAAATTTTATTGTTAAATATAGCTTCTCAGGCTGCATCCAATGAAAGCTATTTATGCTTCAGTTTGAGTAAGTTCAAATTTTTACAAACCTACCTGTGACAATTAGATTGACTTGTTTTCATCAACTAACACTCTACTTTCCTTGTCTCATGGTAACTTTTTCATTAACTATGTGTTAAAAGTAATTTTGATATGACTATGTTTGGCAGGTGATTTGTGTGCATTATAGGTTCATGAAGGATGAATGAGTGGAAAGACATTTGCCTGATTTTGGAAAGCTTACTTGACTGGCTTAAGATTAAAAAAAGTCAGATCACTACTATGAAATTACAATGTGTTGCTGATGCTGCACTACTGGAACAACAGAAAAATCAACATCAAATGCATTTAATGGAATTAGATGCAAAGAAATCAGTTATACTAAGTAGCATTGCCACGGCCAAGTCTACAGCAGCTTCCCAAGCAGGCTGTTATGTGACTCGAGATGCTTCTAGTCATATTCTTAGTGATCCAACTAATAACCAAGTTGTTTTGAAGAACATGCAAAAACTTGCTTCCAATTTAGAGGAAGAGTGGGATTCTGTACAACGGAGAAGTTCTCAACTTGAACATCAAATCAATCAACTGCTACCATCTGTTTATGAGTTACAAGATCAAGTGGAGTCATGTCGTGAGATGTTAAAAAACTTGGAAATCACCAGAGATACTTGGCAAAACGTGGGTGATCTTCCAACGGAAATTTTGCAAGATCACATCATTGAAATGAAACACTTTCAAACAACTGCTCTTCAACCTATGTCTAACCGTCTTGCAAAATTGGATTTACATGTTAAAAACCTAAAAGGCCTTAATATGGGTGTACCATCACATGCTTTAAATAAAGTTGATGAAATCCTTATGAGATGGAAGCTTTTGCAAGTTTGTTGTAGTGAGCGTATCAGGCAGCTTCTTGATGCCGCTCGAGATTTTGGCCCAAATTCACAGCATTTTTTGACATCATCTGTTGATGAACCTTGGGAGCGTTTTGTTTCTGAAAACCAAGTTCCTTTTTATGTTAACCATTTCAAAAAAATGAGTACTTGGGATCATCCTAAAATGACAGAGTTAATGGAATCATTGTATGATTTGAATAACATAAAACTTGCTGCATACAGAACTGCCATGAAAATCCGAAGGTTACAAAAAGCTCTTTGTTTAGATTTATTACCCTTGGAAACTGCTACTGAAGTCTTTAAGCAGCATAAAGTTTGTTCTGCTGATAAGTCCTTTGTTGTAAATAACACAATTGGAGTGCTAGATGTGATTAGCTGCCTTACAACCATGTATGATTGTTTGGAAAGACACCATAACAGCATTGTGAATGTTCCACTTTGTGTAGACATGTGTCTTAACTGGATTTTAAATGTTTATGATATAAAACGGAAAGGTACCATCAAATCACTTGCTTTTAAACTTGGGATTGTATCCCTTTGTGATGCAGATTTGGAAAGCAAGTGTCGTTACATCTTTTCTCAAGTAGCTGCTTCTACTGGTTTACTTGATGAGAAAGGTCTAAGTGATATGATTGGATCTTTTTTGAAAATAGCTTGGCAACTGGGAGAATCTAAAGCTTTTGGTGGATGTGATGCCACAGCTAGCATGCTCAGCTGCCATCAATTTGTGGGGAACAAACCAGAACTTGACATAATTCACTTCATTAATTGGATGAAAATTCGACCGCAGTCTCTTGTCTGGCTGTGTGTGTTTCATCGCCTTGCTGCATCTGAAAATATTAGTCATCCTGTTCGTTGTGCTATTTGTCGAGAGTTTCCCATTGTTGGCATTCGTTTCAGAAGCTTGCGGCATTTCAATTATGACATATGTCAAAGTTGTTTTTTCTCAGGTGCTGTTGTTCATCGCAATCTGCTGCATTACCCCATGGCAGAACACTGTGTACCAGCCACTTCAGTGGAGAAAATAAAAGATTTTGCCAAGGTCATAAAAAACAAGTTTAAAGGAAAAACTTCCAAAAAGTATATTGGTTATCTTCCTGTTCATGCAGAAGTTGAAGAAAATGTAAAACTCTTAAATGAATCAGAGGTCAGTGCAACAAATGATTATGGTAAGACTGAAATGACCCAACCGAGTGCAAACCACTGTGTCAGTGATTTTGGCACTGTAGATGCTCATACTCAAATCCAAGAATATGCTAGCCGCTTGGCATTTTTTGAGAATGATATTGCTATGAATTCTTTGGATGATAAAACTGCAGATGAGCACCATTTAATACTGCAATATTGCAAAGCAGAAGGACTAAATCCTAAAATAGCTGTGTCCACAGGTTTACCACATCAACAAACTGTTCTGTTTAGCCATAAAAATGATGAAGTTCCTTTCAGTGGTGGTTACATATCATCTAGTGGATATGCATCTCCTCCACCTCTGCCTAGAAGTGTAGAACATGGCACTTTGCACACTGTTGACTATCCACTAAACCAAGAGTGTGACGTTTCAGGTGAGCATTCAAATCATGTATTAAAAGCATGTGTGCCCACAAGTCTGCAGGCACATGCGTCAGGTAGGTATGAAACTGAAGTGCAGCTTTTGGAAGATCACAATAAAATTATCAGAGACCAGCTGAATGAGCTCAGAGTGCTGATTCAAGAAGATGATGTTACTCCACCCACTCCAATGGGGCATGCACAACACACACCTTTGTTTTTTACAGCATCTACCTACATAAATGAACTGCTGAAAACGGCTGAAAGTTTTCCCCAAGCATTAGAAACTTGAGTGCAAGTGGCATTGTGATGCTATATAGTATGTAAATTTCAATTCATCCCTTTTATCTCATATTTGAAAGACTGAAGTTTTTGTCTGTGCTGCTATGGTTATTGTAATACATACTAATTTGCTTTGATAGCATTGCATAGTGATGTTACACAACACCTACTCTGAATGACTGGATGTAGAGTCAAAGTTCCAGAGTTTGTTGATTTTACTTGGTGGTGTATACAGCTTTTAGATCATTGGCCGCATTGATTTTCATTGTCACAACAAGATGTGCAGGTAAGTATTAGACAGGTGGAGAATGTTTTTCCACACAAATGTTCTTTATTATGTAGAAATTTATTAACAAGAATAGAGATACATTCATTAACCAACACAATTGGTAATTGGCATACATTGCATGTACAAACATGAAAATCTCATTGACTTTCACTACTAGAGGAAAAAATATCTTTTTTTGATAAACATTTTTGTTGGTGCATCCTCCCCCAGAATGACCCTCCCAAGAAGAGCCTGGGTCCGGCTTAACCGCTTTCTCACCACTGTTGGACGTTTCCGCTCCTGCCTGTACAAATGGGGTATGGCCTCATTGTGTGGCGCAGAAACCGTCGACGGCCTGTGAGTGTGGCGCAGAACCGTCGACCGTGTCCTCCATTGTCCGATCCATGGACTGCATGGCCTGACGGTTCTGGACGATGAGACAACTGAATGGCTGCTCAACACCTGCCCCAAGATCTAGTGCGGCCAAGCAGTGGTTTAAACAACTAGCTCAAAAGAAGAAGTTGGTGCATCAAAGTCTAGCATCCCCGTGCTATAATTTTCAGAACACATATATGTTGGGTTCTGACAAAGTCTGTAAAACCTGAAAAAAATTTGGTCATTTTCCAGCCTGGAGAAATTTTTTTGGTCTATTAACATGAAAAAAGAAAATAGTTTTCCAGACATAATCTATTGACATACATTTTCATAATAGTTTATTCAAGATTGATAATTTCACCTCCATTGTGTTAACTATTATAGTACCTGTATTTTACCTTCATATGTCATTCCAAAAAGTTTATGACTCGAAAAACTCTGGAAATTTATATATTCAAAATTGCATAGGAACCCTGAGTATGAGATGTTCGTTTGTCAGATTCTGTGGGACGTTCAGCAAGTTCAATTAACAGGGTTCCCATGCGGTATTGAAAAGTATTGAATTATGAAATCGGTTTTCAAGACCTTGAAAAAGTATTGAATTTGGCCAAAATGTACAGAGTATTGAAAAAGTATGGAAATTCTAAATTCAGCCGTTTGTTTATCCAAATTTTATTCGTTACCGCTATGACAGTTCTGCAGAAGTTTGTGTTCCATCAATAAAATTTTTGAAAAATGAAGCTAAAAGATGGTATTAAAGTCTGTTAATTTGGTATTGAAAAGGTATGGAAAATAGTTGTTGAAAATGTGTGGGAACCCTGGATTAAACAGTTGGAAGGACTGATAGACCATACACTGTTGCCCATCAGTACTACAGACTAAATTTTAACTATTCTGCAAATTTTTGAGAATTTTGGGAGTAGTGGAGATCTACACATGTTTTGTCAGCCTCAGAAAGCATTCAACTGGGTTCCTTGTGAAGAGCTTTGGGGAAGGAGTAGGTGTTCCACCTGTTACTAGCTGTCATGTCACTGTGTTTCTGCACAGAAGTTTGTGTCGGCGGAGTTAGTTCACAACTGTACCATGTGGGTGTTGGACTCTGACAAGAGAGTATGCTTCAACCACCCCACTTCATAATCTATATGAATTTTGTAGACATTCACAGCCGAGTTGACAAGGGTGCCACTGTTTGACGCTGCAAGATCAAGCACTTGCTCTTTTTCGATGATTTGGTACTGCTTGCATCCTTTGCACAGGGTCTTCAACATGCACTTGAGCATTTTTCTGCTGTATTCAACTGAGAAGGAATGAAAATTAGTACTAAATAAACCAAGGTAGTATGTCTCCCCAAAAACCCAAGCCAGTGTGCGCTGTAAGTAAGCAGCAATTAACTGCAACAGATGGAAAAGTTCAAATACCTTGGTGGTATTCATAAGTGACAGAAGGTGAAACAAAGAGGGATTATCTATTTTCCAGGGGATTAACTACGTATCATGTTTCAGCCATAACTAGTCAATCACTAATGCTAGGTGGTCAATCAAGGGCTGCAAAGATGAAGATTTTTACCTAGTTTATTTAAAAGAAAAAACAGAAAATTGCCACTTGAACTTTTTTCTCAGGCCCTGATGATGTCATCCAAAAATCCATTGACCTCCCCCATTCGTGATGTTACATCAAAAAAAGTTAAAACCCACAAACAATTTTTAAAAAGTCAAAGCTAGGAGACTTCCTGCTTTAGAATGTTCAAACAGTTTTCTAGCTCTACCAATTGGCAAGTTATGACTGGAAAAATTCTAACTGACAAATCAACTTCTGCAGCCTAAAAGTGTTAACCCTGCTATTATTGTTCTACAACAAATCATAAAAACAACCACTAAGTTTTGGTGGTTAGCAGCAGGATGTATATAATTTCCAGTCGAACAGTTTGGTGAGGACAGTGGTTGCCAACTTCTCAACCAAAAATATTTTTAATGAAACAGGTTTGAGCATGAATGCAAGGTAAAACACACCACAATTTTCAAGTTTTGCAGAGTTTTCTTAATCAATGCAGAAATTATGCTTGTTATAGTATAAGCTTCATCTAAATAACTGTAAATTTGATGTTTGAACAAACACACTTCCGGTTAGGCATGTATTAGAGCCTATTTGTGGTTCTGGCCAGATATGAGTTAATTCTGCCGGACTCCAAATGGCCTCTTATTTTATATACCTCTTAAAGTTGTTTCCTGTTGGTAGATCGTTAGCAGTAATGCAACTTAATGGTTAACAAGATACTTTTATTGTAAAATAACATGATTATTTTCAAGCAGGCATGGGCGAACTATGCCCTGGCAAAGTTTTCAAGCCAGATGGCTGAACTTTTTCAAATATTATTAAAAGCCAATCCATGTTTCATATTCTTGTCAATGTCCATGTTTTGCCAGTCCAAGGTACATTCTATTACTCCACTCCACATTTTCACTTTGATCTTCAAAACATTTAATGTGCTGTTTGGTTATCAATGATGTATTTTGTGGGACATAACCTGACTAAAACAATTATTGCAAAACCACAATAATCAGTGACAACTTGCTTAGTCTAGGCCAGCTATGTCCAACCCGTGGGCTGTGCAGCCCAGTCAAAGGTTTTGTGCGGCCCAGTTTAGGTTGTCGCTGTAGTAAAAGTATCCTACATACTGACAACCTGTCCTTATTTTCATGATCTTGAATTTGAAATTTTTTATGCAGGTGGTCCTCAGTACCACTTCATCATGTCAGTTACCAGTTAGGATTCAAACACTTTCAGAGCATTAGCTTAAGCTAAATTTAGATTGCTAAGATCAAAGTAAGCCATTCAGTGTGCGGCCCTCATGAATATGTCATTCTATGTGCATCCCCGGTTAAGATACAGTAGTGACAATTTTTGGCTCAGTAAGCCATTTGGGTTGGACATACCGTATTTATTTGAATATAACACGCACTTGTATATAACGCACACCCTTAATTTTTGAATGAAAAAACTGTTGAAGACATGTGGCTGTAACAAAACATTTATTGATAACATACAGTACACTGGTAAAGCAAACTGCCAGTATAAGCACAATTCCCAAATGAAAT
>JGI24021J15306_10002228_pt1 | contig 20584 bp, 9 predicted proteins | sample Ectturendosymbi1_FD_15306 | JGI IMG/M metagenome (IMG submission 15306)
TGCTTTTGCTGTAAGTTGTTTCGATTGGGTAATGAATTTGCTTGGCTTGGGACTGCCGTAGCCTACTACATTCCATGTCTATTGACAAAAGCGCGAAAATATTTTTTTACGCAGAACGATTAGAACTACAGTTGTTGTGGTCAAGTAGGCCTATAGCGGTCAATTGTCTCAATGTAGATTAATTATTGTTGGTGATTTTCGTCCAAGACACACTTGGTACTTGCATTTCCCCTTCTTTAATTTCTTCTTGTTTGTTTGCGTTTCAGTTTCCTGTCATTCATTTTGAAAATTTTCGTTTGGCTGTTAATCGTCTTGGGAGTTGAGTAATGGTGACTCCGGTCATACCAACTCTCCCCACTACAAATCTTGCGTTTATTCGAAAATACTAATTGTTGAGTAAATTATACAAAATCTTTGTTTTTTACGTTCATGTTTGTTGATTTGTTGTTGCCTTATGATCTTTTTTTAGTTTGGAAACAGTCCAACTTAATGTTTTTTTTTATAATAGTTGTTACCTATTCGAATACTCTGCTGATATCATTATTTTGTAGCTATTTCCAGGTGCAGCTCTAGTTTGGGCCCCGCGGCATGGTGTTCGGGAAGGTTAAGCAATTTACGCTAAATTTAGCGAAGCTTCTTACAAAAAGGTCTTCAAAAAAACAAAATTTCATACTATGGTTGACTGAGCACGATGACGTCATAAATATAACATCACTGCCCGCACCAGGGGCGGCATTTTCTGCTGGGGCCAAGGGCGGCAGATTGTGCTCCTACGCCACTGCTCTTCGGTTGTGTTTGATCAGGATTCCGCAGGGTTATTGTGAAATACTTACCTGGCACGAGAAAAATGTAATCAAATTTTTTTGCAGATTAATATTCTCCGTGGAAACTACCATGGAAGGAAATTTCCACTAAAGCTGAGGCAACTTATATTAAATATTTGAACAGTTACAATGTCCGAGTTTTAGTGAAAACAGTTGGCAAGCACAACCGTGTGAAGAAAAAATGTTTGTATGTTAATGGAGGAATGGAAGAATTATCACAAGTAACAATGTTGAGAAAATTATGGATGCTTTGAAGATTAAGTTTTGCCAGTTTCGTTAGCTATGGTAGCTGGTAGTTTTGTTCACAAATATTCCTGAACTATTTAATATATATTTAGCAACTGTAACCAACATGGAATTTTAAATTTTGTTAAACTAATTCGTGTTTTAAACGCTTTGGAAAAACTTTATTACATGACTTAAACCTTGCCTCACTGACAAGTACCTTGGTGGCTTTAAAATGTTAGCAGTTTATTTTGACAGACTTATATCGTACAGGAACCCGGTAAATTTTTGTGCAGTTTGTATTCTCAGTCTTCCTTAAGTAATGCAGTTGTTGTAGATAAAACATTTTGAGAAGGCTATTAAAATTTTGCGACATTTTTAGGTAATTTCCCCTACTCCAAATGTCAAATTAAATGGGATCGCAATATTAGTTTTTAAAGCAGCGGTTCTCAGTTGGGGGTTCTCGCACGCCCAGGGGGTGCGAGAAGGGTCTTCTTCGGGTGCGAACTTCTCTAATCATACAAAAAACAATACATCAAATGGTGCAAGGGGTGCAAAACTGATTTTTCCTTCCGGACGGGGTGTGGTTTTCAAAAGGAATTGAGAACCGCTGTTTTTAAGTGTGCTTTACATAAGTTTATGAACAATTTTACATAGGCCTAATTAAACACTGCACAAAACACGCCTTTTTTCACACACAAAACGTATTTTTAGCAAAATCTTTTCCACGATGTATAAAATCCTTTAACGCCCGCGGCTGCCACTATAGTGGCTGGTACACATTTGATCAACCATAACTCATGAATGGATCGGATTAGAAAGCCAGTGAAAACATCCCTGGACCCACGAAACAGCAAAGAATGGAATGAGAATGACAAAAACATACCTTTGCGTTTGACATTTTTGAGAAAATCCATATTTGTGCATTTGCCGTACTGATATTTTAGCAAAATCCGGAGAAAATGAGAAAAAACACATCTCGTCTAGCTGATCCGATCCGGTTTTTGCGCTTCGCCTACCGCCGGAATACTCGAAAACAGGATCCTTTCGAAAAAAGTCGATTTGGGCCTATTCGGGGAGAAAAATTTGGCGATCCAAAAGCGTAGGTTGGAAATATTGACTTCTAGATCAAGGTTTGAGGCCTAGAGAACCCCACAGTTGTGTTAGTGAGGTGCTGAATGGCTTAAAATATTCAGGGAGATATTCTGGAGCTTTAGAGACCTTGGGAAGGCTGCTAGCCTAGGGGGTTGGGAAACTATGGTCAAAAATAGAGCCTGAAAACTGCTTGGCCACCTAGTGGATATTTTGATTTTATTCTCAAATAAAATTTTTCTGTCAAAATATTGGCTTGAAATTTGGTGAGATGTTGTAAAACACCGAAACACACCTTTTCTGCAAGTTTGGTGGGGTTAGTGGGTAAGGACTGGCAGAAAAGTGGCTTGAACCCCAAAATAGCCCCGAAATCCGAGATTTTGGCCCCCTTGTCACCCCCAAAAAAGGAAGTGTCAACTTTTTTCATGATCATTGCAAAGGTAAGGCGTTCACAAACATTTTTATGTAGAAAGTTTGTCTCCATCGTGTTTGGTTTAGGCTCTGTAGCCTATTGAATGGACGCAACTAGGTTTTCTAACCTACGCAAAAAAATTTTTCCCCGGAAATGACATCATAATGACATCACAGGTGGGCGCGACGTATCTCACAAAGTGCTTGCATGTCTTACGGATCCAACGATACCTTCGGTGACCTTCTAGCTCATTCCATTCAGAAGTTATGGTCGCTCATAGGCTTACCGGCCACTGCAGTGGCCGGTGCGGGCGTTAAAGAAGCGTAAGGCATGGGAAAGCTCCTAGCCTTTTTGCAGTTGTAATGTGTATCAGGTTACAAATTTATTTTCTATCCAATAATGTTTGTTTTATGATTTTGTGTAAGTCAAAAAACTGTTACACCTTGACTTCAGCTCAGTTTGTTATCACAGCAACACAAAGTTTTCATTTTATCCTCAGGTATGGATAAAATAATGCCAGCAAACACATTATTGTTTACATAAAAAAACAACAATATAAGTTCAAATGGAAATGAATACTGAGTTTTGATTTGCAACAACAATGAATTTTAAATCTTATCAAGTATGCTAACGTAATCTTCCGACATTCGTCATCAACAAGCAAAGCACATTCAGGAACTGACGTCAAATGCAAAAATTTTTCACTCGTCAGTTTGAAATATATTTACAAACCCGCATCGCATTGTTACAGCTGAGACAATATAATCCGAACGAAATTCGATGTTTCATTGATCGGAAAGCAGAGCTGGGAAGTGGTGCATTTGGAATTGTACGTTGTTCTGCTCATCGTTTCCTTGGCAGTATTGCCGTCAAATGCTTTCCGGTTACTGGAGGGGATGCAGAAAAGGAGATCATTGCAAACGTGTGAGTATATTATTTTTCATATAATAAAGCACTTTGACACAATTACTTTAAGATCGTATCAATTTATTGAGATTGACATCACGTGGGCGTAACAGTACAGTATAAATCTAACGCATAAACAAGCATTCATGCGCTATTTTTATAACAAAGTATTGATTTTTCAATAATGCAATATAACACTCGAAACAAGCTGTGCCTTTGACTATGTAAGCAGGAAAATAAAGGAAATGGCTGTATTCTTACAGGAGAGACTTCTAGTTTTACGGTGTCAGCACCTAGGTCCGTATTTTCATTGTTGCAGGTTGAGAAACGAACTTGAACTGCTACTCAAAGCTAACAATGAAAACATATTGAGAGTCTATGGATGGTCAATATGGCCCAATTCAATGGGATTGATTATGCAGTACATGCCTGGAGGGAACCTAAGACGATTGTTAATGGACACCAGAATTCCTCTCTTTTTCAACTTGCGACTTCGAATGTCTTCAGAAATAGCAAGTGGAATTGCCTTTCTCCATAACTTCAACGAAAAACTCCGCCTCACACATGGTGACCTGAAACCAGACAACATTTTACTTACAGATGACTTGCATTGCAAGATAGCTGATTTTGGTGGAGCTCGACTTATGAAACACACCACGTCGACCACGACAGGAACAACTTTATCCAGAGCTCAAATGACAGTGGTATATGCTGCACCAGAGCGTCTTCGTGGAAGATGCAGACCAAAAAAGGAACACGATACTTACAGCTTTGGTATAATCATTCATGGCATTCTTTCTCGTGAATCGCCACTGGAAGTATTTTCTGATGAAATCGATTATGTTGATGCAGTGAAGCGTGGCGAACGTCCTGATACTGAAACGATCGAAAACCTCAAAAAAGATCAAGCTTCCGAGGAAAGTGATCTTACAATAATTGATTGTTTGGAATCTACCATGACAAGATGTTGGCAACAAGACCCTTGTTCAAGACCCAATATGCTTGTGATCAGGGATGAGTTGGCAAATTTACTGAGCCAACAACTTCTAAAAAATATTCAGCAAAGTGTTAGTGAATCTCTATCCAAGATGAGCTTATTTTTGCCCTCAGATCAGCAAGATGCTTGCGTTCCACTATCATGTTTCAATGCGGGAATTGGAGTGTTCAATGATGGTAAACGGTGTTTTGGAGTGCGAGTTTTGCTTCTTTTCAATAGAGCAAAATTTCGAGACTTGATCAACGCTGTGGGGTGCATAAGTTTAAACCAGTTATGACGTTCTTTGAACGACAAAAAGAAGAATGGTTTTGTGGAGGGTGTTGTTGGCATTCTCAACTATTAGTAAGCCCAAATATTTTTCCAGCAACTTAACAGTGGTGAACATCCAAAATTTATACTTCCAGTAGTTCTGCATTTGTTGAGAAATATTGTTGAGTTTTTAAAAGTTTACCGGACACTGAAATTGATCTTTCGTTTTGCAACAGTTTTGCCATTAAAGTTGAATCCATTCATTGCTTGTTTTTTTAGTCTATTGAACACTCATGCAGAAGTCAAAATGCGGTTGAGCTTAGCTGAAGTTGAGTTAGTCATGACGTTTCATATGTGCAAAGTAGTTTCTCTTACTTACATATCTGTTTTTCTGCAACTCACCAAAAAGAAAAGAGTAATATTAAATATATTTACAATATTACTTGCGAAACCTTTCATCTAAACATTGTATTGGAAATAACAGACACAAGGAACATATGTGTTTATCTAAAAGATTGAAAATGTAATATTTCTCATTAACTGTAGTTTCTCTATTGTTATCCGCAGGTTTAACATTTTGGCAAAGTGTACAATTTATCTAACGATAGACATTCTCCTTTCTTACAGATAGTGACGAAATCACAAGTGGACATCCGGTTGCCAGTCATTTCGATGAAGCTAAATTTTTTTCTTCAAGGTTATCAGGTAAACAAAGAACCACAAATGTTTTCCTTGTTTTCAGTGAACCGTTTTCAATTTTCATAAAATTCGAACGACTTGCACACAATCCGTAGTTATTAAACTTAATTGTGAATACGGAAGAAAGATATAACTTCAGCAGTCAATTTATTTTACAAAAAAAGGTACTGTTTAGTGGATCCACATTTCAACAGAAAAACAAGATTGCTTACAATAAATGCAACCAAACAGACGTGAAACCAGGGGGCAACACGGCAATGACCCAAGGGGAAATTTCAAAATCATGTTTAGTGGAAAAAAACAAGATGCAAAAACTTTGATCACTAAAGCAGTGCAACAACAAGCTGCAATCATCTTGCCACAACACCCGAAAATATCAGTTGGTTGCGGCCCTGCAAGGAAATATATAACTTTGTGGAGCGACAACGCGCAGAAATTTATTCTGATATATGGCAAAGATGTGCAAAGTCACACAACATAGAACTGTTTATAATCACAAAGGGAAAGGCTAAAAAGTTCCAGTATTAAAATTGAATTTCGTTTGGGCACCCTCTCGGCTATAGTCCGTTTTCCGTTTTTATACACTGAAGTACTTCAGTGAGGTCAGCTGATTATCAATTTGATGGTGCCGTTCAATGCTTTTCTAAACTTGTTTTCAGTGTAGTGTATTTTCATGAATTTCTTCTTGTTTTTACCAAACAGCAGCTTCTTGGTATGTCATAACAACACGAAAATGAAAACCAACCCGACATAGAGAAGGGTCATGCCTCACCTTCAACAAATAGATATTTTCCTACGTGCTCCGCAAAATGTTTTCAACTTGAGGGAATTTTTTACCTTTTCCTAGTATCATAATTTTTAGTCCAGTGACGCATTTTACACTTCGTTTTGTCCATTCTTTGTTCTTAAGTTGAAAAATGCGTGTGATTTGAATCAACGAAAAATTCGTTTAATTTGGTTCTTGTTTTTGATTGCCCCCAAAAACCAGTTCGTTTTCCGCCACTGATCATCGTGACCTAATTGATCCCTACGTGGACTGCCTAAACAAACATCTGGTTCCACCGCTGGCATGAATGTTATGTAAATTTACGATGAAGCGGACTGAAAACGGGCATGATGAAAAGCAAACCGATACGATTCGTGTCAGTCTTTGATATCGAGCCCATCGTACATATTTTGCTTAACTTTAGTTTTACTCCGTGTTTGCACATAATTACGATTTTGCTTTCACTATTGATGCCTCAAGGAAAAAAGTATGAAGCTTCAAAGATTTTTCGTAGTCTTCACAATCCATCCTCACGACCTCCGTAGGATATGCAACCTTGCAAATAGGCCAGTCACGACTGTAATGAACCCAAACCCTTAGTTTTAGAGCTCAGTTCTGGAAATGTAATGCAATCTTTTGAAGTTGTGTAAAAGTTAATCTGTATTGTCCCTGCCCTTCACATCTTCCGGTTGAAATTGAGATAGATTTTTGTCTGTGATCGGTGGATCACCCCAAATCTGTAAATGATACTTTTGGTCAGGCACGTCCCTGATGTGAATTTTCTATTCGTGAAAATTCCATCATCTGAGTTCAACCATTTTTCTGTTGTGAATGACACTGGAATTTACTAATCAATGTGGCAATATTGCCCATGCTATACGGTTGCTTAATTTCAAGGTTTCGGTAGAAATTTTTCAGTGCCAAGTGCTTTGAATAAAGAGCTCTTCTGTGATATTTAACGACGCACTGCCCATGTAATCGGTTCATGCAGCAAGCAGGACAGTCTCTGCCTGCAGGACAGCTGCTGCAATACAGCTGAAGGCAGTTCGTTATGAAACCGTTTTGCCATTAACCACCATTCATTGCTTAATGTTTTGTCTGTTGAACATTCGTGCTGAAGTCAACATGCAGTTGAGCTTACCTGATGTTGAGTTGGTCATGATGTTTCTCCTTTTATTTAGATATCTGTTTTTTGCAACTTGCTAAAAAGAAAATAAATCAGTAACATCAAATACATTTTCAATGTTACTGGCCAAACTTTTCATCTAAATTTTGTGTTGGAAATAACAGGAAAAAAGAAATAAATGTTTATGTAAATGATAAATGATGTGATATTTGTCCTTAACGATATTTTATCTATTGTTTTTTACAGATTTTTCATTTTTGCAACGTTTGCAAAATTGCCTAAAGATGGACTTTGTTCTTTTTTACAGAGAGCGACCAAATCACAGGCTCAGATTCCGTTGTCACCCATTTTGATGAAGCTACAATTTTTTCTTCAAGGTTTTCAGGTAACGAAAGAACAAAACTTGCTGTTCTTGTTTTCAGTTAATTGCTTTCAGTTCTAAGAAGATCCTCAATTGCCGGGTTTCAAGTGGTAGTCATTAACCTTGATTGTGTATACTGAAGGAAGATTTACCTTAGAAGTCAATTTATTTTTCAGAAAGGTGTGCCATGTAACAGACACACAATGGAATGTTAAAATAAGATGGCATACCATAAATGTAACGAAAAAGACATCAATCATGGTGTGGGTAATTGTGCAACTCCCCCAACCAAAATAAACAAATTTTTTCAAGGCTAAACTACTGCAATTTCTGCAATTATGTAGTCTACCGGTCTTCCCAAGGCAAATTTCCAACGGAGGTTTCAGCAATAATGTACAGCACGTATTTTATATATTTTATGTTTTACAACCGATCTTTTTTCCAAAACGGTATGTTTCAAAGATGCGTGTAATGCGTGACATCGATTTCCTATTGATTTGTTTGATTCGAGTGGGTCATCTTTGTGGGAACGTATTGTTGGATATGTTTTGATTTTATTACAATCCATCGTATACTCTACTGCAAATCCACCAAGTATTGTTCAGTGAATTCAATTCACTTTGAACTAATTTTCATGAAATTAGATCAACGCCAAAACCTTCACGACATGCATGAGTTCGATGTTGGCAAAGGCACCATTTCGTTGACCACGTCAAGTATTTCCGGTAAGTGTTTTTCTAGATCTGTTTTTGATATAATGTCCAAAAAATGATCGGATGCTGGGTGGATTGAATTTTATCACTGCTCGAAATAAAAACATCTTCAAGAGAAGCTTTTTCAAGTTTGGTCAAATTTGTTTTAAAATGACAACTTTCAAAGCAAAGTTAACCCCTTCCTGAAAATAATTAGCGGTTTTCAGTTATAAAGATTTCTAACTTTTCTTGAATGATCATGAATTTTGTAAACAAGGCCTATTACTGTTTAGGATTTACGCTATGTCACGTTTGTGGTACAATGTGCAGTTATGGCATGGTAACAGATTCATGAATTGATGTGACTGTTTCACCTTGTGCTTCAAGCGTTGTATTATATCAGTCACCTATCACGGTTGTCGAGGAGTGACTCATTGCATTGGAAGGCCTAGAACGTATCGCCACCGTTTCACGCATCACACAACATGCAATGCCTCAAATACACTGAGGAAACGTGTCACCAGGACGTGAAATAACAAAGTTCCTCTGTGCTGACAAAATCAAGCATCCTTTCATTTCCATGTTGACGGAGCTGAATCGTTTTCCAGAAACAAACGCGGAAATATTGCATCGTTTTTTTCCGATGCAACGGTTGTGAGTCTTAAGGCACATTCAATCGTTTGAAGGATCCCAAATGTGATTGTAATCCTAGGTCACTTGAATTTTTGCAATCTAAATAAAAAATTCAGAAGATTGTCGGTTTTGGTTCTAAAGTTTCGTTTGTTATTTCAAAAAAAATAGCAAAAGTACCTCAAGATTTCATTCAATGTCGTTGGGCGTTTGTGGAAATGCAAGCAGTGATTTTGCTTTTCGTAGATTTGTTTGTGTCAGCATCTCAAAATCAAACCTAAAGTTCGATAAAGCGGAATGCAACGGAGTCAGCTCAACTGTTCCCGAACGTTACCCACAGGATGCAAAATGACTGCAAAATATATCATTTATGAAAACGAGTTGTGACGACTATTTTAAGTCCTTCGAAGTAAGCAGAAAAAATCAAGCATTTGAAAAAATTAGAAGCTTGTGCTGCCATCTGTTGTTCTCGCATTATAAGAAGCGATAGTAGTTTCGCCTTTTGTTTTCAGTGATTTTAATGAAGCAGTTGGTAGCGGTAGCGACACCAAATCTAAAACTTTGTATCAGGCCAGCGTTTATTTTTGCTTTTTGTTATTCGCCTTCAGATGCACCTACTGTAACCTGCATAATATAAGCACATAACGTTTATTCCGTGTCGTGTAGAAGAATAATAGGCATAAGGTGCTACGTTTTTTCTTTGTGATCTAAAATTTCAGTTCTTTTACTTTTCCAATTGTTAGTTTAAATCACTTAAGTTATGACCAACGCAACAGCAATCTAAACTTGCAGTCAAAATATCAAAAATGCGTGGTAAATAACACACACTTGAAATCAGACTCCAGTGTCCAGCGGCTTCCTATGCTCAAACTGCCTTAGGTGCATTTAGAGCTTGCTGCACAAAAAAATGGCTGTACAAAAATTTTTAGTGCAGAATTTCATGATTTCAAAACACATTTCAGATTAAACAGCAGAGCATAAAGAAAGCAATGCGAATATATCTAAGATTCATTGCAGCATAATATTTTGTGACCGAATGAAAAGAGATTACTTAACAGCTGTGGAAGATTCTCACGCATTGTGTCTTACTTCCTTCATCAGAGAAGCTGCTTCCCTAACGATGTTCGATAACAAGTTTCTGATTCAGCCGGAAGCTAAACAGAATCCCAAAGAGTGCAAATTTATTTCTCAGCAGTGACTTCACACCGGCAATTATTGCTAACACTGCGGAGACATTTGATGAAGACGTGTGATGTTTACAATAGTTATGTGTATTGCTTGCAGCAACGCATCCAAAAATGCCAATACTTTAACAAAATCAAAAGTGACAACGTTTTAATTAGCAAAAAAATCAAAGTTCATGCGCAGACTCGTGATGAGGATCTACGCATAATGTTAGCGATGAGCTCACTAAACGCTCCATCTTTTTTAAGCGTGTAATATTATATCTATGAACTAAAAATGAATTTCATTTCAAGGCATTTAAGAAATTACAAGCTAATAAACATTCGGATAAAGTAACATAGAAAACAGTTTAAGCTGGCATTCGTTATGAAAATTGACCGGTAAATTTGTGAGACATGAACCATTTTCTTTCCTTGTTTCGTTTGTAAATCTCGAGATGATATTATTGCTTATCTTGTAAAATCAAGCAAAAGTCTTCCGGCATGTGGATTTAACACAAGCCAACCTTTACTAACCATGGGGACGGAACGAGAGTCAAAAAGACAAGAAGTATTTCTTAGACCCCGAGGTGGTTGTACAACTGCGTCGAGCGGCGACTGCAAACAGTGAATGGCAACAAATGAAAGTTACAAAACTGAATGTAAAAGTGTAACGCGTTGCAAAGCACAGTAATTGCAAGAGACGAATGGACAGCTCAACAAACGCAATCTGGTGATTTGTGGTGCATAACAGTTGCACAATCGCCACTTTTACGAAATATACAAAGTTCTAACACATTGCGTTTTGCAAGTTTCTTTGTGTTGTTAATGCGTTGCATTCATACTGGCTCAAGCAAGATATCGATGTTAATCAAGCTCGCAGTGACTAACGAAGAAAATAACGCACATTTTTCCGGCAGTTAAACTCATTCTACTGGACAGATGTTTAAATGTGCCCATCAAAATCTTTTTCCCAATACCGGACTAGATTTTACTGCAAAGATGTATTCAAGTACCAATTTGAAAAATTCGTCAGCATTTACCAAACCTTATGTTTTGCGTTTAATGGTTGCAGCTGTTGGAAAATTGCCTGTTGTTCAGTTCTCACAAAAGTCATTCTATCACATAGAGGTCATCTGATATCATTCAGTCGGCGACCTAATGCAAACTCGTTTAGCATTAGGAAAGTTAACCTTCCTATTTTTGATACAGACCCTATACAGGCTGACGTAAAAACTACGTCAGCAAGTGCGCATTTCGCCTCGTGGCACTGTTTCTGCAGTGTGCCATTAAAGCTTCCCGTTTACGCTCAGCTGCGCCCACGAATATATTAAAAAATGTCAGGAGTTCAACCTTTTCACTTTGCAAACCTTGGTTTGTAGAATATATTTGCTTGAAATTTTCTTGCATTCACAAACAAATTATTTCCATCTAACTTTTAATTTTAATCATGATTTTTCAGTTAAAGACGACAAAGTTGAGACGCTGAACTAGGCATTGCATAATGACATCAAGGGTGATATAGAAGTAACTCTCCTTAACAGTACCAATACCAAGTAACAACTTGTTAGCTTTTCTCTTTTGCTTCGTGATATATTTTCAAATATTCGGAAGGTCTAATGTTCCGACTGAAACAATGAGAGGCATAACAATTTGAAACATGTTCTGCAAAAGCAATTATTACAACTAACTTAAAATTATTTACGTTTTGCTAGTTTTCAAACATATTATGCACGCTTTTTTCATGAAATACTTCTGATGAGACTTATGATTTTCTATTGAAAAAATAATTTAGGTGAAGAAAACTTTATAACGCTCTCAAGTTTCAAATGAAATATTTGCTTCAGTAAACATAGTTTCCTGCAGTCAGGAAGAGAAAGCATTTGGATGATGCGTTTAGCAAAACAAGACTTTTTTCAACACAGTTGGTTGCATCAGGTTATTTTACGAAAATTTAGACAAATCTTTATGGAAAAAGGAAACAGCGCCAGGTTTCAATTTACTGATGAAATATTTTTCATTGAATTTTTGCCATCATTGTTTCTAGTTATAATACAGCATGAAATTTGAGGGTCAGTATTTTCCAATTATATCTTTGCAGAACATGGACAAAGCCTCAAAGCGAAGACAAGCCTTCGTGAGAACGCCACTGAAGCAACTATTGCCAGCATTAATGAGACAGGTGAGGTGGAAAGCACACTATTCAATCACTCTTGTTATTATCAGACTGCACCTGGGTGCTCAGTTTTGGGCAAACGCAAGTGTATAATTTTTCAAATGTGTGCAGAGTAGAGGGCAACCTTTACTCAAGCGGTGGTGTATTCAGATTTTCCAATGTGTTAATTTAGAATTTAAAAAGAGTCATTTGCTAAAAATCAACCTTAAGCAATCCACAACTTCCGAGGTAAGCTCGCTCACATTTGAACCACATGTAATTCTGAGGAAAAACATTCTTTAGATTTTCCTTTTTCTTTGCCACGCCCATGATATTCTGCATTTAAAAATATGATTGTGCGTGTGGCAAACTCTCTGCCAGAGAATATGATCGCTTTGAGAAGTTGTGGAAGGATTTGGACGTTAGAGTCACTGAGCGCCCCAGTCATCAGACAGCACTTCCCATCCCTCAGAGAGTTCTCTGAAAAGGCACGGCCTATACTATGGGTCCAGAAACAGCTGCAGGGGCATCCGGAGTGGTGAATGATTCCCTTCCTACCCATCGGTGTAGACAGATTGCCTTTTATGGATGTAAATCACAGAAATAACAATTTACAAATCCACAGCTGGTCTTTTCGTTGTGACAGTCGCCATTGTTCTCAGATTACGCACAATCATCACCTCTATCACGTTTCAGTCCGAAGATGATCACAAAAGTCAAACTTCCGCTCCAAGACATATTTTTTCCTTCGGGTAGGTTGCTGTTATTTATAGGCTACTTTAAAAATTATTTTCAATCGCTAATCCTATACATGCAAATCTGAAAAAAAAAATAATCTAAATGAAAACAAAGGTGTGAAAAAGAAAACTTAGGTAGAATTTGCTTGAGGAGATAAAAGTGGCTAACAATTGTGAAGCCGTCATTCCGTCCAGTGATTGTTGTTGTATCCCATTTGATAAGAACAGCGCGGAAAACAAGGTTTTCTTATTTCAGATTGTTAATCATTGCCTTGCCATTGCAGAAAACTACGCTGCAATATTTAGCACATGAAATAGGGGTTTGTAAATTTTTCCAGGTACTAGCTTGTTTGCTTTGCCTGGGTTTGCAATCCGTTAAAAAAACTTTTAGCAATGTCACAGCGAAGGTTGAAAGTGTGTTTTGCTTCTTTGAAACTTCATTATTTGCTTCAGATGCCGTTTCCTTACCTGAAAGTGTAGAAGAGGTCCCCCTGTTGCTAATGAACTACAAAATATCCATGAAAACGGAAAATTACGATGGAGCAAGAGCCATAATGAGGGACTTGATTCAAATCGTTGAGGATCGGATTGATGTGGCACCAAACGAGGTACAATTTTTCGGGATTGAACTTCAAAGGAAAAAACTTTTCCTTGAGGCTATCGCCGTTCTTGAGGTTGCCATGGCGATGTTTGAAAAACATCCACTTCCTGAAACGAAGATAAACTCTGTACGGTGGTGTCTCCGCTGCCTGAGTGACACAAACATTGAAATGATTCGAGGTGTTAGTAGCATGAAGGAGGTGATGAAACACTACACAATCCCACTCATGCGTGAAATGTGCTCTCACATGGAAGACACTGCATCACTGAGTGAGTTATACAAATGTCTTGAAGTAAGTTGGGCTCTTTATTACATTCAATACAACCAGGGATTGGTGGACGATGAACGGCATCAAGAGCAGGCACTGCGAAAAGCCATAGCAGATATGGGGAACGTGTTTGGGAACTTTGTTGGCAGGAATAGGGTTTATGGAGCGTTGCTGTATGATCTCGGTTCTGTTTCCGTGCGAAACTCACGCTTTGAGGAAGCAGCTGCTCTCTTCAAACAAGCGTTAGATGCTCACAACACGGCAACTGATTGGGAAAATGAGGAAGAGAAGAAAACAAACATCAAGCGGGCTGAAATATCACTTGAATGGGCTCAGAAGTCAGTGCAAAACATCTAACGTCAATGACAGGGTGGGATCTTTATCTTCGAAACATTTTGTTGCATTTCTTTCGGTTTTGTTGCCGTTTTTAATTTTAAAAGTTTGCTGAAATCAACAACTTTCTGCGTACTGGGGAAAATTTTAATGAAATATTAGAATGAAGTGCCTTGCAAGGTTTAAAGACTTGAACGTTTTTGTGAAATGAACAACGAATTCCAACTGAGTTTAGTTATAGACTGTAAAACAATTTTATTAGATGCGATTTAAATCACTATTACTCAATTATTATATTCGAGATTTTGTTGTATTTCACCTTTGTTCTTTAGATGGTTTATGATGCTACTGATTTTGATTTATTCAGGGCTAACTTTAGCATGAAAATAACATTAAAAAAAAGTTCTAAAACCTTTTTAAGCCAGTGGTTTTCAACCTGGGGATTGTTTGCCTTTTTTCTAGGGGCGCGAGAGCTTCTGATAATAATATTCATAATTTCTTCTCTATTTTATATTTCGTATATGGAATCATTTTTGCCGTAGCCAAAATAATAGCATCACCTGGCAAAAATGATAGCCTAAAATTTAAGTGTGATTATGGCCATTACAGCATGGCGTACTGTTGCGTTTGGCGCGTATACCTTTGTGATGTAAGAATATGCTGTGTTTGTAAAGTAGATATCTGAATGCGGAAGCTGACTTGGGAGTTATTCTAGTTTTCAATTAGTTGTGCTGTGGAATGATTTGTACACGGCACGGGTCTCTTTCCCTGATGCTGCCATATGCATCAATTTAATTAATGAGTTTTTGTTAAACGTTAGTCATTTTTATTTTCTGTTGTGCAAACGCAACTGCATTACATATGTCTGACTGGGAATTTTCGGAAGGGGGTCGTTTGGTTTTAAATTGGGTTGCAAAATGGGTCGTTTCGTGAAAAAAGTTGAAAACTGTTGCTTTAAGCAACAGAAAGCGCTAGTTGTTGGGAAGTGTTTGAAAAGTGATTGGAAAGTTTTGTTTGAAACGCAGTATTAAAATATTTGAACAATTAAAAAATAAAATAAGACTACAGAGTTGCACAACCAAATTTGTAGATTTCTACTCTCTTGGCTTTTTGTAACAATTTTCCTTTTGGTTGTTCGGTTGGCGCTGTCAGCAACCAAAGCAACACATTTGTTATATTTTTGTCACTGTGGTTAAAATTTTCCGCAGCCCATGGATTATATTGCAATATACCAATATTTCGAAATTGGAATCCTTGTTCAAATGGTTTTCCTGAAAGTCATTGGCTAATGATCTCCCAATCGCTCCATCGAAATTATATCAGACAGTGTAACAGGGCACCACAGACTTAAAAGAGGCCCACACCTCTTTCATATTAGGTTTGATCTCCCTAAATGTCAGTTATTCAAAAAGAAAATGCAAACACAACATTTTTCAAGAAGGAAGCCACAATTTGGGCGAGTGTTGTTAATGACTAATCATTAACAACACTCGCCAAAATTGTGGCTTTCTTTCTTGGGCTAATGACTACTCATTAAACGTTCCTGAGACAGGTAATCAAAAACATGGAAAATCTATAAAATTAGTGAATGATTGCTGCAAGTTTTGTGAGCACATTCAGATACAATTAAAACAAGGGCTGAGAATCCAATAACGAGCAATGCGTTTTCTAACTGCAATCTTTTTGTATTTTATAATCCCCCGTTAAAAATATTATTTGCCTTCACTTTGTCACGATAGATATTCAGCTTTGTATTTTGTTGACGGCACCTGGCCTCAGGCGGAAACCTGAAATTGCTTCTTGCGGAGGCGGTTGAGATATACGCACTTGCCGAAGCGGCTCTACGGGCGATTCATTCGGTTGCCGTGGATCGAACACCCAACCTTCCATTGGAGCGGCGAACACTTTGCCACTGAGCGATCGACGCCTCTTTGTCACGATTTGTACAAAACGTTCAAGTCATCTTTCCATTTTGGGTCAAATTGCTTCCATACAGGCTATAGTGCATTACATTGATGTTACCACGTGTATTTGTTTGTACAGTATCTAGACTGCTCAGCTTGCCAATAGACGAATTTTAAACAATCATTCATGGATTATTTTACTGCAGAAAATGTTTGTGCACTCAAACCAATAGGCTTTCAGACTTTTTCTGTTTTGAAGTCCAGTTTTATGTCTGGGTTAATTTAAATGCATTTTTGTCAGTCGCCATTGGTGTAGCTTTTTGTTTTCTGAATTGCGAATTTTTTTTGTGATGGTCCTCAGAACATTTCAAGCACGCACGCTCATACCTCAAATGTAGCATTGTGCTTCATCTTATGGATGAAAGGCAATAGCAGATTAACATTGGCTTGGTTTTCATCTCCGAATGTATATACTGCAATATGCATATTGAGAGCTATTTGACTAGATGTCCTCCATGGTCTTTCACCAATCCTTGTTGCGGACAAACTGTACAGTCTTTTGTCAGCATGTGGCATGATAAGATGATTACGTGATTCGTGACAGTTTTCGTTCTGAGACCATATAGCGTCTTGAAAATCGGGTCCATGGGGTAAACATTCGTAAACTGTGGTTGTGTGTCCCTGCGTGTGTGCTGCTCCTAGTGTTGCGTTATACATGAAATTGCCGACCCCTAGTTACATATAAGCAAATTTAGGACTTATTGACTGTGTTTTCTGCTTGGATCGTAAGCTGCACTCCTTGTGTGTTTGCTTGATTAAATCACCAATATTATTCAATGAGATTTGGTCAGTACAGTGGTTCAGGTTGAGATAGAGTTGCGGCTGGGCGCTGAGTCTGAGGAGTACTGCCTCTATTTCACTAGTTGAGACTAATTGCGTTTTCCTAACGTAACCAAGCGTAGAGTACTGTACGGCTTATGAAACAAAACAGAAACAAGACATGAAAAACTACAGGCGCGGCTGTTCTATATGCGCTGCAGCCGAACTGGTCTCAAGTTTAACTCGCTCCAGCAGTTTAGTTTTTAGCGTCTGTGCAACCTCTATCCACAGCCAACAATCGCGCAACGCCGTTACGGTTTCAAATAAACCTGTTGCAAATATGTGAAGAATGAACTCAGGCGGAAACGGAAACAGCAAAACTGCCTCGATTTTTCCGTGCAGATTACCTGCATTTAACGTAGACGAAATAATGAAGGGAAAGAACATGCTGCTGCAGCAATGCAGCGGCTACTACACGAGCGGACTCTAAGGCAACAGGGTGGTGGACATATGCATGCATGACATTACCACTGAGCCTTAACGTTAAGACAAATTCTTTTTTGCAAAGAGATGTAGTCCTCTAGCACGGTCGCAGCCAGTTGACAATTGAAGTTCACCCCAATAAAACTACATCACTGCGATATACACAAAAAGCAGTTTCTACCATGGTTTCCAGATAAGCACTTCAATAAAGAGCCAAACAGTCTTAAAAAGAAGAGAGAAAAAAAACAAACCGATTGTTTCAAGGTCAGAAAAGAGCCAAACGTTTTTGTGATATTGCTGTTCCTTTGTCACAAAGAAACATCTAAATTTCAAGAATTTCATTATAAATTTTCTTCGAATTTGAAATTGAGTCATGCTTGGCCTTGTACTGAAGCTTATTACTGATGCTCCTCTGAATTTTCATGGTTTGTGAGATGGCACACTTTGGGTACAATTATGCCACACTTTTTACACCGATCCATCGAGAGCTTTAAGCACCCATGCGAAAGCCATCTTGCTTTCACTCCTGTACCTACAACCAGAAATAAGTTCCCTTCCACTTTCTCGACGTTATTGTCGCATTTTTATTGCGAAGACGCAGACCTTTCTGCAAGCGTTGAACCTGTTTGGTGCTCACAAGCACTACAGTGCACACAATTCCAGTGATTACGCAAAGAATGTTATTCGAATCTCGCATACCTCAAATCTTATCAAGATCAGAACGCCGACGTCTACCTAATATCGCATTTACTACAAAAATTTTGCCAAACGAATTCTTTATAAAAACGCCAACTTAAAGTTTTTAGGCTGCCAAACCCGAAACGTGGCAAGATTTCTGAAATTCGGCCTGCATAGGTCAAGCTGGCAACTCTGGTTTCTACCTGTTAGGGCCGACTTCAAGCCGATTTGACCGATTACTTCCAGTCGCGCCCAGCGCTAAAATAGGGCAAGGGCCTCCCATAATTCCAAAATGTTGCACCAAAAGTTTTCAGGTTAATCAAGTCTTTAATGTGAAAGCCAAAGAGAACTTTAGTGCAAGTCAACGAAAGTGACTGGGGAACTTGCTTTTAGTCCAACCTGATTAAAGTACCTTATTGTGTTTTACCAATTGTCCATGATTGATCAAACGTTGTATATAGTGTAAATGTTAGTGACTTTATATAATGGCTAATCCTTACATGGTGTATAAGCTCCATGTGGAAATTGGCGATTGTGAAACACAAACTTATTTCTAAACGCTTGTAATTACTAACCGCAAGTAAACACAAGGAGTAACGATTTTTGCAGCTGTTTCTGGCGCATCAGCTTGTATCCCACATAGTGGTGATGTATGCGTCATTTTAAGACCATCGCAAAAATTCCTCTCTGATAAACGTGGCGTGCTACAAATATAGTATTACTTACCCTTGTTTGCAGTGTTAATCGCAGCCTTAATTGAATATCGTAGATTTTAGTGCTGTTCTAAATGTAATTGCGTGAATATGTTGGCGATATACATTTTATATAACTTGAAGCTCAACCTTTGGCTTCGAATCGATTCTAGGATCACGGCTAATATCCTTAGGCTGAAAAAGTAGAAGATTTTGCTACTACTGTAAACGTTTCAACTCTGGGTATGCACTAGCACAGCACCTCCACTCTGGACGTGTTGAATATTAACTCTTCGATTTATCGGATGCTACGGCATTGTCCATTGAAGTCTCTGCTGGAGGAAGTCTTTGTGTCACCCTTTCAGGACTCCCTTTTTACATCAACGATTTCTATTGGTATGACTTGATGCTAGCTTTATAAAATTTCAGCACATATCACAGAGTAAGGCCTTACAAAAGTGCTTTCAGTCGGACCCCGCAACTTGCAAAACTGACTCTGCTACCAGTTCCAAGTGCGACGAATATCTCACCACACTGCTGGTCCAAACCGATTATTCTCAACGTAGTCCAATGGTGGTCCATTTAAAATTTCTAGTAGTCCACAAAGATTTCCATTAATCCTTGATAAAAATTCATGAAAATTGTAACCTTTTCTGTACAATAAATGTGTGTAATACCGTTTTTAGGTTTTTGTATTTGAAGTTTTGTGAATGTCGCGTAGTTTATTGATCATATTAAAGGACTAAGATTAAACAGCCCTTGAGTTCAGCAATAATAGTAAAGTCACAGCAGTGACACCACCAAGCGATCAATCGCAATTTATTGCGTAAGGAAACTAGCTTCGTGTGTTAATTACACATCTTCAGTCCTGCGCAAAAGTCGACATATGAAACAAAAAGAGAAACTACGTACTGCTACTAAGATCAAAACTCAAGATTACACAAAAATTGAGCCCAATTAGAACCCCTCCACTAAACACAGCTACAAAACTGTGTAACAAACCCGATCGTAAACGACCATTCCGCTCACTGACTGACAAAAAAATCTCTCCGCGTTTTCGCGTGGTTTCTGTCTCAGACGATCACGTGGTTTGCAACAGACCGTAACGTGCAGTGGAAAAAGTTTTGGAAGCCAACTCAGGTTAGAGTTTCGGCGGTAATGCAAAATAGAGTAATTCGGTAATAAAGTTTACACTATAGTTACGGTAAAAATAAACGATTGTTCGGTTTTTCCAAGCTAAAGATTCTAAATCATTCCCTTGTCTCTCGAAGTTGTTTTAATTGGTTTTAACCTTAGTGGAAAGCACCAGAGGCTGGGATTTGCCTATTCCTATCGAAAACAACAATGACAGGCTCTAGCTTTCCAGCAGGCTGTTTGAGGAATCTCCTGCCTGGTTCTGCTCCCATCTTCTTGCAATGATTCAAGCTTGTCCTCATCAACCGAAAACCTTTCTAGCGATTCATATACAGAACAATAAATACACAGCAGGTTCGCTATGGAACAGACCATATACCACGTTGTTGCAAAGGAAGATAACTTATTTGATTAACATACAATAATCGTTCAACCTATGGCAGGGGTGGGTAATTAATGTTGACTCTGGGTGAACAATTTTGGAAGGCCGCGTTTAGTGGAGGGCCGTAACTTCTAATGGAAATGGAAGCAAGTCTCTGACAAGGAAGCCTTGTAGCACTAAGTGGAAGGAAATTTCAAATTTGAAGATTTTTTCTGAATGCTTTCACGGGCCACTGAAAATGGTGTGGCGGGCCACA
>JGI24021J15306_10002229_pt1 | contig 20581 bp, 14 predicted proteins | sample Ectturendosymbi1_FD_15306 | JGI IMG/M metagenome (IMG submission 15306)
ATGTGCTAGTTTTGCCACTGGTCATGGGTGTTGTCGTGAACATCTGTCCAGAGAATCTGTTCGCTCATGTGAAAACTTTGTCCCTCTGGGTATGTTGCGCGTATAAGCCGCAGGCAAAATATAGGCCATATTCCAAGTAAAAAAGTGCGGCTAATAAGCGAGTATATATGGTATATTTGTTATCATTAAACCACTCCATCCAAAATTAGCTCACGCTTTTCGTTACAGGCTGATTCTAAGTGCAAGCGTGCATTCTCAAACCTGACCGGTGATAGTCACTGTAACGAAACGGGCATTATTAAGCAGCAGTTTACCAGTGCCAAGAAGTGCAGCTGACGAAAATTCCAATCATAATCATTTCATTATAGAGGAGGACAGTTTTACTGTGCAGCTTACCTTTAATGATGGAAAGTGCAGTTCATCAATAATTTCCTAGCATTTCACCTCTGTTTTGTTTCCAAAACACCAACTTTTAGTTTGCAAATTACATGCATAGATGTTGGTTGATCATAATGTTTTTTATGACATTTGGTCACTCTAAGTTAGTAATACAACAGAAATGTAATTATTAGCTTGGTCTCCTATCGCCCCCCAACCCTCCATTTCTGCTTCACCGCCACCAATCGCCCATTTCTGCTTCACAGCCCCCCTAGAGTTTCTCACCGCCCCCAGGGGGTGGTACCGCCCACTTTGGGAACCACTGTTTGAATGTGATTACTCTGAAAACATCAAAAATTTTAGTTGTGATCCGATTTCACAGGTTTGCTAAATGGGAGTGCATATTTTGCCATCAAATGCAAAAAGTCTGCTGAGACTATTTTGCAATTCGAACTGTATTCACCTTTGTTCACAAAAAACGTTGAGTTTTAGTAGCAACGTGAACATAGTTGAGATTAATGTCTATGCCTGCTGTGCGATTGTGCGTTGGTTCTGCTCTCACCATTTTCTTTGGCTTAGCGTGTAGAGGTTACACCTTCGGTAGGAGTGCTTTTAATGTACTTTTTCAAATTGTTTAGGGTTTAGGTTTTAGAGGGTATGTTTAAGTGTCGATTTAGGGTTTACCTTTAGGGTTTAGGCTTCGAGTTTAAGGTTTAGGTTCAATTTTCAGGTTTAGGTTTTGGGTTTGTGTTTGAACTTTGGGTTTAGGTTCAAGTTTCGGGTTTTAGTTTTTGGTTTTGATTTTTGATCTAGGTTTTTGGGTTTGTTTTTTGAGCTAGGTTTTTGGGTGAGGTTTTGGGTTAGGTTTTGGGTCTGAGTTTTGGGTTAACGTTTTGGTTTGAGGTTGAGGGTTTTAGGTGATGTAAGAAGGACCTTACGCTAATCCAAGTGTATTGTCCTTGTCACTTGATCCAAGCAATCGGACTCTCCTAACGGCAAAATAACTCCAACAGTGCCTTTGCCTCTGATGCCTAATAGACACTTCCTTGTTAAATTTTGGAAATGCCAAAAGGTTGTGTCTATTTTGCCTCGTGAGGCAAAAGCACTGCTGGAAGTATTTTGGCTTCAACCAATCGTATTTGGCTTAAGGCAAAATAGCTCCAGTAGTTCTTTTGCCTCATGAGGTAAAATAAAAATGCATGATTTTATATTGGCGGATGAGGACTGGATCGGACTGATGATCTTCAAATATTTGCGAACCAGGACTGGATCGGATTCAATTTTATCGGACAGGACTGGACTCGAACTGAAAAATTACACAGTCCGCTCATCTCTGGGACGTACACAAAAATGTCCAGTGTTACCGCCGCAACAGTTACATACAGTGTTTTCCCTATAAGAAAATTTTGCACTGAGAAAATTTTGTTTTAGTCAGAATGAATATTTTAAGACTGAGTTAGCAGAGTTTTAAAAATTACAAACTTTGTGAATTATTAGAATAACCACAAAATCTTAGGCCTATCAACGTACGAAGAAAATGCGTATTTAATTCAAGTAGCTTCTCCTTGTTTTCATGTTTTCCCCATGTTTCGGAAGGTTGCAAGTGCGCGAGAATGAGATTTCACTGTGCAAATGGTCTGGTGGTGCTACGCGGTTTCGCACTTTAGAGACAGGAGCGTGGTACAGCTAGTAACGTTAGGGTTGGATATTTCAGTGGTATTAAGTCTCATAACGGCTTCGCTACTGTAAGAAGAGATGAAGTATACTTTACTACACTGCTGTGACAAAACAATGGACGACAGAATGATATTTTTTCGCCATCAATTAATTCGAACATGAAAGTCTTATTCGGAAGTGGTTTTGATATGTTGTTTTCCGAATTGTACAAAATCATTGTGAATAAAGTTGCCTTCTTAGATTGTAGGGTGGGCGGTCGCCCCCCAGAATCTGATCCTGTTTAGTTTAGAGGGAGTATTGGTTACAAAAATCCGCTTTTTTGGCAGCAATGCTTGTTTTTCACACATGCTTCTTTGCACATAGTGTAAACCAGGGGTGGGCAAATTGTTCAATAGAAGAGTCATTTGCAGAAAACCAAAAACACCGCCGAGCTGCAAAATCACTTTGTAGTGTCAATACAAATACTGTAAAGAAAGGAAGTTTTACATTAAATGATGTAGGCCTATAGTGATTGTCAATATTAAGTTTTTGTTTTTCTAGACCCTGAAAATCTGGACAGTACGTTACAGATGTGCGAATTAATTCTCCCAAGTGTTCATTTCTCAGGGTTGCACGATGGTTTGATTTTACGAACTTCATTACAGAGAAACAAAATTCGCAGCAATATGTTGTGCTGTACTATACACGGAAATGAGTTGAACACTGGTCTTTTATATTTTGGGAATTTACTTTCTGGAACTTGTTGCCAGAAATTAACTGTAGAGTGGCATTGACTAAAGTTTTTTTAGAGCCAGATTTTCTTGTATTTCGGCCAGTTTAATTTCTGCAACAGTCAAGTTTGTGGCAGACGGTTGGTGAACTAGACAGCCATTACTGACTACATTCACAATGAATGGATTTACAAGCAATGCAATGCATGTTTTAAACTCTTGGAATTGGTCAGATCTGGCTTGGAACTCCTCTAGTAGCCTTAAATTTTATTTTAGTATTCTTCCACTTTGTAGTCTGCAATTGCCTCTTCGCGAAAAGCAATTATTCTCATTCTGACATTGGAAGAATAACAAAATGCTTTTGACAATACATGTCTTTGAAAAATTTTAATGTAGCCTAAGTTGCGATTTAGGTTCACTGTCGTTGTTATCAATTCGCGCAGACTCCCTGGTGACTAACTTCACGAACTTGTGTAAACACTTTGATAAGTGAAACAAACATCAAATATGAGGTAACAACTCTCTGTCAATTTGAGATATTGCTATTTATCTAGAAGAGCCACAAAGAATATGTCGGCGGTTCGCAGTTCGCCCACCATTGGATTGGTATAAACATACGTGGCTGACCGCTATCAGCAGTCGCTCTCTCGCTGCATTTCCTGCAAAGATGTCTGCATTCAGTAGTTACATGCGGCAAGATGCCTACCACATAACTCGAAGTAAATCTTTGCAGATTTGTTGCCATGTTATTGTTATGCAACAAAGGCCAATAGTAGCATAATTTGCTCCTGAGTTTCACAATCTGCCTCGGCAGGCAGAGAAGCAAATTTAGTGAACTGCAAGCTCATCACTGCACGTTACCAGAACAGTGAACCTCTCTTTTGTAGTGTGAGTGTCATATCGGAAAACAAACTGTTATTGCAATAATAATCGAAATGATCAGAATTAAACTGCTGATTTCATGTTTTCCAGAAATTTTTGCTTCTTCTTAGTTCCAATTTCCAGAGGGGCAAATGCCTGTTTTGCCCCCCTACGGACGCCTATGGGCACGGGTCTACCTCACTGTTGCTACCATGGGCATGAATTTATTAAATGTGTTTTTGTTAAGCATAGTGACATCGTAAGTTATTTTTTAGTCATTTTGATTTTCTATTGCGCAAACTCAACAGCATTTTATATTTCTGACTGGAAAAATTTGGAAGGGAATCAATAGGTTAAATTGAATTGCAAAATGGGTCGCTGCTTGAAAAATGTTCAAAACCAGGGCTTAGATTTAGGGATTAGGTTTCGGTTTTAGGTTTGAGGTTCAGCCTATAGGTTTTAGGTTTAGGATAAAGTTTTGGGTTTAGGTTTTGGGTCTGAGTTTTGGGTTTAGGTTTTGGGTTTGGTTTGTGGTTTTTGGTCATGTTATACGGACCTTACGCTTATCAAAGTGTATCGTCCTTGTCACTTGACCAATCCAAACAATCACATTCTCCAAATGGTAAAATAACACCAGCAGTGCTTTTGCCTCTGATGGCAAAATAGACAATGCCTTGTTAAATTTTGGAAATGCCAAAAAGCTTTGTCTATTTTGCCTTATGAGGCAGCAGCACTACTGGAGCTGTTTTGCCTTTAGCCAAATACAATTGGTTTTTCATGAGGCAAAATAAGAACATTATTTCTTGCATGGGCGGATCAGGACTGGATTGGACTGATGATTTTCAAAAATTTTGCAGATCAGGACTGGATCGGATTCAATTTCTTCAGATCAGGACTGGACTCAGACTGAAAATTTTCACAGTCCGCCCATCTCTGCAATGCAGTAAGCAAGCCACAAGCCATAGCATGGTGACAGACTGTGCATTGTGAACAACGTATTTTGTCAAACAATTACGAAATGCTGCCAAATTGCAAATAATATTGACAAAATACTGCCAAAATTCTGCAACATTTTTTTCATTTGAAAATTTACTTTAACTATGCCAAAATTCTGCAACATTTTTTTCATTTGAAAATTTGCTTTCACTATGTACCCAACATTAATTATGCTACTTAATTTTCTTTAGGCAAAATTCGGTATTTAAAAGTGGGAGAGTCTAGGCCCATGCACCCCCCGGATTCCGCCACCTATGGTGGCAACAAAAAGAGGCCTAAAGCTGAGGCAAAAACAGACGGAGGCATAAATAATAAAGGTGTGTTGGACAAGTGTTTTAACCATTGAGGGTATCCCTCAATTCGACACCACAAGACATTGAAGATGGCGACAGCGCAGGCAGCCAACCAGGTCATGTTACACTAGATCAGGGTCTCCAAAGTTTTTTGTCTGAGGGCCACATAATCTATTACATAACAGTTCGAGGGCCGGACATCTTACATAATGTGATTGTTTCGTGATATGTTCCATTCTATCCAATAAACAAATTTTTCAAAAATATATTATTTTTTCATTGGTAAAATGGCTTCGTGGGCCAGATGAAATGGCTTCGCGAGCCGCATTTGGCCCGCGGGCTGTAGTTTGGAGACACCTGTGCTAGATAGTCAAAGTAGAAGTTTATGTGTGGGAAGTAATACAAGTCGTTTCGAAAGTGTTGTTTCTCTGACAAAGAAGGAACCTTGTCAGATCTGATGAGGCATGCGAGCAAGAACACTCAAAATTTGGTTGAACAAATGATCCTGCTACTTAGCCAGGTGTCATGAGTCAGAATGTTGGGGACTACGCTGGACCATTTAGCACAAATAAGACCGGCTGCATTTGCAATAGAAGTTTTTCCCAGAAACAATAGTGATAGGACACAGTTTCTAAGTTTCACTGCAAAAGATTTCTACCAAATGGTGAAGCGGTAGGTCATCCAAGGCTATTATTCCTGGCCTGGAAAAATATAATTTTTTGCTACTAGGCCTACTGCGAACTTTTCAGCTCTGGATATCTACTAGCACAGCATTCAATACCTCTCGTCTCTGCAGGTACTACACTCGTACCGCACTTCTGAGCAGAGAGGTATCTGGCTGGAGAGGAGGGCTTAATGAGGGTTGCAATTCTTTGATTTATTGAGTTTAATGGCGCTGTCCATTGAAGTCTCTGCTGGATAGGCTATGGCATCACCGTTTCGGGCCGCGCCTTTGTAAGATCACCGATTTCTACTATACGCCTTGATGCAGCCCTCAAAAATTTCTACACACCACTGTGTGGGGCCTTGCATAAGTGTTTCAAATCAGGTCCCGCACTTGCTAATGCCAGCCCTGCTTATCCGGTTCCCGTTTGAAAGCAGTTTTTGGATATCCGCATCCTGTTGCAAACTCACTATCCTGCTGGATATCCAACTTGCAAACCAGATAGTGATAATCTCTGCTTACCCTTGGGTTACGTGAGCCATCACAGCAGGCAATTTTGTAGGTATTTTGCTTTGCTAGATCCGTTTTATTTACTGTGGGCTGGGCCACAACTGCCGACTCGCAAATCTTGGGTTAGCGACTGTGATTAGGTTCACAGAAATATAAAATATTTATAAGAAAAATTCAGAAGAAGTAGGAAACCATGGGGATGTGGAACCTTTATCGGAACTGCTTTTGAGTTTAAAAACGCCTTAAAAATATATATAAAGATAACTGTTATGTCCTGTTGAATTGTCAAAAGGAAATGGTCGCATTTGTGTCTTGTTTCTTGTAATCTTCTTAAGTTCTTGCAGCATGAAATCTTAAAAGCAACTCTGATACAGGTGTTTTGAGAACTGATGCTTTAAATGCAAACTTAGCAATGTACATTTTCTTTTGGATTTATGGATATTCGTAAAGTAGAGCGTAAATACAATGTTTATTATATCGAGGTTCACTTCATCATAAACAGTGTAGATGTCACAATTAAAACCATTCTCAAAAAAAATTTGTTGATAAAGTTTGAGACTTCATTGAATGTGTTATATATGTTTTACGCTAGAAGTCTTCACATGGTTTTAATCTTGTGTAAAAAACTTCTGTTCTATATTGTGCCAATTTTATGCTGATAATTTTATGCTTCTTTTTTTCTGATATCTCTAAAGCAACATGGGGGATTCGCACCAAATATCCCTCGCTAGCATTTTAATTTGCAATGGTTGTATTAATATTTATTAATTTTCAAATATTTGATGTGTTGCAATTGCCAATTACATGGATTTGACTTAACCATAAAGCGTTTGTGTGTTGCATACAATAATGCCTACCAAATCATGTGTTACATACCCAAAATTGAAAGTGTTAGCCCACATCAGGTTAACCATTGTGTCAGAGCTTTGATGTCTTGCTGAGAAACAATTTGTATCAGTTTTTAAATGCTGCGCATCATACATCTCACTTCTTTATCCAATCACTTCAAGTGTCTCAATGCTTTTTACAAATCTTCATTTTTCCTTACTATGTAATGCTCCTGTATGACAGTGACCAACCAACTGCAGTAGTTGTTGGTGCATTGTGTTAGTGTATCATCAGTAATGCTTTTAGGTAGCAGCAAAAACCCTCTGTGGGCTTTGTGGTGCTTCAGAATTGCAGTATTTTCTTGTGATTCCTCTATCACCTTCAATATGTTGCCAATGTGTGCAAACCCAACATACAAAAAGTGAATACATGTAACTGGTAAAACACTAACTGCCAAATTTTGCTTCGAATTCTGTAACAACTGGCTATCAGTCTCATGCTAAATGCATTGCAAAACATTTGAAACCTGGATTAAAACATTTACATGTCTTTGTGTGCCAATGAGCATATCACTGTCTGACTTATTCTTTGTTTTTGTTTTCTTTCAGCTGTCTACCTCAACATTTGGTGTTAAAATGCCTTTATTTCTCTCCCATTGCCAGATCCTTGTATGACGATGAGTGAATGACATTGTAGTTAGCACTGTAAAAGTGTTTTTGCACCTCTCAGTGTTGTGTGCTATCACCTACTGTGTAATGAATAATGAATAACAATTTTTGTGCTCTTGTGTTATTCGACTGTGCTCATGGTATGGACCATGTGTCTGTGACAAAATCATTCATTAACATTAATTGTCTTAATTCTGGTCTTGGATTCTAAAAAGTTGCCATCGTTGTTTTCAAAGTGCTTGCTTAGGCTGTAGCTTTTTTCAGGTTTTGCTGGTTGTGGATCCAAACAGAATAATGTGCAATATGTGCATATTTATAAAATAATCAATTCAGAAACTGTAAATCTTTGTTTTCTTGTAGACATGCCAACAATCTTTTTGGCTTCAATGTATTTCATTTTGATGCCAAGCCTAAATACGAAGTGCACCTCTTTGTGAAAATGAGTATTCCTAAAGATGACATGGTTACTCAAGGACTGGTTGGTAGCCACTAAGTGACAAAGTTCACTCCTTGTAAGATATGCAAGGCATATCTGTCCCTGTCTTTCATGACCTTCTGTGCAGCCTTTAATGTGTGATGCCTATAGTTAAGCTGTGATACTGAAGTTATTTCAGTGAAGATTAGATGCACACTTGCAAAAATAATGAATTTACCATGGTTCTTGTTGTTTTATTTCTAGCCTGTTTTCTGCATTGTTATGGTGTTGACTAAAGCATATGGCTACAATCACTATGAAAGAGTTTTGTCAAGCTTGCCAAGAGCTTATTTCTACTTCAGACAAACTCAGGGATGGGTGGAAGTATGAAACCTTTGGCCAATCTGAATTTCCCATTCTTGTGAAAAAGTATATTTTGAATTTTGATCAAAACAAAACAGTGTTTTCAAAAAAGAACAATCAACAACTAGGCCATAGTGAACATATTGTTACATATGAATGTCACATTATTTTCAGTGAAAGCTACAGCAATCCTGTTTTGTACTTTGTGGCTAGCAAAATGAATGGAAAGCCACTTGATCTGGAAGAGGTTTGGCAAAACAGTGGAGTTGCTAACTCTAGTGGTTTAACAGATGATCAGAGGTGGTTTTTTGTGACTCAGCAGGAGCATCCTGTTTTAATGAGACCTTTTTTTCAATTGCATCCATGTCATACTTCATCATTCATGATGCCAGTTACAGCATCTAATAAAACTAATTACATTGTTGCCTGGCTAAGTATTGTTTTACCAGCAGTAGGACTTCATTTTGATGCAGACAAGTATTATTCATACTGTGCTCAAAATTGTGATTAATTAGCTTGCTCTGTTATCATCATTTAAACATACTTATTCCTTGTGTTCAGTAACAAATATTTTAAAGCCTACTGTATTTACTTTTGTGTCATGAACTAAGGCAATGAGTGTGAGCAAGGTATTTAGCAGAGTTGCTTTGCAACCTCACAGTTTGCTGAACGTTGTGTCATGGAATGCTCAGATCAGATATAAACATAACATACACGCACTGTCACACAAACATCACAAGTTTTCCACTGGTAATTTATGCTTGAGAAGGATGACTGATGCAAGAGGAGGCAAGAGTACATCTCACTCCCAAGATTCCTTCAAAGACTATAAGAAACATGAAAGCTCTGCTGTAAATGATACAGATGTGAAAACAGTTATATTGGACCATGCCCTTGACTTTGTTGTGGATTATGGATGGTCACGTGATGCTCTTGCCTATGGTGCTGAAGCTGCAGGTTACGCTGGTGTGGCAGAAGGAATGTTTGTAAAAGGTGGACATGAATTAGCATTGCACTTTTTGAATGTCTGTAATGCAAGATTTAGAAGCTTCCTATTGCAGGAATCTGAAGAGTACAAGCGATCAGCTGAGAAACTAAAATTGGCAGAGTTTATTCGCAAAGCCATAGAATTTCGACTGAGGATGATAATACCTTATATATCTGTATGGCCAGAAGCTATGTCAATGTTCTTACATCCAACAATCATTGCATCTTCATTTGAAGAATTTGCAAGAATGGTGGATGATATATGGTATTATGCTGGGGACAAATCAACTGATTTCAGCTGGTACAGTAAACGAGGTATCTTGGCAAAGACTTATGCAAGCACCCAAATGGTTATGTTACAAGACCAATCGCCAGATTTCCAAGACACGTGGGAGTTCTTGGACAGAAGGTACTTTTGCTTCCATGGCTATTACTTTCAATGTTATAAGTCAAACTGTAATCTATATGCATGCAATAATAACTCTGTGGAAAAACTTATTTTGTCATAACAGTGGTGTAGCCAGCCCAAAATGTTTGACTTTAGGTGAGCAACAGTATTTTGTTTGGGATACTGCTTCTCAGAGCACAAAATGACTGGATCTGCTCAAAATTTGGGGGGTCATGGCACCCTGGCTATGCTCAAAATTTGGGGGTCATGGCCCCCTGGCTATGCCTATGTGTCATAATGTCAACCTTGATACTGAAATTACTGCAGGTTTCAAACCTGCATGATGTTAGTTGAAGAGGGTAGGAGTACATCAGAACTGTTTTTTTTTGGTCATAGGCCGAAATGTTTATGAAATGACTGAACAAAAATTGAAGTTATTTCAGTCAGAATCTTTGAAAATATAGGCTAATGAACACTGTTATGACTAGTTTCAGCACAAGTGTGAGACAAATTACTGAAATGTTTCAGTGACCAAAATGTCTCAGCAAAAAAATGGCTGAAATGTCTCAGCGCAAATAACAGCATCAGATGTAGCTTTGCAAAAGAACATGTACATGAAACTTTGTTGACTAAAAAATGCGTTTGGCCACACTGTTTAAGAAAGGTTAGCAGCACCCAAAAGTTCGAACTTTGAGACATGGTGTCATAAAAACCACAATCTGTTTCAATTCTCGGTAAAAGCTGACTCAGTGTATATTGCTGGCACAACATACTTTACAATTTGCCAAGATCCTTATTAATTATACGAACAAGTAAGCACTAAAAGTTCATCAACACATGATCTCTTTGACATCTGTCAAATTGGCGATTTTTTGCTTTTTTCCTAACCTAGAGTAGGAACCAGGGCTGCGGAGCCGTCGTAAAAATGACACAGCTCCGCCTCGGGAGCTCTTCTTTTCATGAACATGGCTCCAGCTCCGGAGCTCTTGGTTTGCATGAGTGTGGCTCCAGCTCCGGCTTCTGTTCGTTTTTACACATAAATATATTCAATTGTCTTGGTACGCCTCAAGTTGAACGGAAAATGAACTATATCAAGTACACAAAACTAAGAGAATATACCAAACCTTTCTGAGTAATTTAAATCTGGTAGTTATTTACAGGCAGCACTCTTACGATGAGGAAATCAACGAGAAAACAACAATCACAGGTTCAGACGATTCAGAACAATTGCTAGCAGAAACGTAACTCAAGATAACGGTAATATAAACAAATTCAGGAAAGGCAGTCGCTGGTTTTGCATGCAATGCCTGACGACCTTTTGTCATTTCTTATGACCAGATTCAAGAAAATGGCTGTTTGGAAAAATACGCTTGTGGCCGAGCATTTAAACAGAGACCATGCAGTCCCAACTTGACCAAGTGTTTTGCAATCGTTGCATGCTTTGTCTGTGCAGTCTTGGCGATTCCAGCTAACAGCGCTGCCTGGGCAAAACATCCAAACAGCGCAAAAGACATCTAACATGCACACACTTGCATTAACACAAATGAGATGCGTTTAAAAGCCCTTTGTTCGAGGAAATAGCATGACGTCTTGCAGGAAATCTACCTTTGACTTTTTGAAATAGCTGAAAGCTTCTGATTTCTTATCTTTTGCACGTACAATCAGCAGTGATGAGTCACAAAGCAAAGCACAATTTAACCTGCAAAACTGAAAAGAAAATATGACTGGTTACCGTGCTAAAAACATAAATATTTTTCGACAGATGAAAACTTCAAGAAAAGTCCACATTTGCTTTTGCATTGCTCTTTTATATCCTACTGAAACTGCTATGCAAGGCAATGCTAATTCGCTACCAATTAGTCATAACTTTCATGTTGTGTTGCTGCTAGTAAACGTAATGTTTCCTAGTGAACTTTGCCAGTAATCTAGTAAGCCTAATGGTTTCTAATAAAAATTCCTGCTTTAAGTTGGCATGCTGTGCATTTAACGGTTAAATCTGCAATGGTACTGTTGCAACCTCTCCGGTGGTGTTGAGTTGATCGTGTGATTCACCACGAATGGGATGTGCGTGAAGAATAACACCATTATATACGTAGCGCGAGCAAGCAATAGTAAGAGAGATTGCGAGCATGATTTCTATTGTTGCTTGCTTCCACGGTGCGAAGCTTTGCGCACTTGCCGCTCGGGATTTCCGACCGCAACAGTGCTAACAGCATGATCACACAGCTACAAAAGCTATGGATATTATGTGCCTGCTCATTATAGTTCAGTTCTTCTCAAATCGCTACACTACTACAGACCGGAGGTGGCCGGAGTCACTTTTTCAGACTCCGGCTCCTCTCCTGTTCCAAAATTTTTGAGTGCGGATCAGGGTCCGGCGATTTTTCAAATTTGAGAATCCGACTTCTGTTCAGACTCCGGCTACAATCATCGATCCAACTTAAATTTACCCATGATTTTGCTTAAGAAATGACCACACAGACTCCTGCTACTGCCGAAATTGAAAAGTAACTCCGGGTCCGGTTTTTCATAAATTTTTGTCTCCGGATCCGGGTGCGAAAGAAAAACGTAGAATCCTTCCGGAGTCGACTCTGGATCCATGGCCACCTCTGCTACAGACGCGGTTTGATCATTCTGACTAGAAAGTAAGATATTGTTGTAGTTAACGTTTTTCTTCTACAACAGTGGTTCTCAACCATTTCGCTGAAGGGAGTCAAATCCAGACCTACGATTTTGTTAGAAGAACGCACTAAAAATTTTTAACAGAGGTCAATTGACACGTTTTGTTTTATTGCACTAACGAAGTCTGTTACACAAAATATTAGAGGTGTTACTGAAAGACTGTAAAGAGCCCCACAAAGGGTGCTTGGGAGGCGCATGCAGCTCTTAGAGCAGTGTCTGAGAACCATTGTTTAACAAGTAACACCACGCCTGCAAGCTGCGCCACAGCCTTAGCGATGATTAAATCAAGGAAACATGATAGGCTTGCAGTCTGTTGTCGTAACTCGTAACTATCGCGTTAAGTGTGCGATAAAGAGCACTGTTTTAAGTAAAGTAAGTCTATTTGGCAAAACCGCGAGTATCTAGAAAAGGTGCCGGAGCTACGTCTCAATGGTCATAGCCCCGGTCATTAATTTTAAACTGAGCTCCGGCTCCGCAGCCCTGGTAGGAACCATAGCAATGTTGAAACGTTGGAACTTTATCATATTTTAGGCTGTCGAAGGTTTTCGAATAACTTTCGAACTTCGGAGGTTTTTCACATGCTGAAAGCAATTTACGAAAATTAGTAATTGTGATGATTATAAAAAATGAAGGTACTAACAACCACTCTGCCTAAGGGAAGCAATGCATTTACGAAACCCTGTGTTCCGGCTTCCCTAGTTTTGAAGTAACTGAGAACAGTTTTTTTTCGCTGAGTTATTTCGGTCATTTGTCTCAGTTGTATCAAAACCCGCCGTAACAGTGTTCATTAGCCTACCTATATTTTCAGACATTGTGACCGAATTGACTTAATTTTTTGGGCCATTTCAAAAACTTTTCGGTGTATGACCGACAAAATAAGCAGTCTGAGAATGCAGAAAAGAGGGTTTCGTACCGTATTTTTTCAAAGCAATTGGAGCGACCTAAGCGATCGTCTTCAGCGCAGTAGCGTAGTCAAATTAGGTGGAGCGATAGCTCATTCAGGAAAAGTTGTTTATAATCCTACAATTTGGTGTCCAGGTATTTCTGCGTTTAGTACTCGTGCCGATGAAGTAACAATTTAAAAAGTGGTTTCTGTTATACCTACCGCTCACAGTTTACACTGCAAACACCTTTTTATTTTTAACCTATGGTTGTGTAAGCCAGGGGTCTTTAAACCACGGTCCGCGAGGTCATATCGTCAATAATGTAAAAACAATATATTCACAAAAAGTTTGTTGATTTGGTACAATGTTTGGAATGTAACATATCCCGAAACACTACGTAAGATGTCCGGCCCTTGGACTGTTGTGTAATAGCTTATGCGGCCTTCTGAGCTCTGACAAAAAAGTTCGGAGACCCCTGGCTAAGCAATATGCTGATCATGTACATTGTTACTCAAGTTGCTCCACTGCATATCTGCTTTCCGATAAGAAAGCTTTGTCAGTTTTGTAGCGCTACACCTCAGCAAATTTCTTCTCACCCTCCCATAAATGTTTTTTGGACTGCTCCAAAATGTAAAAACTAAGCGGTAGTAAACTTAAAATTACAACTTAACTAAATTGCCTATCAAGAAGCAGGGGCCCGTCAGTCAACAAGCTTTAAAATTTTTGTGCAAGTCTCTTGTTGATGCAAAGAAATAAAAAATGTTATAGGGTCGTCGGAATAGCCGATAAAGCAGACTATTTGTCACGAATTAAGCCAACACCTCAAACCAGTGAGATGAGGCACCACATCGTGCGCTTCGGTTACTGAGAAATACTTCCATCTCAGCCTAAACTTCATTAGAGAACCTTGACAGTTGAAAAGCAGAACTGTATTGTAGTTAAACGTTAAAAAACACCCGTGTCCGCTGAAAGCCGTCAAATATTTCTTAAAACACGGTAAACAAGCAAACAAATTCATGTCAAAATTTTACGATACGCGTCGCGAGGTAACACGTATCGCTATTGCACTTGCAGCCTGACGATGAGCAAAAGTTGCACAATTAAAATCCATTTAAACTCGGAGTCTCTGATAGGCCAGGTGTAGCTGTAGGTCATTCTTGCCCTGCAGTGATACCAATGCAAATAAATGAAATGCATTCCAATGACATCGAGTCTCCTGCACTGCTACATCATTCTATTTTTAGGTCAACCAGTTGCGTTTTTCATATCTGTGACTTGTTCCGCTATTGATGTCATGCGGCAGCAATATTTGCACAATCATGATCTCTTCGAAACATGCAGTCGTTAGACCCTTCATGTGAATGTGGCCATGTCGTGTGGTTTCACTCTGCATTTTAAATAGTTCCAAGCGAATGACAAAAAACATTTATTTGCATTTTTCTAATAATTTTTATTTAAAGCTTATGAATTTTATATGCGTCTAACAAGTTCTCGTTTAAAACCTGTGAACTTTTCCTTAAAAACAGTGCATTTGCTAGTTTTCATTAAAACTTGCGCATTTAAACATGCAATTTTCATTTGGAAATTGTGGTTATACCTTCCATAAAATGTAATTTATAGCTTTTGGATAACTTTCGGAAAAATCACAATCTTACTTTGAACCAGAACCGTCGCCGGAAAGTTTTCAATAGGGGGGCTTTGCAGTTCTGCCGGGGGCTTGACATAATAAAATTAAAACTCCACTGATTTATAGTGTTTCACGTTTCAATTTGGGGGGTTGGAGTTATGCTTGGGGGGATAAGCCCACCAAAGCCCCCCCGTGGTGATGGGACTGCTTTGAACCATAACAGAAACTATACAGATTTGAATGAAACCATATTGCATTTTTTGACAACACCGTTTACAAGAACCAGTGCATATAAGCTTTAAAACACGACAAATTATCCTTTCTCGAACATGCCCCGGTGCTCAAGTTACTCGTGATTTATTGTACAGTCAAACCACTAATTTTGACTTTGTTGAATCTAATCTTATATCGTGTTTTCAGCACTGCTGCAACATATGTCAAGCCACTAGTCCTTTTCCAGAGTATTATCGCCAAAACATGGTGCTTTAAAATGCAGTGACACCTGACCTAATGCGACTTGCAGGCCTCTGGCAGAAGACAAGGTTTGTCAATTCCACTGGTAGCCAACATGGAGTGAACAGCTAGCAGACAATTATGGGAGTTGCAAAATTTGAAATACGCTTTCCATCGTATTAAAATTTCTGAAATTGGCTATATCTGTTGCACAAGCTCTTCTCCAATGATTGTTATAACGGATATATCATTTCACGTAATCATCCAGGTCATGTGTTGCACGTGAATAAGGCCAAAAAAACTTCGCGCCGAAAACCAAATTTCAGTCTTTGGACATAAGCCCCTTCCTTGGTAGGGCATGTAGCACACATTGCTTTTTGTGGTTGTTAAGAAGTAGCTTTTAAAGAATTACTACTTACTGTGATGAAAACCAATCATCAACCATACTTTCCTACAGCGCCTCGAGTTTTTAAACCACGATTTCGTTAACCATTGCACAGACTTCCTCGAGAATCACGAAGAACGGCAACACTGGAAATGATTTTTCACGCGCTTTATGCCACTTACGTAGTTTGAGTCCAGGTGATATTTAAGTCCACCTCTGAGAAGCTAAATGATCGTATCAAAGTGTAGAAAAAGTATGGAAATGGTTTTTGCAAATGTGTGGGAACCCTGTGTAAAGAAAAAGCTGCAAATCTGTAGACGAAATGAAAAACAATGAACCTTTTTGGACAGGACAGTCAGTTATTTTTATTTTTTTACGTAGTTTCAATGGCAAAATCAGCTTTTCACGTTTAAATCTAGTGCAGGCAGTGCCAATCGTCACACTACCGTGCCCGAGTCTTAACATATTCTGATGACTTCTGGTTTTTGACTACTACGTAGCATCTAGGCAAAGTCTGTTGAAATGTGACTGAAAAGAATAAAATGTCTTTTATAAACGCGCAACTGATGATTTGCTTAAAATCGTGACTTTTAGCGCGCCGGTGTTATTTTTGTTATTGTGAACGGTTTTGGGTCGTATGTGGAAACAGTAATATTACTAATCATTATGACATGCAGAATACAAGACATCACCTCTTTCGGTCGATTGTCTTCAGAACTGCAGAAGAATGGAGAAATGCTTACGAAAATCGTTTTTGCGGGTACGGGTGCGTTGAAAAGTATGCTTGGCGTTCAAGAAACAAGGCGATGATGCAGTATATACATATCCTTTATTCAACATAATGCATGATACGTTTGTTGATTTCGTCAACTGCGTGATATAATTGCAATAAAATATTATGTGCATAAGGGATGGAAATACGTTGTGCAGTCTTCACGATAAACCAAACTCTTCCAGTATGCTTCTTGTTGCTTCAGCCTCTTGGTTTTCTTCTTGAAGTGCATCTGCATTTTCAACAGCTCGTAGCACTTTATTTTTTGAAGACTCTTGTATTTCTCCAGCAAGCAAAAATTCATCCAGTATGAAGTACGCTTTTTCAAAATTGAATATTATATCCAACTCGCACACACTTCCAAAGTACTTGTCCAGAATTTCTACATATCTGTGAATGATTTCTAATGCCAGCAACTCATTGTCACTATCTTCAATGGCACAGCAGAAGAACAAAGATGCATACCGTTTGTACACGATCTGAAAAACGAGGTAAGACAAGAACAAATCGTTATTTATTCGTACAGGACAGAATCTCACAGCATAGGCGGGGGCAGGTAAACTATTTTATGCAGAAGCTAGAAAGAAAACTCTTGCATGCCATCGTTCATCGGCAGTAAGCGCCAGACCAGGCTAAGTCAGCAGCCTTTTAAATCTCACAATCACTTTTGTAACTGCTGAACTTGAAGTAAATATACATCCGAGTGCTCATTACATGCTTTTAAAAATATGCAGGACCAGCTATTTATTCAGAACCGTCGCCGGAAAGTCGTCAATTGGGGGGCTTGACATTCAAATTTGACAAAAATTCCACTGATTTTATAGTGTTTCATATTTCGAATTGGGGGTTAAGCCCACCGAAGTCCCCCCCCGTGGCGACGGGACTGTATTTACTGCGTGGTTTTTGGAATTGGAATAGGATACTTCTTACCTGTCACCACTTTTTTAAAGGAGTATATTTTGCTGAACTGTGCAACAGGTTACCACTCCCAGCTTAGGAATCGATCATTAAATCTTAAGGCGGAAGATACTAGATGTGAAACTCAGTTACCTCCAGCACCGACCGTTGGTATTATTAGGGTTGTGTTATTCGGATAACGGATAATTGAGTTTTTTTTGCTATCCGATATCCGGATATATTTCTGTCGGTTAATCGGATAAAACAGTGACGGTACTAATGTGTTTTTTTCAAAGTAGATTTAAAGATACAGAGTATTTGCGAAATCTGTAATCACTTTGCAGTATACTTCTTTCGTGTTAGAAGAGAAAGGAATTTTTTAACCATTAAAACTTGCTCAAATAACGGTTTGCACTCTTTTAACTGGTGCTCTATTAAGCGGGTTTCACTGTAACCATTTCAGACGTGTAAAGTATATATTGATAGGCAGTACTGGGCTATCTATTTATAAAAACGCGATGTTTTTCTGTAAATGAGTCAAAGGCCAAGTGTCTTAGGCGAAAAAAACGTTGAGTGGCAATCAAAAGAGGGCTAGGGCTATTTAAAACTAAGGCAAAAAAGGCTGAAGCTCAGAAAGAGGATAGTGCGTTGAACAAGCATTTTAACAGAGTTACCTCAGAATATGAAGTGAAAGCTTTAGAAGAGCCACACCACAGTGGAAATTGCGACAACGTAGTGTTGCGATCGGAAAGCCCGAGCTGCATGTGCGTAAATCTTCGCACTGTGGTAGCAAGCAACAATTGGGCACCCGACTAGATCACTCTATCATTGCTTGTTCGCGCCACATATTTATGGTGTTGTTCTTCGCGCGCATGCCGTTCGTGGTGAGCCGCGCATTCAGCGGAACGCCGGTGGAGAGGTTGCAACAGTAGGCAGCCAGACTGGTGACGTTATGCCAGATAGCCAAAGGAAGTGAGTTAAGTCATTTCTAAAGTGTTGAAGTCTGACCAGGTGCTGATTTACCATTAGGCTAAAAAGGCTTAAGCCTGGGGGCCCCAAATTTTGTAAGGGCAATTTCCAGCATTTCTGTAAGCAATTTATATTTGTAATTTTGTTTTGGTTCAACGCACGTTTTTTTACTATGCAGCTAACAAAAGATCTCTGTAGCAGGGGTGGGCAAATTCTATCATTAGAAGATCACTGGCAGAAAACCAAAAACAGCGAGCCGTAAAATCAGTTTTTAGTGTCAAATACAGTTCAACAAACAATGCAGGTTTTACATAAAACGACCTACAACAAACCGCGTAGAGTCCTTGACAACTAACCGTAACCTTACGAATTCGTGTAAATACGTTGAAAAATGAAACAAACATTAAATATGACAACTCGCTATAAATTTGAAATACTGATATTCAGCTAGAAAAGCCACACAAAAGATGTCGGCGAGCCGCAGTTTACCCACCATTGCTCTATAGCAGGAGCAGGCCCGTAACCAGCTTGGGACACCGGGGAGGCGAAGAGTTTTGTGAAAATTGCCCAAGTTTTTGAACTATGTCCACTGGTTTCAAACTATGAGCAATACACTTTCCAGGGGCGACAAAAAATTTTGCAGCGGGGTGAAGCCCCCTGGTTGCGGGGCCTGAAATGAGCAGGAGTGGGCAATTAATTTGTCTCGGTAGCAACTTCGAGAAGGCCGCGTGTAGTTTAAAGCAAGTCTCAACAACAGCACTTAACGTTTGCTGTGACGAGTTGGAGGATATTTTAGATTTAGGGACTTTCCTGAATGCTTCCGCGGACCACTGAAAACGCTGTGAAACGGACCGCTATTTGCCAACCTCTGCTCTATAGCACATAGAAGAATGAGCGCGAAGGATTGAAGTGAATGACGATGAACATTCTCTTTTTATTGCGTTTAGAATTGGTTATTGTTACGTATAATGTGTGGAACAAAACGCCTGAATCCATTTTTCAGATTACAGGAGGCCAGTGAGGTACTCAAATAATATGTTATGGGACTGTGGTCAATAGGCTAACTTCACCGCCGCCTTTTCATTAGTGTCGTTATGACGGTTTTATTGTTCCTGATATCGAGGGAATTGAGAATAAAGTAATATGTTTATGAATTGGAACTTGTTCAGTAAACGTAACGAGCACGTGTGGTGCTAATTTGTATGACATACCTTCCAGAAGGGGCTCCAATTAAAAAACTTAGGGCCCCGAAAATGAAAATTCGCCTCATCTGATGAGTGTTAGAACCCCTGCTACATTGGTCCTGACACGAGCACGAAAATTCAAGATTTGCCGGAACCATTGTCCGTTGGATGGAAAAACGATCCTGCCACTTGGCCAGGTGACACGAATCAGAATGTTAGGGGATATTTAATCCAAATAGGACCGTCCACAATCACAACCGAATTTTCGCCAAAAACTAGAGTGATAGGACGGTTTTAGTTCACTGCAAAAGAGTAGGCCTACTGCCAAATTGTGAAAAGGTATGTCACCCATGTCTCGGCGTCACTCTTTCGGGCTAGTTTTTCCATATCACTGACTGCTGTCATTAAGACTTCATGCTCCTGTAAAAAAATTCTGCACACACCCAGAACCATCGCCAGAAAGTTTAATAGGGGGATTGACATTCTGAAATTTGATAAAAATTCAGCCGATTTATAGTGATCCATACTTTAATTTGGAGGGGCTTGGAGCATTTTTGGAGGGGTAAGCCCCCTGTGGCGACGGGACTGCACACACCACTCAGTGAGCTATTTCTTGTGTACCGATTAATGCGAAGGGCTACTGGTTTAATGCAAACTTCTGAAATACAAATTTTGCTCAACTTACCTGCAATTATTTTAGTTATGATATTCGTTAATGTGAAGACATCGATCATGCTAATGTTATTTTTAGAACAGGCCCATGGGCGACCTACTTGGTCCTTGCAGGCAACCTGGCCTAACAGGTTCCAAAAGCAGAAATCTCAATATCCAGAAAAAATTGGTTTTTATAAGTAGCATGACATTTTTAAGCTTTTCTAAGGGTCGGATCATGCAATCATTAAACACTGAAGGTTGATAAGAAAAAATGTGTTCGAAATCAGTGAACAAAATTAGCCAAGGGGATCTGTTCTCTGCTTTGCTTAAAAAGTT
>JGI24021J15306_10002231_pt1 | contig 20578 bp, 11 predicted proteins | sample Ectturendosymbi1_FD_15306 | JGI IMG/M metagenome (IMG submission 15306)
AAACGATGACGTCATGAATTACGTCATAGGGGCCCTCCACTAAAAATTGCCCCGGGCCCCCCTACCCTTTAATCCGGCTCTGGCCTTGCGCGTATATAGGCTACACTATATACGCTAATGCAATTCATTGGTATGTCATCCTCAAAGTAGAAGAGCAGTTATGACAAAGATTGGATACACAATAGTAATGGAAAAAGGCATTTCTTTGGTTGAAGAAGGCCAGTGATTGTTCAGAAAATGCATATTGCAAGTCATGCCACACTAGAATTATACCAAGGCACAGTAGTCAGTAACTTGATGAATCATGAAAAAACCTAAGAACATAGGAGGAAAGTTCCACCAACAGGACAAACTGCCTTCAAAGTTATTAAGACTTGTAGCAGCAAAAGTGATGCACTGAAAGTGCCTAAATTTCAGATTGCCGTGAGCATAATCTGTCACAGTGCCATTCGCTTTGTTGACCACCTTGGAGAAAACATGGTAACATATGGAGAAGGCAGAAACTTCATGGTTTTTAACAATTTGGCTTTTTTTACCCCGTTTGGCTTTTTTTGACAAGGTTTGGCTTTTTTCTCAAAAGATGTCTGGCAACCCTGCTGTATCCACGATGCTTCAGGACAACGTGATCAGTGCTGCCACTGCTGTTTTTTTCACTAGATCTGGAGTTTTTCTGTTTTATCTGGGGTTCTGGGGTTTTTATTGAAAATCTGTTTTTTCTTTACTCTGGTCAACTTTTAGAAATGTATGTTGTATTACTGTATTTTCCATTCAAGAATACAGTTGTTTCACAGGCATAATGTAAATGTGCAGAGTCAGTAGCCAGTGCAGATGAGTAGGGCGAGTAACCAAATTATTTGAAATCTAATGTTTTATAATGTAAGCACTGACTAGGCATAGGTCAGCACTCTAATCTATCGATGATATGTCAAGGGCTGCTTGTGCATGATTCTGGAATGCTTTTTTTTGGTTTTGAAGATGCTGTGGTTGAAAACCTTTTCATTGTTTTACAGGCACATTGAAAAAGGATTGTGATAGTAGATATGAATGTAAAATTTTGAATGTTAAATTAGTAGTCAAATATTGCAATGAAGGCAATGATTAGAGTGAAATGAAAACTGTAAGACCTTGAATGTATCATGTACATCTTTCGATTCGTGCATTTAAGTGAAAGTAAAAGAAAACATTAAACGTTTCTTAGAAAAGATCTAACTGACTTTTTATGTTGCTTCATACATTTGATTTGGTGCTAGCCTACTTGTAAATTGTCAATATGTTTGAAAACAGACGTAAAACTTATCAAAAATTTGATGCAAATAATGCATGTGACCTTATTTTTATGCGCAAGTACCGGTAGCGTACAATTCAAGTTTGGTTTTGACTTTTTTGAAACATTTTGTATGTCTGGGTTTTTTTTATTTTCTGTTTTTTTTAAGGTAAATTCTGGGGTTTTTCTTCGTAACAGAGTGGCAACACTGAACGTGATGCAGCTGAGCAAATTGCTGCTGACAGGTTACCAGTTTTCCAGCGTCAGGATACCGATAGAACATGTGGTCATGTTACCCGGTATTCGATTAGCAGTTTTATAACAGCTGGACGGTGGTCGCGGTCTGGATACTGGGATGGTCGCGTTAGTGAAACAAAAGGTAACGCATTAGCATAGGAAAGACCGCGTTAAAGTGGTCGTGATAGCGAGGTGGTCGTCGACGGGGTGCCACTGCATATTCAAAACATTCCACCAGTGTTCTGTGAACATTTATCGATATGGTTTCAAGTCTCCACCGAGAAATAGAGGCTCAATGCGTGAAATCAATGCGTTTCGTTCATGTTGTGACGTCCCTATTAGTTGACGATTCGTTTTTTTGCTCAAGCTTTTTTTTGTTTCAATACCACAAATGCTTCAGTTCGTTCATTTATTTTTTCCCTATTAACGACAGTTTTTAAGGGCGTCTTTCTAAGTTTCAGCCAGGGGCCCCACACAACCTTAATCCGCCCCTGCTTCCGACACCCATGCCCGTGTTTTTTTCTAGTCCCGCTCTGGTTACTAGAAAAACCTGAATATATTGGTGTAAGTTGCCAAAATGATCAAAAATTATTCCAAACGTTTTAGGAGCAAAGGCGCAGTTTTCAGCAGCTTACCAATTAATCTAAAACTCATTTGACTCGAAAAAACACACTTGGTGTATTTCGAAATGTTCTTTTTTCAAAGACAAACGTATTATCCCTCCAAAAAATGTGGAATGTACGCATAAGACGTAAAAAAAGGCAGGAAAAATACAGAAATTCCTCCAGTATCCTTTATTGGCGGTCGGTTGAAGATCAAAATTGTATTCTGCTCGAAGCTTGTGGTTCTACATGCTAATGAAGTAAATTAAGTTGGGACACGAAAATGTGTTATGTTTCATTATTATTTAGCACTGTTTATGCCCAAAAGGTTCCTGCAGCGAAAATGCCAAATTCCTTTCACAGGTTAAGTACGAACAACCGAGGTTGACCATGAGCCACGCACGTCGAATTTGTTTTCACAAGTCAGGCATGCACAGCTATTTTGGCAGCAGCATCCCCCCCGCGCTACTGAGGGAATGAGGTTAATAAGTGCATTTTAAGTCTTTTTAAAATTCATTTGAGAACTGAATTACGCCTGTTGTCAAAAGACCAGAGCGGGCATCAATTTGCAGCAAGAACAAAACTGAGTCGTTATTTATTGTCTCTGTCGGGATTTCCTCTCTTTGTTTAACATCAAAATTCTCTGTGTTAGCATCGTCTAAACCAGGGGTGGGCAAACATTTTCTACGGAGGGCCACATTGAAGATTTTATTGCTACCGAGGGCCGCATGCTCGTATTACATATATTACACCTACAGTATAAACACTTTGAAAACTTAAAAAAAGTTTTACATGAGCTACCACAAAATGAAGGTAGCAGTATAGTCACTTCCGGTTGAGGAAAAATGCGGTTTCGAATGAAACGTGTGGAAAAAACTTGATAATTCTAATTTAATCGATAAAATTACTTTAACATAGACTCCAAATATGTACTACCTATGTACGTGTGACTGCCAGCGGGCCGCACAAAATTCCCTCGCGGGCCATAGTTTGCCCACCTCTGGTCTAAACGGCTGCACATCAACTTCCAGTGAGGTTACATCAGAATAGTGAGCTTTCTATCTAGACTAGCCGTGATTCGTATAAAACTGTGGATCTTACAAATCTCCGAACGGATCGCGAAAGTGTCGAATTTCGGCCATAACTCGCCGTCCGATAGAGTAGTAGTTCTTAACCGGGGGTACACGTACCCCTTTGAGGTGCTAAGAGCCAAAATTGTCTGGGATACACGCCCTGAAAATTCAAACCCGATTTTTTTGAACATTCATCGTAATTCTCTGTAGTGCGGCGTACCATTACCGCTGCTTATTGATTAGGGCTAGGCTGAGACTGGTTCGTTATGCGCTTTGAATGTTTAGCCTGCTTGTACAGTCAAAGATCTGTCGCCTAACTGATTTTGTTACCAGTTGTTGTTTGAAGAATTCGTTGCTAAATGTCAGTTGACCATTTATTTTAAGGGTGCCAAAGCATCTTTGTTGAATTTTGGGAGTCAAGTGTATTTGTTAAATTTTGGGAGTCCGAGTGAATTATATGAATATCAGTACCATGGGCGTCCGCAGGGGGGGAAAAACGGGCATTTGCCCCTCCCTGGAAATTGAGATTAAAGGACCAAACATTTCTAGAAATCCTGAAATTAGCAGCTTAATGCAGATTAATTGATTTATTTCTTGCTATGACAGTTGATTTTCTGTTTCGACACCAAACCCTAGCCAGGTCTAAAGGTTTGTGGGGAACAAAACAGTTTTGGAGGGGAAAGATTTTTGTTTTTGTTGTATATTTTAATAAAAAAATTTCTGGGCACAACAAAATTTGGGGGACACAAGGAATGGGGCTTCTTTGCCCCCGAATGCTCCCCCGTGGCTAAGGGCCTGCATGACACTCACACTGCATAAGTGCCAGGTTCACAGTTGTGCTGGTGTTGTGCAGTTATGAGCCTGCAGTTCTCTCATGTCCGCTCCTTTGCCTCCAGAGGCGGGTTGCGAAAGTTGCGAGCGATCTGTTCTACTGTTGGTCTTTATTGCGTAACAATAACATGGCAACAAATCTTCAAAGGCTCACTTCGTGTTAATCGTAGCAGGCGTTTTGCTTACATGTGACTGTTGAACGCAGACATCTTGTCAGGCAATGCAGAGGGAGAGTGGGCCAGGGGGTAAGACGTAGCTGAAGGGGTTCCACTGGCGACTGTAGGGGGCCCAATACCCAACACTCAGATAAAATGTAAGAACTGAAAGCGGATCCCGATGTGGATGTCTATATTAAAACCTAAATCATCGAAAAATACTCCTAAAAACTTCCGAAAAACGCAAAATAACAGCAACCTACTGAAAACCAAAAGAATACTATATACCGACATACAAGCTAAGTGGGGGCCCGGTTTTTTAATTTATTTTGCCAGGTAGACGGTTGGCACCCCTTCCCCCATCAGTTACGCCACTCATTGTGACCAATGTGCCTGAGTATCGAACACACACTTATGCAGGCTTCTTTCCACACAGTATAAAAATATGTGGCTTGTTAGATTGCTTCTATGCGGGCTAAGGTGATTACGTCTTAATCGTTAAGGTTTGGTTCTGACATCTGAGTGAATACTGAGTGCAAAGCTTTATTTGCTATGGCGAGTTTTCTTAATTCAATTGCTCAATTGTGTAAAGCCTGCATGCGGTGCTTTAATTGTGTTAATTTGTCCGTAGTCGTGTCAAAATACAGGTCTAATTGTCCAATTTACATATGATGAGCCTTCACTGTGCAAAAATTAGCACAGACATGCATGGTTTTATTGACCGTATTGGACGAGATCCCAGGCGTTAGCAGCTGTTGTTTCAAAGTGACGCTGACAAGTCTTGCTAGCAGATCCCACAACCAGGAGGAGGGCAAGCGAGCAATTTTCCCCCTCCCGAAATTTCCAAAAACATTTTCAATTGGTCGGTACAGCATCAAGCTACAATCATTTTGACCCCCCAAAAATAACAGCTTGGTGCGATCTTGCTTGCTAGGTAAATAAAGTCATAATTTGTGGTGTAGTTGAAGACCATGCCAGTGCTTGTTNCTTTTACAATTATGGCAGTACTTACTTGATAAGAAGTATCCTGCTTTGAAAATCTGCAGATANCCTACTGTGTAAATTATCGTAATATATCTGAGTCCTGGGTATTGTTGCCAACGAAGCTCATTTTTTTGTGATTCTTACCGTAACTTGGGTCATTTTTTTTGTGGTGTAGAAATGGTAAAGCGTTTTGTGAAGGTCCATTTACACTGCATCGTCAGCAACTTGAAAATTATATGCAAAATGTCGATGTTGCCCCCCTGGAAAAATGTTTGCGGACTCCCATGATCAGTACATTTAATTTTAAAAAAACGTGTTCAAGAAAGGCAATGGAATGAGGATTATGTTAGGTATGGTTTAACTTGCATGATAGAAAAAGACGGAATGCAAAGACCACAGTGCATACTCTGTAACAGTGGCGTAGCGGGGCTAAGTGCCGTCCAGGACCCACCATAAAAGTGACGCCCTTTTCACCTCTGAAATTTGCTTACAAGAATTTAAAATGAAAGAAGTTCGTGTTTCGTGCTTATCAGGGTTAATAAAGCATTTTGAATATCACAATCAAACACTCACAAACTAAAACGGGTCTTGTTTTTTATTGTCGTTTATGAGTCTTACTTTTTTTCTGCTTGTCGCCACCTTCCTCATTATTACTTTCAGCCCCGTCGCCATGCGGGTTGGTTGGTTGGCTTAGTCCCCTCAAACAAAGTTCCAAAGCCCCCCAAATTGAAATATGAACCACTATAAGTTAGTTGAATTTTTGTCAAATTTGAATGTCAAAGCCCTCCTCACACAAACGTAAAGCCCCCTATAGACGACTTTCGGGCGACGGTTCTGATTACTTTTCCAATTTTTTTTGCTTTCGTTACTTATGCATATATGGACCGAACATGTTTCGTCAAATGTTTTTCCCTGTTGGTTTTTAGTCTCCTGTAAGCCCACCACTTGGCTTTTTAATAGTTTATTCATTCCAGGAAATCAAACGAAAAAATTAAGGGATGTGTTGGCGGCATAGTTACTTTGCAGATGTAAACATTTATGTTATTTTGTATAGTATCCCTATCTAAAACTAAAAAACATTTGTACTGCATATAGAAGGCTATAAAATAATTTCATAATATGATTTCAGTGATGTAAAGGACGTTTCTTTGTTCACTTCACGTTCCAGTAGTGGTTTAAGTCTCTTAGAATATATAAAAGGCTTGAAACGTTCATTTTTTCGGCACTTGCGCCTCTATAAGTGCGGGACCCATTTTGATAAAATAGGTCAAATAGGCGTAAAACTGGCTCTGGGTGAGAAATGCTGACTTGCAGCCTTCATCGTGACCTGCACACTTGGTCTAGCTGTTGGACTTTTTCAGGGGTGTAGTGGGGTGGAAATGGCGTTCCCACACCTTTCTGCACTGCTTTGAAACATGGCTGCGATCTCACAGATGTGATAGTGACACGCAGATTCGCACTGCTAGACAACAGTCTGCAGTGAAACGGGAAGGTCCAGTGTGGAAGTTCTTGTGGGCGAATGCTCACTTTATTCGAACTATTTGATGCAATCTTATTTTTAATTTGGTATGGGAACGGCGTTCCCACACCTTTTTTTAACACTACACTCCTGGGTTTCTTCCAGTTGCACGTGCATAGTGTTATTCCTTGCCGTCGTCCGTTACAAACAGAATCGACGCCGGAAGGTCTTAAATTGGGAGGCTTCACGTTTGTGCAGAGGGGCTTGACATTCTAAAATTTGACAAAAAGTCCACTAATTTATAGTGTTTCATATTCCAAATTGGGGAGCTTGGAAATTTGTTTGGTGAGGGCTAAGCCCACCAAAACCCCTGTAGCGACGCTGGTTACCAAGAAACATCTATTTCAAAAACTGTATTACCCAATCATGCCAAATTCATCAAAATAAGAGCAACACCTTTTTTAAGCTTTTCTTGTTGAAATGACTTTTTCTATGACTGCAAATGTTAGTATACAGCTGAACAAAGGGGACTTCTACGAAACTCGACTGCCTACCGGTTGGCTCTGATTCATTCTACTTGCATTTCAAACTTACAATCTGAGATCTAAGTTAGCAACGCAAACACATCAACTGCACTACCCGCTTCAAGAACGTCATTTTCCGACGCCATTACGTCATGCGGAAAAACAGCAGTTGCATTGAAATTGAACAATGTTACCTTTGCAGAGTTCTTCACTTCAATCGCCAAAATTTAATGTTGATAACCCCACCTATTTACCAGGCTACAGCTTATGACACTTCTTGGAAATATCTCGCTGAACATTAAAAAATAGTATAAGATGTGCTAAGAAAGGTCTTTTTTTAATTTTGATGACGGCAAGCAGCGGTAAGCCAACGCCTGGACTATGTTTCTTGCCAGGGAGGTTGAGATGAACACTCTTCCTAAAGAGATCTATGGCGATTCACTCAGTTGCGCGCAGATCGAACACCCAACCCTCCGATTGAGAGGCTGACTAGCCATTGCTAACCCAATGAAATGTTCGTCGCCAATGCCTAGGTGTCACGTGATGTTATGATATACGGTTGGGGCGTTGTTAAAGAACCAACGATAGGAGAAAAAGGATTAAGCTATCCTAGACTATTTGCCGTAATTTAGTGCAGGGCCTTTTTCATCAGATTTTCAGAGGAGGGGCAATATAAACCTCGAAATACCAGATCAGTAATGCTTTGTAATCTGCAGTCGAACGTCATCCTCTCTTTCCTTTGTTCTAAGGGCATTTGACTGAGTATTTTATTGTTAATTGCATTTTACTGTTAATAATAAAACAGTATTTTACTGTTAATTGCAATCACGTTATCGATATCAATCCATAAATATTCTCAGCTGAGCCCATCCAGCTGCCTATTGGGAAAATGTAACGTTCCTCATTCCCGCTTTGAATTCAGAACATTTTCAATACAGCAATGTAGTCTTGTAGACTATTCCTTCTGGAAAAGACTCATGGTCTTAACTCACATAATATGCGAACTGTGAAACGTTTGATCAACAAACTGAAAACTTTGCCAAAGTTTCTAACAGAGGCATCACCACAATAAGTTCTACGATGAAAACGATTCTAAATGTCTATAAAATAAAATAAAGTGAAAACTTCCCTGTCGCCAAACGATAATTTTGGGGGCACATAGAGGACAAACAAAATTTTGGGATGGCCATGGTCCCCTGGAAATCTCCTAGCTCCGACTCTGTTTCAGTCCCGTCGCCGCGGGGGGCTTTTGGGGGCTTTGCCCCCCAAACAAAGCTCCAAGCCCCCCCAAATTGAAACATGAAACATTATAAATCAGTTGAGATTTTGTCAATTTTTAGAGTGTCAAGCCCCCCTATTGAATACTTTCTGGCGACGGTTCTGCTCTGTTTACAGGTGGGATGTTATTTGTTAAAAGTTCCTTTCTGGTGTTTGCAGCATCCCAGAAACTCGACCGTCTCGCAATAAGGTGGTAAACATCACAACATAGTTTACACGAGGACATTTTTCACAAAAGTTAACGTATTTGTAACAGTAACAAAGTATCGACAAGGAGCAACATGTGTGTAACAATAATTTAAAACAAGAACCTCTTGCTGCAGACTCTATTTGAAAACTGAATAAACATAATGCAAATATCGAAGGTACCATTGCTCTGTGATTAGACGCGTTAATTTTTAGTCTCGGGATCTGGCGAGGGGTGCTTGTCATGCATCCCCTCTTGTGTCCATGTCTGAAAATTGGAAAAAAGCGTATGCTTCTACACATTTGTCTCTTCATCGTCTATCGTTGTCCAGGTTCCACCTTTAATTGCAGCATCCAGTAGCAAAGTCAGTCAGCTTTCCGCACAAAAGAAAAACGGGCTTAACAGTTAAAAAACGTAATCTTGGCCTAAAACAATTTTCGAAAACTTGTCATTTTCATTTCTAACTGCTCCTTTCTAACTCTGAAATTCCGTCGTTTGGTTCTGTGCAGATTCAGAAAATCTAACATCCTGGGACCTTCTACGCTCCTGGTTTCCTGGCGCCAGCCTGACTATCACCGTCTGAAAGGACAGATGGTATGGTCGTGTGGCAGCATTCGCGCTGACAGAACTTGTGCTTTGTTCTTCATGCTTGTTGGAAACTAATGAAGATAACTTGTACGACAATTGTGTCAGTCCAATTGACTGAAACAGTCGCGAATATCCCAACTTGGCTGCTAATCTGAACTCCTGATTTCGCAATCCATAGATAAAGCAGTTCCACAAGCTGTTGGCAGCAAGAATGATGAGACTCGAGAACTCTGCTGAGTTGTAAGCCGTGGCGGCGGAAGGATCCAGAGAGTTGGGTTTTGAAAAATAAATGTTGGTAATAAATAATGGAAGTACGAGAACTAACGCTGCTGGAACAATACTAATGGAAAACGCAGCAACTATCAAGCCAAGAGTTGCCGCCATCCGACTATCTATTCTACGAAACCGATTCAAATTACTAGCGTGTGCCAACCGTTTTCGCACACGGCTGTGATGTTTAGATGCACAGTGGGTGGCTAATGTTGTAATCCAAACGAAAACAAGAGGAAACCCGAATGTCACAATATACGCATATACTGCTTCACTGCCAGTAAATGAAACAAGCACAGAAGCGACCAAACCGTAACCAATTCGTGGGACAGCTTGCGGCAGAATGCCGATCACTACACCAATCACCCACAGCGCAAGAACTGCACAGGCAGCAATCGCTGTCGGATTTCCTTGCCTGAACTTCAGTGGCAGAGATATGGCATAAAGACGGTCAATACTTGCCAACAGCAGAGTGTAAACCGACACAACGAATGAAAGTGATGTGAAAAATCCAACTGTTACAATATAAGCATCAGGAAACCGACGCAGTGAAAATGTACTGTACACCGTCGCATTCACGACGACTGATTTAGCATGGTAGCCAGTTTCCAGCACTTGATCCAGTCTGTATCCTTCTACACTTGCACTGGACGTAGAATGATACCTAGACATTGTTACCAGGCAAACAGTTGCAATAAAGCTAGGAATAACGACTACACCGACCAATAGATCAGCAACAGCCAGCGACATCTTATAAATTGCTTGACTGTTTCGCAGTTTTTTTGATGTGAGTAACACGTACAGCACCGTGATGTTGCTTATAATCACTGCGATTGACAAAATCCCCAAGGCAACCATGATGACGATGATGTTTGCTCGACATCTGAAAAATTTAAAATGAAAGTGAATGAGGAAATGTTGATGGAAAAACAATAGAACATGTTCCACACACGAAAAAAAGTCTTGTGTATCGTTGCAGCAGTATGTCCCCAGCGATTTGCTAAGTGCGGACTCACGCGTTTCCTACATGGATTGAATTCAGGTAAGGTAAATACAACTTTTTACGTTTGCGTACAACTTCTACTTCATTGTCTGTCCAAGTCAAATAGGCAATATCACTTTATTTTGCGAAATGTGCGTTTTTGCTTATTTTGCAGCTGCCTTTTCTTTCAAAGGGAATTCACGGTTGTAGGTGGACAACCACTACGCACCCTGTGCAGGGGCTTAATAGGGGGCAATGGGTGCACAATGCCTCGGGCGCCGAGTCACTGCGTGTGGCGCCGAAAAGTCCCTACAATGTCCCAAGTACTTGCTTCAATAAGTAACTTTACTTCTGACAGGCCTCAGGTTCGAACATGGTTGTCAAACTTGCTTCTTGCCCCGGGCGCCATCTAACCTCGTTACGCCCCTGACCCAATGCAAAGTTTCAAGGCTTGCTCTTCAAATCTCATTCTGTTTGAGTCAAATTTCAGGACAGAGGATGCGCAGAATTACATAAAATTGATTTCCTGTAAAATATTTTGTTCTAGATTCGACCTCGTTTTCTTTGTGGAGACTACGGTAATTGCTTGAACGCGAAATGTGCGAGTCTGAATCATCGCAAGCTTATGAAGGCAGTCAGCTGATTCCTCAAAAGCTTGAAGCAAACCTGGAGCTGTTGATTGCAGTCAATTAATGATTTTTTTTCGCTCCTTTGAAACGTTTGCTCACCAGTTTCAATCTTGTGAACTCTGGTTCACTGTAAACATTTCGTTGCAAGCTTCTTCGTACATCTTTGTTAATGCTTTACAACAGTGACTTGCAAACTCTTTTTCATACGAGGAGCAGGTGGCGTTCTAGGTAAAAATGTCGTGACCCGTTATCTATTTAGAGTTCATCTGCGAGAGCACAGCAATGATACTAGAAATTTCGATAATACAGTATAATGACTGACGCTGCAAACTCGTAATGCGCGTTCTTCAAGAAGTGTTTTAGGTTAATGAGGCTTAGACTATTTATGATTAAATACACAGCTGATTTTCTCCCAGTGTGAATTCGTCTGAATCCAAGTAGTTGACAAAAACAATTGGATGACGTGGCAGGCCGATGTCAACCAATTTATAATGACCAGACACTTCGGTACCGGTTTGATTTTTCCACATAACATGTCAGCTTTAAAAGTACGCATCGCCGAGTTATCACGCCTACATCGAAACGTCAAATTGTCACCTTGGCGAAATGAGACGTCGCCGATAAATGATAAGTGATCGTACAAAACAACTTTATCTAGGACTCTTGGGTGTAGACTACAATTAGAATTTGAAACACTATTCGACATTAACGTTTCTGCCTCCAAAAAGTAGAGGTGGTAACAAAACATGTTACCTAGTTTTGTCAGACCAGCTTGCACGACTTGGTCGTAACGTTAAGACACAATTGAGGCATGCAGCTTCCTTGCCATTTTTTCGCCGAAATTTACGCCAGTAACTGAATTGTCCAGCACTTTTAGATTATAACTTTAACATTTCATCGTTTTCGTGTGATTCGTAAATATCGATGAAAATTTGCGTCGACTGTCGAGTGGACTTTTCAAAATGTTCTGATTTTTGCTGAATTTTTTCCGCTTGAAACGTTTGAGTAAAACTCTGTTGTTTTCAATAAGCTACCGCATTGTTCCAAAAGCTGTCTTGTTTTGTGGTGATGTGATCGTACATAGTGCTATTGGCCTGCAAGGCATGCTTACTTATCTTCTACTTGCTCCATTTTGTTTTTACATTAATCAGTAACAAAAAGATGGTCCAAGTTTGTGGTAGGCACACCATTTAAAAACTGAAAAGTAACATAAAAAGTAAAAGACAATAAAGTGTATTTGTTGTTTGTGTTTATGAAAGGTCAACATCGACGAAACGTTGAAAACGGCAAAAGCATTTTCAACTCACTGAAACTTCATAGAACAAATTAATTTTGTGTTAACCATGCAACACCATGTTATTCCTAGAAGTTCGATTCTGGTGCACTGCAGTTTAGCATGCTGTACCTAGCAGCTGGTATAAAATCGTACAAACACTTGAGGTAGTGATTTATTTGTACCCGCTTCCAAAGAAACCACAACACTCCTATCTAGACCAGTAGCGTAGCCAGCCCAAAATTTTGGGATCTAACGTTTTGATTTTAAGCGAGCAAGAGTATTTTGTTTGGGACACCGCCTCTCAAAGGACAAAACCCCCCAAAATTTGCCCCTCTGGCTACGCCTATAATCTAGACGTGGGTAACTGTTTTCAATTTACATAACTAACGTTTTTCTTACGTGATATTGCCCTAATGTTTTTGGATAAAAATGGCGTGACCATCAATCTTGTTAGCGTTGGTTGCGGTTGTATTAGTCGAATGCAAATTACGAAAGGGCACACATTTTAAAGTATAAACCTAAACTGATGATAGCCCACTATATGGCGATATGAACTGTTGACTGATTATTGTTCTTTTAACGCGCTTGTCATCGTAAAGATTTTTCCAACTAGCTTCGTAGACAACATTTACAAAGCACATTGCGACCTGTTGTCGGTTATGTCCCAAATGTTAGGAAGCACTTTATTTGTAGTATTGACAGCCTGGTGAAATACTTGCTACTTTCTAATTTCAAACTTTTGCTTCTATCAGTTCAATTTAAAAATGTTATACCCAGCTAGGGAGCTTTCTCGTGAAGATTATATGAAATTAAACAAACCGTTTCGTTTCACATGCAATCGAATCAAACTATAAAGAACACGTTTAAGAATCGAAATCGTGCATGCAGATTAAGGTTGCATTGTAGGTCAGGGTCCGGTTGTTCGGTTCGGGCTTAAATTTGTCAAAATGTTTCAGGCCGATTTCGAGGCATGCATGTAAAATTTTTTCGCAAAGAGGGACACTTGTCACCAGTTACTGTTAAAGCAATCGAATTGATTAATTCTTCAAAAAAATGATTAATTGTGAATTATTTGGTCATAATTAGTTTGCTACGCCACCAATAACCCGCAGTTGCTCATATCTTGACTTTCAGTAAACTTGGCTTTCGAGCCTAAATTGGGCTTCGAAAGTAAATGTCGGGTTCGGGCCGGGGTTCGACTTGTGATTTCGGGCAAGGGCCGGCTTCGGGCTTCAAAATGAGGCCCGTTTAGAAATCTGTATAAAAAAACTTTGTTTGCCTCATGGGCACATTCATAGCAAGCTGTATCGGACTGGATGAGGCAGTGAAGCACGCTTTAAACGGAATAATGAACACTGGTGTTTGCCCAAAGCTAAAACATAGAAAGCTACATAGGACTGGATGAAGCATGCTTTGAACGCAGTGATGAGCACTGGTGTTTAATCAAGCAAAACCATCTTAGGATCTTTGCTAAGTAGTTCCCATGTTTTACAGACAGCTAGTAGAATTTCTTACGTATTGCTGATGCAGTTCCACACAGAAATGTAATTGTTAGGAACAGCCGCCTCATCGTATCCGCAAGTGGCAATGGAACAGAAAGGTACCCGGGTAACTATAATTTCGTAGTAACTTCCGTAACCACCTGTCGCAGTGTCGTACATGGCAACTTGTGTGCAAGGATGAGAATAATCAATGACATTTGAAAAATTAACACTGTTTGTTAATCTCTTCCACTGTTGCAAACTTTCACTTCTTCGACTGTAGTTGAACGACTTAGAACTACCACTCTCGGTAAGTCCTAACAGATGTGGTTCACATTGCCTAATAAGTTCACTCTGGTTGCAAAATCTGAGATATGCCAACTTGCTGTATTGAGTGAATGCAAACGTTGGTGATGCGCATTCTGTTGTAAGTTGTGGACATTTCCATCCTCGCAAAGTCTCCAAATAAACAGTCAGGGAACCAGAGGAACTCCAGTGACGAGTATAATCTTTTTCCACTTTTTCACAGCACTGTAATTCTCGGGACCTGTTGCCAACAGTGTAGCCAGGAGTATAGCGACATGGTAGCGGGTGAGGATAAAGCAACGTCAGACTCGATGTTTCGCCGTTGCTGACGTCAACAAGAAGAGATGTCTCAGTGGAACTTTCTCGATTGGCATCAGTGCAAATGAAACACCAAACAACTAGCACCATGGCGCAGGACACAACAGCACTTTTACTCAAGCTGGGCATTGCTGCTCTATGCTGACCTGCAATGAGATATTTGACTATTGAATGCAATTTTTGCTTCATATTCTCCAACTACAAACGTGTGATAATAGGTTTCCTTTAAGCATGCTCTTATGGTGTATCCGCCATTCGAATGTCACCTGGTACCGCTCGTGGTTCTGTTGCAAATAAACCTATCGCACCTCACGCGTAACACTTATTCAAAAAACAAGGTAAAATCTTTGCGGAATCTTCTCAGGGTAAACGAGAAGATCGTTCACTGACTGTTTCTGTTTTGGGCAATTGGTTTCAAAAAGTGATGCGATGCAATCATATCGCCTTGCCATTCTGGTAGAAAAGGCTTTTTAGCATAAACGTCAGAAACACCTGCAGTTTTTTGCATATGGTTGGCTTTTCAATAACATTGATTTGTTTATAGTATCCAGATTTAAACTTTTGAAGGATTAGTTAAAAAAGGTAGTTTGCATTAAAAAAAAGTAAAACATTTTCAGCATCCTACACAGTAGATCGCTGCTTTCCAGCACATTTTTACCAAAACTTACAGTTGTCAGAACAACAAGCACGTTTTCTATTGTTCTTTACAATATCTCTTCACGACGTCTTACTTTTGGTGACCGGCGAAACCGTGGGAAGATTAAAATTGTTAGCCTTGACATCTAACCTGTTTTTTGTTACCTTTTGGCTAACCATTTTTGTAAGTTAAAAAATCCCTATGCTGTCATAAGATTGATCCGCGTTTGAAATTGCCATACTAAGTCTTGCAAATCCGAGCTCCCGTCACGTTCATTTCAGCCACGGCACAGCAATCTTGCAAAGCCACGTCACCTTATTGCTAGCTTGATCGAACTATTGCCAACCATCACGTTTTTCTCGCGTTTTATCAACCCATAACAAAGCAATTGTCTTGTTTATATCAATCCATCAGTAAGAACGATTTAAATGGCTCTCGCCTGGCAAAATGCTACAAATGTTTTTAAAGTGCAAGAAAAAAAGGTCTAACTGAATGTGAATCTGTCATTCGCCGTCTGATCTTTACTCGGCTGCCCATTTGTAAAGAACAACCCGACAGTCTTGGGTGGCGACCAGGTTGTTGACTAGTAAATCGTGATGTTATCACATCGTGGTAGCAATTAGTCCTTCCGACATGCCCACGTACGTGGTTATCGGGTCATGTAGAATAAAGGACATGTTAAAACCATGTCGATATGACGTGAAAGCTGTTTCCTCAATCCGGAGCATGGCAAGCTATCTTACATTTCGTTAAGGTTTGCAAAAACATCACTATGCATTTCTACTAAAGCGTAAAATTCTTTGTGAGGCAAGTTTACTGTTTTTCAAGGGCTCTGAAACAGCCTGTGAAACGGAGTTCATTCTCGAACTTTATCTTTGTGAGTCGTTCGATCATTGAATGCTTCGTTTCATCAGCGTATTTGCAGACACTTCGGCATAATAACTTATTGTTCATCCACCCGAAAAACGACAAAAATTACTTTTAGAAAGTGTCTAAGTGGTATATAAATTCACCGGCAAAACGGTTATTCCAAGTTGCATCAGCTGTGCTGCAAAAACCAATGGCATGAAATTCATATTCTAGCGTACCTTACTTAACTGACCAGTCCTCATGCTTTTACGTGAGGACTGGTGACGTAAAAAGCGTACAGCATAATGAACCTTTATCTTCCAAAATGCACTTTTTGCGGCATGGATTTCCAAAATATGTCGTTTGGTTGTAGATGTCACAACATTTTTTCCTCGTCAGCTGGCGTTAGTTTTCGTGTTGTGTGAACTGAACCACCAGGATGTTTTTCAGATCTGTGTTCTGTGTTCCATTCGCTGACAATAAAAACAGCTGGGTATGAAGAGTCCGACGTGGTTTCGTTCAATTTGTTACTTTCTGTCTTTAGCTTATAATTAGAACTCTTTCGTACATATTCATTAGCTACCCCATTTAAGGTCCAAACAATTGTGCAAAATCGAAAGATTAGTTTTGGCTCATATTTGAAACAATCTTTAGCAAGGTCTTCGACACTTGTCAATCCGCATTTGACGAATTACTTCTTCAGTTGTCTCAAAAAGCGGTTGCGCACTTGCGTGAGGTAAACAAGGTAGGTGCAAACTTCCAGACTAATGCTAACATATTTGCTGCACGAGTACAGCAGAATTGAGGTTAAGATGTCGATCTCTGAATGGAAGGTACTTTCTGTGCAGTTTGCAAATGGCAGATAACGCGCTCGGTGTTTCTATAAATAGATGTGTCCCCATGTGCTGGTAAGTGGATGTGCAGTAAGAACAAAAACTCTAACCCATGCACGTGCTCATTAAAAACATTCGGGGCTTCGATAAAAAATCAGATTTTGTTTCTATTTTTAAACGCTCATCGCACCGGAACCAAGCCTTTCTCAAAACACTCCCTGACGGTTCAACCTCAAAGCAATCATTCCCTGAAATCCCAATTTAAAGTTATCTCTTCCTTTCAAAAATAGCTGCAGATAAAATGTAACGAATAGTTTGTGTCTTGGATTGGAGTTACTAACAGGTGATTGTGTTGCAGACCCCTAGGGCTAGGGCCGGAACATACAGTATAAATGAAAAAAAACACTTGTTTTCAAAGTTCGATTGTGTTCCTGCTTTGACGTCGGTTTCATTCCAAAGAGCTTTCTATTCACACAAATTAAAATTGTCATCTTGACGACCAGAAATGATTGCTTGTATCGTGCTTTATTGTTCTTATTATGAGACATAAAACTGTAATTTTACTGCAACAAATGAGCCAATTAACATCACAATGCAAACAGCGCAAGGCCTATAGTGGCCTCGCGAAATGTTGCCACTAGTCAGAACTCTCTGTTTTGATCACTTCACAGTTGAAAAATCAAATTGATGCCAGAATAAAAAGCACGGCGATGCGAAGACGGACCAACTGCAGAGTTCCTTATTCGAAGTGAACGTTCTTAGAAGAGAGCATATGTCACATAGGAAGCGTTTTTTGGCTATGCAAACCCGCCATGCACGTACGCTCGCCGGAATTTTTACTTCACAGATAGGGTTGCCAGCATGGGCGCCCGCAGAACTTTCCCCAGGTAGGGCAACGTCAACATTTTGCTTATAATTTTCAACTTGCTGACAATGCAATGTAAACGGACCTTCACAAAACACTTTACCATTTCTCCACCAAGAAGAGAATGCCCCACGTTACGGTAACAATCGCAAAAAATGAGCTTCGTTGGCAGCAATAGCCAGGACTCAGGTATATTACGATAATTTGCAAGTAGGCTATCTGCAGATTTTCAAAGCAGAAAACTTCTTATCAAATAAGTATTGCCATAACTTTAAAAGAAAGAAGCATTGGCATGTTCTTCAACTAAACCACAAATTATGTCAGCACTTTGAAACAAGAGCTGCAATCGTCTGGGATCTCGTCCAATAGGTCAATAAAACCATGCTTGTCTTTGCTAATTTTTTCACAGCGAAGACTCAGTATACGCAAACCGGACAATTAGACCTGTATTTTGACACGACTACGGACAACTTACTAGAATTAGAACACCGCACGCAGGCTTTATAAAATTGAGCAGTTGAATTAAGAAAGCTCGCCGCAGCAAATAAAGCTTCGCACTCGGTAGTCACTCAGATGTCAGAACTAAACCTTAACGATTAAGACGTAATCACACTAGCTTACATAGACATATTCTAACAAGCCACGTATTTTTATACTGCGTGAAAAAAAGCCTGCACAAGTGTAGTTCGACACTCAGGCACATTCGTCACAATCAGTGGTGTAACTGACGGGGGACAGGGATGCGAACCGCCCCCTGGCAAACTAAATTAAAAACCGGGCCCCTACTTAGCTCATATGTAGGATTGTCGGTATTTAGTATTCTTTTGGTTTTGATGATGTTGATGTATTTTGCCCACAGACACGAGGTCCAGAGTACAAACACACTTTCTGCACAACGCAGGTTGGTAAAAACGTACAGAACAAAACGTTTTGCAACAGCATTGGAGGCCGATTGACAGAATTACAGATGCTTACGTTACAGAACGTTTTACAACGGCTTTGGAGGCCGAACCATAGGGCTACAGACACATCCCGCTATTGTTCGCTAACCCGTAACACTTGGTACAACACTACTGCAGAGTAAGACGCTAGTTCCTAAACTGGTCAAGGCCAGGTAAAGTACGAATGCGTTGTGTCTTCCTTGACACACTCTCAGACGAACAAGTAGGTTGTTTTCAGAAGGTTGCCGTTTTTTTTGCGCTTTTCGGAAGGTTTTAGGAGTATTTTCCGATGATTTAGGTTTTAGTATAGCCATCCACATCGGGATTCCCTATCAGTTCTTACATTTTATCTGAGTTTTGGCTAGCGGGACTCTACAGTCGCCAGTGGGCCCCTTCAGCTACGTTTTCCCCCTGGTTTAAACCTCTAGTTACGCCATTGGCTGCAATCGCACTAACAATGGATTTTTCAAACTTGTGGAAACATTGCTACTGATTCACTCGTGCTTCTTTTCACAAACCATAAATGTACATGGCTTACCGCTATCAGCAGTCACTGTCTCGCTGCATTGCCTGACAAGAAGTCTGCGTTCAACGCACGGGGCGTAACGAAGGGAGAAAGGGGGACATAATTCACCGGGCGCCGAATCACTATGGGGACGCCAAATCACTGCGGGGAGCGTCGAATGACTGCGGGGAGCGCCGAAAAGTCCCAACAATGTCACAAATGCATTCTTCAGTACAGTACATTTGCTTCCGAAAGACCTCAGGTTCGAACATGGGGCCGCCAAACTTGCTTCTTGCCCCGGGCGCCATCTAACCTCGTTACGCACCTTGTTCAACAGTCACAAGCAAGCAAAACGCCACGAAATGAACCTTTGAAGATTTGTTGCTATGTTATTGTTATGAAGTACAGACCAACAGCAGAACAACCCGCTCACAACTTTCGCACCCTGCCTCAAAGGAGGGGAGGGGACACGAATGGAATGCAAGCTCATCGCTGCAAGAATTAAATATCATTTAATCGGCATTAAGTTGCTGATTTCAGGATTTCTAGAAAATTTTCGGTCCTTTAATCTCAATTTTCAGAGGGGACCAAATGCCCATTTTGCCCTCCCTGCGGACGCGAGTCACAGATCATACGTCAAACGCAAAATGTTGATGCCAGTAAGCATTCGCTGTTGTTTACGCCAGTTCTGGTCGTCAGAAACAATATCTCGGGGTTAATGCTGCATGGATTGGTTTGAATACGTGCATTACTTTTGGGAACAAAAATGCAACAACGTCCAATGAATTATTATAAATTGTGACCTTGCGTCACAACAATTGCACGGTTACTTTTTTCTAATCTTAGAATTACATGCTATTAGCCTTTGTGCCACATCGTTTTTATCTTTCACGCTTTAGCCCTTCGCACGTGTAACTAAGGTCCATCTTTAAAATTCTGCTCTTTTCAACTTCTCACACAGAGATCGAAACCAGAGTTGGCTCCAGTGGCGTGAAGAGGGGGGCGAACGGGGCGACGGCCCCGGGAATCCAAGGAAGGGGGGCATCCAAAGAGTGAAATTACAAAAATGAAAATGCAGCTTCTACAATACAAAGGACTTACATTCCTGGTGTGCGGCGGACACTCGATCAAACTGATGGTGATATGACTCGTTCCAGATCGTGCGATCAAGGGAAAATCACAAAAAAGTATTGAAAGGTAACCAGGTTTGAGTAAAACCCGAGTTTTTTTTTAAACCCCAACCAACCTAGTTTTTTCGTTTCTTTTTAAATACGGGTGTTTTGTTTTTTTTGAAAAAAACAGATTTTTGTTCTTTAAAAAAACACAAAAACCCCATTCTGAATTGTTTTTATTGCATCATGCAACATCACCATTTTCAGAATTACACAATAATAACTTGTTATACCTACAATTCAGGCTCTAGCTTTGCAGCCGGCTGTATGAGGAATCTCCTGCCTGGTTCTGCTCCCATCTCCTTGCAATGATTCAGCTTGTACTTATCATT
>JGI24021J15306_10002232_pt1 | contig 20577 bp, 12 predicted proteins | sample Ectturendosymbi1_FD_15306 | JGI IMG/M metagenome (IMG submission 15306)
ACTTCAGCGAAATACTACCACCTAACGGTTGGCGCCCAGGGCCAGGCAAATTGGGCCAAGGTGGCCTAAAAGTCCTCCACTTATGACGTCACTCACAGAAAACCCACACCCCCCAAGCAAAAAATTTTTTTTCGAGTGCAATCTACTAGTCTGGCTGATCTGTTTAAGCTGTTGAACAGCTCTCTAGCGCGATCGGCGGAGGAGCTAGGGCGTTGGTAAGGCAACTGAAATCTGCTGTTTTGTAGGCCGAAATCAAGGTACGAATATCACGTAGGCCGGCTCTCAACGTGTTAACATGGAATCAAGTTGTGACATGTATTATGTTGTGATGCACGCATCACAGCATGGAATGTTGCCATGTTGCACCCAACGTGTCAAGACAGGTTTTTTATGGTGTTTTAGGGACGTAATTGGGGTACCTAGAATTAACAACCGGGTCCTTAGAATCGGAAAATTATCAAAGGAAATATCTGAACAGATACTGCAATCACAATTTTTCAGGCCCATACCAGGTACCTAACATTTTCCTTTAAAAAAACTGATTAAGAAGTAATTTACTTTGTAGGAAAAGTTTTTCATCTGTGTTTGGCATTGTCTAGTGATATGTAATTCTTTTATATTGATAGTTCATATGTAAATATAGAAGAGTGTGTTTAACACCTTCAGCGTTGGTGTACAAAAATATTGTGCTTTGAAATCTCTCATTGAGCTGCTAGTTTCATTACACTTTGCAACTCCATAACTCACCATTTGATTGTGCTAGAGAGCTGTTCAAACCTTCAAGACTTAGCAAGTCTTCTAGTTTGCAATGAAATAAAAATTTAAGTTACGGTTTCGTTTTTTTTGTTTGTGATGTCATAAGTGGGATAGGTTTAGGCCTTTTGGCTGAGGTTATATGCCCTGGGTCCCAACTGCATGAGAGAAGTATTTCCCTCAAGTTTTTAGTGGAAACTAGATTAAAATCCGAGTCTTTTATACCTTTGATTGGCTTTCTAGGGTTTGTGCTTCATAAGCTACGGTAAAATAACCAAAATATAGGTAAAAGAATCATTTTGTGTAATTTTTTGACTTGCTGAGTCTTTTAAGGGTTTGAACAGGTCTCAAGCAAAATCGAATGGCAAGTTATGGAGTTGCAAAGTGGCATGAAAATATGGGATTTACAGGTAAATCCACCTGGCAACGAAATGTGTTAATAGCTCATCCTCATAACAAACGTTTATTTCATAAAAGTTTAAGGGGCTGCTTTGAATAGCCTAGTGTGAAATTCTGATGTATTTAACATTTTAGTGTAGTAAAATTCTAAAATGATTCTAATGTGAACGTTGCAAAGCTAACACTCATTTGGTTGGCAACTATCATTTTCTTTCAAGATACAGAGGGCAGTCATCCCTATACAGACATTCTGGTGAATTGCATAGCCAATTTACCAAGCTTTTTTGTGCGTTTAACTGGAAAATGCGATTATCTGTATCAAACAAATATCTACATTCCACAGGTTTACTACCTCACTCTACTTCTGTCAACATGTTTACTACCTGACACAACTGACATGTGGTAGCTTGACACTGAATAGGCGGTTATCTAGGATTGCAGGACATACAAACTCAGGCCTCTTATCCAAACTCCGAACAACTGAAGTCCCTGCTAAGCAACACAAAACTGCTAGGAATGGATTTTTCCCAATGCATTTCACCCTTTAATCTGGAAAGATCACCGTGCGACTCTGACATGGAAATTTGGGAATGCATATGTTAAATCAATAGAAAAAAAAACTGCTAAACCAGATTACGCCAACTGTTAGTTGTTTTTCATTCTCCACACAATGAATGTAATAGTGGCAGAACTTGCAGGACCTAGTTAGGTCTCTTTTACAGTTCTTTTTCGCGTTTAATCTCATTCTGAATGCATACTAGCTTATGTGTATCGATCAGATCTGCTAATAAACAAAAAAACTGAGTGTTCTTCCACATGCAGTCCACGTAATTGCTTAACACCTTCGGTGCCAGGTGAATTTAGATCTAAATCCTGTATTTTCGCACCACTTTGCAACTCCATAACTTGCCAATCAATTGTGCTAGAGAGCTGTTCAAACCCTCAAAATACTCGGCAAGTCTTCCAGTTTGCAATGAAAAAAGTTTTTTACGTTTTGGGTTTCGGCTTTTTCGTGGGTGACATCATAAATGGGGTAGTTTTAGGCATTTTTGGCTGAGGTTATTGGGCTCTGGGCCCCAATTGCAAAAGGGAAGTGTTTCACTCAAGTTTTTACTGGAAACTAGGCTAAAATCCGAGTCTTTTGAGCCTTTGATTGGCTTTCTAGTGTTTCTGGTTCAAAAGTTTAGCCAAAAAACAATTTTGGTAAATATTACCAGAAAGATTCCTTTACCCAAATTTTGGTTATTTTACCCCAAACATTATTTTTTATGCAGCTAGTGGGATTGTTGTCATTTAAATATGCGAGTGTTGTGCTTCAGTGTTTTGTTTACCAGTAGATTTCTAAGTTTTTATATCATCAGCAATGACCTTTAATTTATTGCATTAACTGTGAATATTCAACAGTTTTATGTATCCTTACATGTTTTTCAGAATTGCTCCCCCATACACGGGCTTTACCATATTAAATCGATTAAAAAAGGACACTCTTACAGAGCCACTTACCAGTGACATTGAATTTCAAAACCAAAGTCCTTTTTTGTTGTATCGGAATGCCAAATGTAAGTTTTTTGATGTCAGTAGCAAAATATGATTTGTGTATTGACAGATTTGTGTACACATTGATTTCTGTATGTGTATTGACATTTCCTTTAAAAAATAACAAAGTCTATTTGATAACATGAAGATTGGCAATCTAAGAAATATGCAACAAGGCAGTGTAATAATAACTGTTCAGAAACAAGAGTTTGCCTAGTGAATGAATTGTGACATGTCTTTCCAGAGGCTAGTATGTTCGGCAACAGTACTGAAAAAACTGCAATGGTTTTGTAGTCAAATCATTGTAAAATCAGCCCACACAAAATTGTTCTGTTACCAATTTCTATTTTACCAAATTGCTGCTGTTGCTGCGCTGTCACTAAACTGTTCCTGCCCAGTGCCCATGTGTTTGTGTAAATAATTTAGCACTATGACACACAAGCTAAGCTTAATAAAAAGAAGTTTGTGGTTGCGGTAACTGTGGTGCGTGAATGTGTTTTTCTAAAATTTTTTAATTGCTGTTGATACTTTTTTGTTATTAACACCTTCGGTGCTGATTGACGCATATATGCATCATTTGTTCAAATGCACAAGGTGCTGATTGATGCATATATGCGTCATTTAATAGAATGCGCCGGATGCAGATTGACATATGTAGATGCCAACACGATAATATCTCTTGTTTGTTTGCAACGAAAATCCCCACAACTGTTTTTCATACCTAGACACATTAACACTAGACAGATGGCTGTCTTTATTCAGGAATGTGTTCTTTTTCATTTGCACACTACTTTCTACTAATTTCTAATTTTTTATTTGGAAATACAAAAAACTTACATTCAAAACTGGTATTTTTGTAAAAACAACTAACGCAGTATATGCTGTGCATGCAGTATTGTAGCTCACGATTTACACATTTTATGCACAAGTACCGTACACAGGTTTCTTGAAACATTGAAAAGTGTCATTAGTGCGATTTATGCATTTTGAAGTAGACACAATATTCCCTGTCAATCTTCTGCCACTTTGTGTATTTATTATCTGCCACTTATTTTGGTATGACAGACAAACTTGTAAATTACCCAACTGTTGATAAAGACCATATCAAACATCATAAAACACTATCACATGCTACCTTCTAGTTCCTGCTTTCATGGAGTAAAGTCTTGTCATTTGATCATATACGTCACTTCCCACTGGTGTCATTGTATTACAGTGTTGAGCTGGGTTTCTTTTTCGGATTTTCATTGATTGAAATTTGAACATCTGGATGGAGGCTACTCAAAATTGCCATGTTTTTCTTTGATTTGCTCTGGTATAATGTAAGCATGATTGTCGTTCCACTATCAAACCGAAACACTTCTGTTTTGTACAGCTTCTTTTTCTTTTTCGACTCTTCTGGCACTTCCTGCATTGTGGCATTGTTCTAATGAGATTGTGCTTCTTTTCCGTGAGGCACTGTACCAGGTCAAGTGGGGTGAAAAAATTGCCACATGTGATATTGCAACCTAGCTGGAAAATCTGGCCCATTAGTCTCATAACAACATCAGTAGGCAAACTCATGTCTGAGCTCTGCATGTCATCTTTTCCCACATAAGAAAGCCCATCGAAAAAACTTTTGTTTTCAACATCAACTACCAGTCAGAACTTCAAACCAAGCCTGTCTGGTTTAGTAGACATGTACTGGACGAATTTGCAACGTGCCTAGCATGGCAACAATTGCCCATCCACTAATGTTGAACTTGCTGAGGAAAAAATACTTTTTGAAAGTTTTCTATAAAACTATTCCAAAATTGTGGATTGAGAGCAAATTTATCGTGCAAAAGATTTCAGCTTCTTTAGGTCTTCAGATCAAAGCAGAGATATCTCATAAGCTCTAAAAGTCTGATGTTGCTTGGCATAGCTTGTGAGAACATTGCACATACCCATGACTTGCCCCATAACATTTTCACACTGAAGTTGTGGCCTAGCATACCACGAGTAACCACCAAACCTATAAAATTTTCAGTTCAAAAAGAGCCACATCCCAGGTTTGGTTACCAATTTGTTTTGCACCCGCCTCAACAGTGCATTTTCTTATATTTCGCAAAATAGGTTCAACACAAAGTATTCCAAACAATGTAGGTGGACTGCCAGAAACTGGTTGAATACAATGAAGGCCCAGGATGAAACCGCGGAACATTGTATGTTTGCAATTGGGCCTGAGTGGCATATGTGTGGTAACTTTTTTTTACTTCGATCCAATTCCATTATCCATTATTTGGGCGACTGGTGATCCGTAGTACAAACAAATTTCTGATACATACCTAGTATGAATTATTGCGACAGACATTTGTTTTTCCTCTGACAGCTTCGTCAGTGCTGACAAATGTAGCGCTAGTACAGTGGCCAGATGTAAAGAGAGGTAAGCTTTGATGTCATAGAAACGATACTGACTACAAATGTACAGAGGTGTGGACACTGAATTCGTATTGATTCGTAGGCTATGCTGATTGATTTTGGCTTTGGCATCGCCATCCTGCAATATTTGCTTGCACCTCTGCATCAATGGATGCATGCTGCCCCTGTAGGTAGTACACACTTTAATATTATTAAATTAAATCAAAAAAGTTGAACTTCACAGGATACCAACATAAAAGTAAAATAGAAAAAGTCATAAAGTTTCATGGCTGTTCTACTTACTGATTGACTTCTGAAGTTGGCATCTTGTTAGGTCTAGGCTACAAGACTTTTTCAAGAAAGTTAGGTGCGAACAGTTGTTTTGTAATACACAACATTTTTTGTGCTCATTTGGTTGTAATGAAAATTTACAATAGTGTTCTCCATACCCACTCACATAATCCTTGACAATTTTATGTATGTGAGCAAGAACTTCTTTAGTAATGCAGTTTGTTATCCAGCAACATTTTGCTAGGCCTAGGCTACAACACGTTTTGCAAAACACATAGGTCCTGACAGTTGTTGCATGTATAAGGATAATTTTTTTTACTCTTATTTGTGCAAAGAAAATTTCTGCTTATGAGCTTCATACCTATGTGCATCATCTCTAAAAATTTGAAGTAATTCTAATGAAAGTCTTTGCAGGAAGATATTTCTGATACAGACATGAGTAGGCTGCTAAACTTTATCCTATTCAGCAAGGTTGAGCAGTTGCTCTGTACAGCACCATAACTTTTTCAAAACTACCAAGATTTACAAATGCATCAAGAACTTTGTGAGTTAATCATTTTTTAATCCAGCAACCAAACTCTGTTCCCAGCAGATCGGACTATATGCTGCTGCATGTGGCGCTAATTTGGGTTCAGTAGGTTGTTGAGTAGAAAGCAATAATCTTTATCTTGCTTGGTCTTTTGCAACCAAATTTTAGACAAATGTTTTTCTTGTGAAAATGCATCTTACATATCTGAAAATATGAGGTCAAGCAGACAAGTACTTTATGAGTTACACAACTGTACAATCAATGCAAAAGCTGAGCTTGTTTGTTAGAAAGCATAGATATTTGAGAATCAATACATGACATTGCACAGATCAACAGATAAAAGCACTAGGTTTTCTGTAGGCTTTCGAGGAACCAGCTGACTGCGCTCTGCTTTCATCTTTGCAATGATTCAAACTTGCACATATCTATATTCAAGTGCGTACTCTCCACCACGGGGGTAAGCAAGGAATCTATTGGCAACTTTTTAATGAGAAGTCGATTTCACAAAAAATTACGCATCCTCAGTCCCGAAATTTGCAAGCAAATCTTACAGGTGAAAGTTGAAAGGCTAAAGTAAGAGGAGAAAAAATCAACTAACTCAAGACTAAAATGAATAAATCAGAACACAAGATCCGAAATCAGAACATCTTAAGTGAACGTACTAATATCAAGAACACATGCTGCGACGAATAAAAACTAGGACTAATGAAATTAGAAAAAACATTTACTCAAATAAATGAGTTTTTGTCAGTTTTTGTATCTTGTAAAAGTTTTGCAATCCTGTTAAAGTTACATAATTGTGTATTATTATGGAAATAGGTTGTATGTAGTGAAACTGTACCCAATTGGTAAAAGCTTTAGGTTCATGGCAACAGAGTTGCTTCCCCAATGCAACATGTGGTTAGCATCGCAAGCTTTTTAATTTTGTTTGTTTCTCTTGTGTAGTTATTAAAACATATTCAACTGTTTACGCTTTATGTGGGACAACAATGCTTAATATTCTTCATGTGTGTTTGTTTGTCAACAGTGCAAATATATGGAATATGGTTCTACGATATGTATGATTGCAATCGCATTGGAAAGCTTTTAGTTGAGTAAGTGTCAGTCAAGGTGGTGTTGTTTGTCAAATGTGCTAATATTTTTATGGCTTGTTATTAGCTGAAGTACCTTGTTTTATACCTTTAGCTTGATATTCTTTACAAAAGATGTCAAAAAATTATATTGCAATTTAACCTTGTATGGTTGTAAAAAGGCTGAAAAATGTACAAATTTCAATATTGTATTTCCAGCCCTCGACAGCTTCAAAGGGTAGCATGTGTTTCAACTTCTGGGAATAGGCATAATTAACTGGAGTTAAGTATAATTGCCTGATAACTAATGTAAGACTGATCCTATCATTTTTAATAAGTTTGGTGTTATTTTGAGCCTTGCAAGAATCAGATACTGTCTATATGTATATATTCAACTAAACATTTTTAATGCTCATGTGGTTCAAAGTTGAATGTAAGCAGTGTGTCAGTATAAAACCCCACTCCTTAGTGACTGCACTGTGCAGTGTTACCCTTAAGGTGGCCAACATGTGATGGATAAATTCTAAATGCTACTATATTCACAGCAAAGCATATGACATTGTGGTAAGCGAACTGTTTTTACTCAAGTGTTTGGGCTCAGACTGTATATTAGATCAATGATTGATTTGTTCTGTCACAAAGCAATGAAAACATTAACTTTGTCACTTTTTGTGATATGCAGTAGCTTTCAAATAGTAGGCAGCGAGATATAAGGAACTTAGTGCAGCATATGGTTCCAAGGAGATGCCCTACTAGTTGAGAGGTTCATCTATTGGTTGCAGAAGCAAGGCCAGTCTCAAAACTAAGCTCTTGCCACTTTGTCTATCAATCACTCTACAGAAGCACACTAGCTTCACTTACTGTCTGTGATTATATTCAGTTACTTGAACTTGAAATAAGAGCAATGTTGTGTAAAATAGTTCAGTCTGCTGTAGAATACTGTCAAACAACAGCGTTGAGCATTTACAGTAACAACTGGAAGCAGTGACCACTTGCCATGATGTAGCATGGCATGTTTACAGTTATCACGATGAAGTACCTTGCATCGAATCACAAATGGAAAGTGTCTAAAATCACTTGTGAACTGTGCACAAAACACTGAAGTACATCTGCATCCACTACGAAGTGAAATGAAATGCTGCCTAAGAGATTCAGTGTAATTTCCTTACATTCAAATAAAAAGATTGTGTACATATTTATCTAAGCGTCCATTGTAAGTTCCTTTCTCATATAACATTTACTGTATCCCTACCAGCCGCACCCGAAGTATTTCTTCATGCCATGCTTGTTTCCCAAAAAGCAAAAAAATGCCTGTTTTAAAACTCAGGTTTTGGTAGGGTGAACAATCACTGATGCATCCGTTGCTATTGTATTTACAAATCAAAAGATTTAAATTTTTTTTAATTTATCACAGAAATTTGGCAACAGGGCAGTATTAAACAAGCCAGTTATATTTTCAATATCCAGTATGTATTTAGCAGGGGTGGCTCGTCTAGACGGAAAATCCAAGGCATATGTACTGCCTGTTTCCCTTTAATTTTGTATCTTCTCACTGACTCACAAAACACAAGTATTTTAACTACTTCTGATCCTATTTTAAATTGATTTTTATTATCTAACACAGCATGGTCCAACTAGGTTTGACCTGCTGGCCACTTCTAACAAATTGATGTGTAAAACAACAGATTCACTCACAATATTTAAAATTGAAAAGGGAAGATAAACGAGACTACGATTGAAATTATTACACAACAGCAATTTATTACAAATGACTATCAGTGGGATACCTGTGATTGAGCCCTCTCTGACACCATCGTTCCTATATCAAACCCAATATGTCAGTTATAACAAGTCAGACTATTGTCCAGTGTTTCATGTGCAAGTCGCTATCTGTTTTTAGATTCGACTTGCGTCATAGCAGAAACAAACATTTTTGTGCAAAATAATTCAGTTTGGGAAACCTATCTTTGCTGAATAATTTCCAGAATCTCTCTACAGTCTAGACAAATGCAGTTAATGTTGTATATTCTTGTTAAAAGATGTTATGCTTGTTCTAACAAAAATTACCTACTGTAACATAAACACAACAAACAATATTGAGAAAGCTCGCGAGCCTTAAAAGTTCTATCCGTAGGCCATATGTGGCCTGCATGCCTGTAGTTGGACCACACTGATCTAACATTTCATATTAATATATTTCTTATTGAGATACTGTTTATGCTAGCTAAATAATGCTTTCATTATAAACGCCATCAACTGGAAATGCTACTAATGACTAGACATAGCCAGTGCAAACACCACATACTTACCCAGAAATGAAAATTTGTTGCCCCTCTGGCCATTTCCACCTGAGCCACCATTAATATTGAGTCATATGAGTGTTTGGCATTATTGTCAAGTCAAGTAATGTAAGCCTCATAACATACTACTCACTTGGTGCAGGCTACTGGATATTGCTATTATTTACAAGCTGTTGTGTAGACATTGGGATGTTATGATTCTTGTTCTTGCTGGATTTCATGCGTTCCATTTGCTGTTGTTTATTTATGACTTGCATGAAACAAACAAAGGAAATCCTTGGCATTTCTTTTCGTTCAGCCAGTGCAGTGGAATCAAAAAGGCATCGTCAGGACACAGTGCCGATGATCACAGAGCTCCCAAGATGAATAATCTTCCACCTACCAGCTCAACAGGCAGCAGCAGTGCTTCATCCGTATCTGACAATGCGCTCGATGATGAAGTGATAAGCAGTACTGAAAATTCTGCCAGCGACCTGCAGGGTGGTGAACCACCATCAGTGAATTTAATGGACATATTATCCAAAGCAAAACTTGCCTACGACAAGGTATCTTGTTGCAAGCTGTGTTTTACAAAGTTTTGCAATTGATGGGCTTTTGATTTTATCACTGTTGGCAATGATTTTTTTCTGGCTTTTGTTGAAATGTTGTAATGATTTTTTCTGGCTTTTGTTGAAGCCACTTATATTTTTTGTAAAGCCAGTTTATCGCTAGTTATTTTGCTGTCATGTTTGCGCACAACTAACTCCGCTGTTTTGCAGAGGCATGCGTCTCCGAATGCAGAACGCAAAGCAGCTCCTGCTACTGTTCCTGTAAGAGACCTTTTTAAACCTATAAACTCGGGAAAAAACAGAAAAGTAAGTGTTGCTTCAAACTCGTGTTTCTGTTTATAGAGTGACAGCAGCCGATGCCTCTGCTTTAACGTTTTCGGCTTATGCTGTGTTAAACACGAATTCCTGTCGTGATAAAGCTCCTTCATGTGCATAAATATATATATCTGGTAAAACCAGATTTCTTTGTACCAGATTAAATTTGAAGTTCACGTTTAAACGTGGAGCGCTCTAGTACAACAGATTTCATCAAACCATCTCAAAGAAAACTCCTTTACGTCCAACGTTTGTTTTGGTTCAGGTCAACGTTGAGTCATTATTTGAATCGTGCGATAATAATCAGAAGAATGCCAAACAGACGGCAAGATCGTCCTCGGCAGAACTCTTCGAGAAAGTTCGTCCAGAAAAAAGCGCAGTAAGAGAAATTCCATCTCGTCGACGTGCAGCAAGATCGCTGTCGCTCTCTGTGGGTCCGGGGCAATCTCCTCCTACCACTACCTTGAATAGCGCGGCCACGCGAAACGTTGTGAACGGTGCGATATCAGTCGAAGAACTGGAAAGTCCCGTTCTCGGCGTGCCGGGCAACAGAACGCGGTATCATTCTGTGAGCGACCCACTGGACAAAAATGCCGCCTCCTTGCCGAAAAGTGCCTGCGACGACTCGGCTTTTGTGAAACTGTTGAACAAAATGGCGGTCAGCGGGCGCACGGCGAATGGACGAACGTCGTCGCCTGCGCAGGATCACCACCATTCAGCGTTGGTCGCCGGCGACGCTTCAGACGTACAAGGTCTGCACGCGACCGCGAAGATCGACTTCTCTCAGCGAGCGCTGCTCAACCGAAACCTCGCCAATCATGCGCTTAATGCTGAAAAAACGGGCGGAAGGTGTCTTTCTTCGTCGCTTTCGCCATCTTTCAACGCAGCGCCACCATTGCCTGTTGTGCATGAACAGCGCGAGACTTCGCAGCCGCTTATAAGCAAAAGCATGTCAGTTGCGACTGGCCTCGCACATCTAAACGTCAATACTCGGTCGTCACCTTTACAGAATGCTGTTCTGCACGGCAGTTCGTCCATCAGTAATGTAAAGCTCTTATCTCCCGACGTTTTACGCGCAACTGCGCCTGTTCACACTGTTTCTGATCGTCCCACTACAGCTGGTAAGTTGATGTTGTAGATAGCGTAATATATGAACTCATGTGGAACTTTTGAAAGGACGAAACTGCCAGGCAAATGTTGTTTCCAAGTAAATTTTGTGTAGCCGCAGACAGTGTTTAACGGAGCGATGTTATTTTTGAGTGGTACTGTATGACTGATTTTACGTAAAACGAATCGCGGACCGTCGAAACCGTCAAGGGTTAGAATGGGCGACGTGGCAATAATACAACGCTAATCCTTTGCTTTGAAGTGAATCATGCCGCGTTTTCTGAGGCGAAGACCATGAACGCAACTTACTTCACCGAAGCATCGGTCGATGACGTGGTAGGTGTCGTTTTTAAACTTCGCATGGCGAGCAGAAGTTCACTGCTCGATAAAAATGCTTTTGCTTTTCATGTTACAGCAGACAGCACGAGCAACTAACGAAACGACCCTTATTTCTCCGGATGACTTCAAATGCGCGGCGTCTGCGCTGCCGAAAGCTGACGATGTGCACTTGCGTCTACTTCAAGCCAACGTCAGCAATCAACCAAGTGTATTTCCACCATTAGATAAGCAAAAGCTTGCGGAAACTATTGTGCATTTGTTACAGGTCGGTGTGTCTGTGCGTTTATGCCGCATGCTTCATCAAGTTATACTCTGAATTTTTGTATTTTTGATGACAGTATTTTAAGTGTGAAAAATAATACGAGATGCTAATTTAAACAAGATCTTGCAGTTGTAGGTTTTCCATGTACTTTTTGTGTGTGAAGTTCAAGCGTAAGGCTGAGGAAAAGTCTAAAGATAAACACATCAAACATTCCTTTCCAAACAGTAATTTTTTGCCTGAATCGTATTAAAATTGGAATAAAAGCCAGCGTGTTTTGTATGACTTCGCAGTGGTGCTATGCATTTACGTGAACTGGTTTGTCCTCATAAATGTGTCCTCGTTTTATGCTGTACGTGGTTTTCATGCGCTGCGTACATGTCGGCTTAGCGCAATAAAGCGCTCGGTGTATGTGGATATACCTGCGTGCAGCTGCGCAAGACACCTGGGCAAGCTGATAGTTTTTTACTTCCCGAATATGCAGAAGTCTGAAGAAGTTGTTTTCACCATCGCCCGCGTTGTTTTTGAAACTACAGTACATTAAACATTCGCTGCATCGCCAGTTAGCACGTGCAACCAGTGAGCCTCATGCCAAAATAAGGTCATTGCGTAGAGATTAACACTGGAGGTTGTTCTTCTCCGGAAGGTTTATTGTCCCGTTGAATGACTTTTTGTTGCCGGTCAATTTCATTACACCGTACATCGCTAATGAGTTCTTTGCTTCCATGATGGTGTCGATATAAGACGGATTGAATAACTTAGTCTGGAGAATGCCCAACTTCTGTCTTTTCTCCCTTTACAGACCATTGTCGTAATGTCACGTTTGTTTCTACGTTAAACGGGTGCAATTTCAGTGTTCTCTAAAGCATATCGTAAATGGCTGTGCACAAAGTTCTGCTTGCAAACCAAATTATACTTTTCTTTTGCTTGCAGACCGACAGCGCTTTTCTTGCTGCTATACACAACGCTTACCTGACGGGATTCGAAAATCACGCTTCTGACCAACAGAGTTCCAGCGACAAACTACTGCCGCCACCTGTGTTTAAATAGCGCAGGCTTGAAGTTAACGTTACTTGATCGCGCATGATTGGTGTTCGTCCTGTGGTAATTGGTACAGTAAGAGCTTGAATGACGTTTGGTGTTTCCAATGGTTCAAGTCACGTATTTCATACCAATTGCAATTTCAATCCATTGTGTTCCGGATGTTCTCCCGTTTCCGTTAAATTTCAGGCAACACCAGGTTTTCTAAGTGTTCTTGAAAACTACTCATAGGGTAAACGTTTTTATCAGTTTATTTCGGATATTACGCCGCCCGTTTCAATTGTTGGTTGCTGCTTCTGAACAGGAGATGGACCGCATGACGTTTTGACCCGCGTCAGCAGCAGTTCTCTGCAACCCGCAGAAGCCTGTGCAACTCTGCTTTCAAACGCCGTGTCGTACAATTCCAGTTTGAATTGAGATGCCTGTTTAAATTCTTACGTTTCGTTCGAAAAATGCAGAAACTGTCCCAGCGCTGCGAAATTTAGTCAGGTTTTTCTACAATACGGCAAAAGCCTGTTATCTGACCAAGGTTGCGTGTGCCGGTCCAATTAAGCGCGATTCCTGCGAGAAGTTTCTGCCGTTAAGGTGCTGTACTGACTGCACGGAGGAAAAGCTTTTTGTTTTGCTTGGACGTGGTTGTTCTGCTCGTTGTGCAGTTGGTTTCATCGAAAATGTCAGTGCCAAAATGTTCTTCCCGCTTGGAGATCAAGGTGTGGCGAGTCAACGATTCAGTTTTACAGCGAAATTTTAAAATTTCGATGCTTCCAGTTCTATCTGACTAAATCGCGCTTGCGTTGCCCTGGCCCTGTACACCATGTTTTGCATGTTGGTTTTTGTTTCTCACTGTGCAGTGTAGTTCTGCTCTACATTACATGTATTACCAACCGCCAGGCTGAGATGAAGACTTGTGCGCGTGTTATGCTGGGTATCATTCTCAGCTGGATGATTTGCTTTTTATACGTTTTAAATGTAACTGTACTGTACTTGTTCTCGACTGTGCTTGCTGTGGGAGAAATCAATATCATCCGAGCGTTTTGTCGCTATAAAAGTTGCATTTCATCTCGATGCAGCGGTTTTGTAAATTTTCTCTTGCGTTTCTTAGCGACAACGAATTTCTTTGTCCAATGGAAATATCGAACTGTCCTGCGCTGTTGCATTCGTGACGCAGGTTCGGAGTTGTTTAGTTTTCCAGGGAGTGCTGCAATAATTTATCAGGCGCATAACCTCATGAACGCAAAATTTAATTGTAACTTCACTCAATCTGGGTAAAATGTCATGGGTTGGCGATTTACGGCTGAGTGTCGCTGACTACCAAGATTCTGTGATATAACGCGAAACAAATCTGGTCAAACGAACCCTGGTGCCAGGCCACCGTTACATCGCGCTTGTGGTGGTATTGGGTTTTCCTACACGAACCACATATTAATAAATATATATATATATATATCAACAAAGTTGGTAGAAAGCTCGACTGCTCTAGAAGTTGTTGTGAGTGCCGGTTGGTTAAGAAGTGTTAATCACGGTGGTCAGTCTGTTTTTGAGCAGAGCTATAGGATATTTCACTGTTGGCGTTTCTGTGCTGAACGAAACGAAATTTGTTGATTAGTTTGTATTATTTATGCGCGGGAAGAATTCATGTAGCAACCCACATTTGCACTGGCTTTTTGCGGCAATTTTTCAGTTCGGGAATGTAAAGCAGTGAACAACGATGTTGTTTCGTCAGTGCGATTTTTTTCAAATATCGCTGCCTTTGCTCTGTGCATGTGTAATGGTGTGCGCGTGCTCTTCCGGGTAGCATTTCGCCTGGTGTTTTGTTCGTGCGTTTAATATGAATGTATGTGTGTTACTGCGATAAACCGGATCGCTCTGAACTCCGATCTATAAACTCCATGCGCTAAGCGTTGCCATAAGCTCTTTAGCTGCCTGATCATTCGTGTCGAAACCGTACGTTCGACGTCGCAACCAATGTTGCTTCAAGCTTTTATCATCAAAGCGTATTTTCGATATGTGATAGTTGTCATAAGCATTTTGTCCTAACGACCTCTACTTCTTAACTGGCGCGTATTAATAATGTGGATTACGTCAATGCCAAAACTGTGTGCGAGCAGGACCTTCAAAAAATCACACCTCGAAGTATTCGCAAACAGAAGCACGTGTATGACATTCACTTAAACCTTTCGGAATCTTTGTGTTTATTTTTTGCTAGCGATATAACGTATCATTGCAAGCATAGTACATGTCTTCAGCCTTGCAGAACCGCTCCCTGTTCTGTTTATGTCTTTTCCACATGCGAAACGTCCCGACGACACAATCGTTTATCGCTTTCGCGCTGATTCGAAAAATGCGCTCTGTGGCTGTTTTTTGTAAAATGTTTCTTAACCACGAACAATGGACAGTCAATTCAGCCATGATGGCTCAATTGCGTCAGTCCGTTCAAAGTACAAGCAACATATTTATTGAGGCCAACGGTCTGTGAAGATTCCCTTATTGTCGCATCAAGCCAAAATGCCCCTCCTACATAGAACATAATGCGACTTGGTAAATTTTTCAGCTCCATTTTGGACCTACGACAGTGTTCCTATGAATTTTATTCTTCTTAGTTCATTGCGTTTTTTTCAACTCAGCGGCATTTCTTAAAAGTTTTTTTTCCTGAATGTCGCTTTAACAGAGCTTCGCATTCTAAGAAAATTGGCACGTTGCTGGATGCTTGCTTGCAAGGCTTGATTGCTTGCTTACTGCTGCTAAGTCTGATTGTCATGGTTTTTATATTTTTTGTTGACACTTCCCGCAAAATTCTCACCCCTGTGTTTTTCTGTGCGTATAGAATAACGCCATTGTCCAGGTAACGGTGGACTGTGTTTAGCTGGATTGCTGTTTGTGGTCCGTGTGTTGTCGGTGGCTAAAATGTGACGATTGCATTTCGCGGAGTTTTCGAGCAACTGCGTCTTGGGTTTACGACATCTGATAACGCGCTGTTAACTGCCATGCAGGTTTCGTAAATACTACCATGGCAACCGTTAGGCGAACCATCCGGCTGGACAATGGTGACCGTACACTGTGCGCAAGCATTTTGCGTCATGCCATGTGCGTGCTTTTTTTAGACGATGATGCTATGCAATACGTTGTATTGCAAATTGGCATCATCAGTGTTCAGTTGCTGTGATGTCCGCTGTTAGACTCGTGACCGTGCTGCCTGCTTGAGCCGGTTATCGTGACCAGTTGTCATTTTGATTTGGTTGGTTTTTGTTTTCCGTCTCCATTCCGTGGACCAGGAGGCTGCGGTCAATGTGCACTGCGCAAATGGAGCCATCTGTCGCAATTTCATTGTTTTTTTGTCGCCTTTCTTGTCTGCTCTAAAGATCGAGTAACAGCTACCACTGCCTGGCAGGACGCGACGATGAATGTAAAATCATCAACGTTTAGGGGAGTTTCTGACTATCGTCGAAGTATTGTTACGTGCGACGCTTCGAGGTGTATTGTTGACCCGTACGTGATTGACTCACATCTTTGCGAACCTGCGACCAGTGCCTTAACCTTCACACTTCGCGGCAGGTCGAATCAGCCGCACCTCATCGCTGATCAATGCACGGTAGTATTCGGTGTGTGTCAAAATTTTCGCTCTGGCATCGTTTTACAGAAACAAAGCATTTGGTTAATGAGAATTCGTCGAAACTTGAGCGAAAAATTCGTCGATAATGATTTCAACTTCAGTGCCCAACTTTAACTTCACTGGCAATGCAGTATTCCTCCTTCCCTTGCGGCACTTTCACCGCACGCGTTACCTCTGGTCTGTTCTGTTAAACTTGTTCTGTTTCGTTGAGGTTACCTGCAGTGGAGCAAAACTTGCGTTGCATGTGAATATTCTGTTTAGTGAACTGTACATACTTGTAAAGTGTAGCAGCATGATAACTGTCAAGGAAACTGAGATGTTTCCAAGCGAGGTTGTGACTCGCCAGTGAAGCCCGTGGGTCACCACGCAATTGAAACGATGATTAAATCCTGCTTGCTTGCGTGTCGCGGGTGTAAAAGATGTCTTGGTTTCCTGTTCTTCCGGCCGTTGGACAGTTTTCGTGAACAATGAGTGACATTTTTTTGAGTTGTTCGATGTAGCTGGTTGTACCTGCTTGATTTTGTTCTGGAGCGGCTTTGCTGTTTCGGGAAGTGGTTGTTATGATTCGGAAATAACCTAAACTATTACGCAGAAACACTATTTGCAAGAGTTATCACTTTTTAAATGCAGGTGCACGTTAGAAGACGATATTGTGTTGAACATGTCAAACTTGTACCAGTCATTATTTCGAAGTGTCAGTCGAACTAACATCGTAATGCAAAGCCTCTTAGAGTTTTGTGCAGTCAAATAGAAAGCAACTAAAAACTGATCGACGCGCTGATTGCTTGTTTTTGCATGTAGTTAAAAGGCTAGATCGATACATTTCTGGTGCAGTAGTTTGCGCCTAAGTTGCTCAGCAAAGTGGAATTTATAAAACAATAAAATGGGAATTCAGCTTTTGTCGAATGTGTTTCTTCACGCATTTCGTTTGAAGTGTACGACCACGTTCGGGAAAGCACATGAGATCGATGCGCATCTGCAGAATGCACCCTACTTCTGTTATCTTTGTCTGTGTTATGGATTTGTAAAAAATTGTCTAACATCAGTTGAAGGTCAGGTATTTCGATTAGATTTCTTGTGAAATTAAAACGTCATAAATTGCCAATTGCGTAGCAAGTTCCAATTGGATGTAATTCCGAATTGAGTGCACACGGTTCTGCGTATTGGCGGTGGTAGAACAACCAATAAAATCTGCTTTTCTGGGAAGTGTTTTGGCTCGAGATATGCTAGAAAGCCAATCAAGGGCTCTAAAGACTCGGTCGATAGCCTAGTTTCCAAAAAAACTTGAACCAAAAAATGGCTCGTTGGGTTGGCGCCCAGGGCCAGGTTAACTTGGCCAAAAAGGCGAAAACATGCCTCCATTATGACGTCATCCACAGAAAACCCCAAATCCAAATCGAAAAAGCTTTTTTAATCGAAACAGAAGACTTGCCGAATCCGTAAATGGTTTGAACACCTCTTTAGCTCAACATGGCTGAAATAGTCCAAGGCAATATATCATTTTTTGCGGTCCTTAAAAGGAACTTGTTCACTCGCTGGCCGAGCACTTTTAAACAACGGTGAATAAACTAATTAACATAAATGTTAATTAGTTGAAATATCCTAAAAAGCATCGCGGGCTTTGTGTTTGAGACCCCTGGTTTAGTGCCTGCAGCAGTCGTCGAATACTTCTGGGATTATGCTGCTGAGTGCTGAATGTGAAATTGTCTTGTAGCAATACCGTCGGTGTAGTTTTTCCCCCGAAAAGTGTAAACAGCATGCCACGCCAGTTTCCTTGATTGGCATTAAGTTTACTGAGTACGTCAGATCTGGGTGATTGCTTCATGCCTCATTAAAGATGGCTATGACTCGTAGAGGCAAGTGAAATCACTTCAGTGTGCAACTTACAAGATCAGAAGCATTGGTGTAGGAGCAGGCAATTTTTTGGGGATTCAAAAGATATTTTGCTCAATTTTCCTAAATTTGCCCGAAAAACTTTTATGCGACAAACTTTCTGTATAGTTGTTGCCACATATTTTCCTCTGCCAAGTTGCCATAAACTTGATAATAGAGAATTTGGTACTTGAAGCCTGGTTCTTAACCCAACTGAAAAAAGTACGCTAGGCTGTGCCATGAGTCTCACAGTATTGTCTGTTCAACTGCACACACATGCAATATGCCACAAACTGTATGGCAAAATGTGTTCATCCAAACACTAGTTAAAAGCTTTTCTGTTCTTGCATGGTATGGAGTTTACTAATGAAACAGATTCCCTGCAGCATACTCGATTATCGCAATGTACAATTATTAATAAAGCATATAAATGAAATGCCTTCTTTTGTCCAAACTTTCGAGTGAGTCAGTTACTCATAAACTCTCACAAAACTAAAACACAAAGTTATTAGATACAGTTTGTTGATTTTATTTATATTGTAATGTGTTTTCTATGACATAATAAACCTTTATTTATACACTCAATAACAAAGTATAATTTCATTAATATTGTTTAAAAATGTCGAAACTTAACTTTTGGGAGTGAGCTTGCACCCCCAGATCCTACACCACTGAGATTCAGAAGAAGCTTTGCTCAATCTACTGCAGTTAAGAAACTGTTCCGTTCGTATTGCTTGCCAAGGTATGCCTGCGAATTGGGGTGCAGATACAGTCTACTACAGTATTAATCGTTTTCTATTAGAATAAGAGCTGATGATGCCTACATCGTAGGCGAAATATATAATCTGTAAGATCTTAAAGTGTCTGATTCTTTGCTGAGAAAGGATTTATTTCCATAGACAGTATTAATCGCATTCGCGTTACGTAGCCTACAATGCCTATCGAATTTTCCATTACGTTACATCCCAAGGAACGTAAGTGTTCGCCCACATGAAGTTACATGCCTCGTCAGCGCATCTGATGTCATGATTAGAAACAATTTGCATGCTTTAACGACGTGCATCTTCATCCGACTTGTTTATCCGTTCACTTCACTTGTCTGATGCTTTTTGCAATCTCCATTATTCGGGATGACCGAATGCAGTAGTTACTGGTGCCTTGTTCAGTGTTTGTGACGTTTCAATGTCGTCTACGCGCACCAACTACAGTCTGCCCTGTGAAGATTTGTGTATAAGCATTTCTGTACTCATGTGTTCTAATGTGATATGGACCTTCTGTCTGAGACAAACACGTAAAATAACAGAAGCATACTTACTACACTCTTCCTACTCCAGATACTGTCTAAAATTACCCCGGCTTTTGTATGATGTTCCCAAACCCAGCACCAGCCGGTAGACATCAAGCCTACTCCGGTGTCAAGCGAAATTTTTGACCAATTATTTTTTGTCCGGTATTTTGCTTCTCAGAGTAAAGGAATAAAGTTTGGCGATTACTTTTTGTGTGTGTTGTGTAAATTGAAACTTTTTCGTTAGATGTCAGATGCCCACAAGCTACAGTGCGGGAATAACTATCAACACTGAAAAATATTGGGCTTAATCTCAGACCTCAATTATTTTTCTTTTTCTTACCTTAAACCAAACCCTAACCCCACACACTTACCTAAACACTAAACCAGCTATGTCCAACCCACGGCCCGAGAGACGGATGCGGCCCAGTCGAAGGTTTTGTGCGGCCCTGTTTAGGTTTTCGCTGTAGTAAAAGTAGCCTACACACTGACAACCTGTCCTTATTTTGATAATCTTGAATTTGACATTTTTGATGCAGGTGGTCCAATCACGTCTTTTGCCATTGCAATTAGGATTTGAACACTTTGAGTATATTAGCTTGAGCTAAATTTAGTTTGCTAAGATTAAAGTAAGCCATTGAATGTGCGGCCCACAATAAAATGTGTCATTCAATATGCGGCCCTGGTTAAGGTAGTGACATAATTTTTGGCTCAGTAAACCATTTGGGTTGGACATAGCTGCACTAAACCCTAATGATCAGTTTTCTCAGCGTATTTGATATGAAGAATATTACTCTATCCCAGTCCCGTCGCCACGGGGGGGCTTAGCCCCCCCAAAGTGGAACATGAAACACTATAAATCAGTTGAGATGTCTATTTTTGGAGTGTCAAGCCCCCCCCCGCATAAACCCAAAGCCCCCCTACTGAAAACTTTCTGGCGACAG
>JGI24021J15306_10002234_pt1 | contig 20574 bp, 10 predicted proteins | sample Ectturendosymbi1_FD_15306 | JGI IMG/M metagenome (IMG submission 15306)
AGTCCATGGGGGTCGATGGATTGGACATTGGACGACGACGCGGTCGACGGTTTGTTCTTCTGCGCCACACTCACAGGCCGCAGAGGAGGCCATACCTCATTTGTGCAAGCAAAAGCGGAAAAGTCCAACACCAGAGGCGGTTAGGCAGGACCCACGCTATTCCTGGAGGCGCCATTCCAGGAGGGTGGGTGCCGATGTCGGGGATGAAAGTACGGAGTGAATGTTCAGTGGAAGACCACTGATCATTCAAAACATGACTGCAGGTAGCAGGAAACTCATTCAATATAACTGTTAATTTGTTAGCTAAAACACGATTGAAACCCAATATCTTTAAGATGGACAAGGTTCTTTCAAATAGACCATCAACGCAGCTTGAAAACCGGAGGAAGAACCATCAGACACCTACGCAAATATGTGCACATGAACCTGCGGTGTTAGTTAATGCGGTATCTGCTGGTCGAAATGCTAGGAATGCTTGAAAATCTCACAAATAAAGCTTATCCGCTGCCTTGCAACTTGGCATACACAAGTACCAATCCCGTTCCTTTTCTCAAAAAGTCTAATAGCCCCATTCACCAGATTGCGATGCTAATGTTCTTATAGTCTTGTGGTTGTTTTTTTCTTTGGACCTGGAATACTTTGTCAGTTTTTGAAGTCAATAGCACTGGCTAAAGTTTCATAACTGGAAGACTTCTAGCAGGTTTGAAGAGTGCTTGCTTGAGCGATGCATTCTTCAAAGTTTAGGTAATTATAATATGAGGATTTTTTGCCTATGACTAAGGAAGCCATTTCGATTGTAAATGATGTACAATAACCTTTTTTGGAGTAAATAAACAAATGAAATTAAAATAGTAAAAGCTGACGGAATTATTTTTGCTTCCTGCAATATGCCAAAGAATGTTAAGAGGTATAAGTTAAAGAGTTAACTGCTGCCTTCCATTTTGTCGTAAGGCTGATGTTAGTCAATGGAAGCTACAATAACAATGTAGACTACGCATGGGCGTTGGAAAGGGGCAGGGGTCTTGGCCCCTTGGATTTGAAATTTGTTATTTTCCTATTAAAATTTTAGTAAAATGATATTTTTCTCTTAGTTTCGAGTTGGTGAAATAAAATTNCACCACTGCNACCCATGGAAAATACCATTTTGACGCNCATGATGATATGTAGAGCAAAATTCATTTAAACAAACTCTGTGATTTTCATACGTTTATTGAATAGANCAAGCTCAAGCAAAATACACTGCTTCGATGAACGCAAAAAAGCAAAGTAGACAGCGAGAATTGTGGCGGCAGCATAACTCTCCNTGATAACGTGTGTTGAGCAGGTTGAAACTAAAAATATTTTGCAATGTCCTCTGTTCGAGCACAGTTTGAAAATTTTACGAATGAATGCCAGAAGTTACAACTTTTTACAATCTGTTCAAAATCGTTTTTTTACAATGATCATCAACTCCTATCTCTCTATTATTTCACAATGTTCATGCAACACCATTCTACCACGCTTCAGAAGCGGCATTTCATTCATTTTTATTACTCCTTACGGAGAATCAATGCCATTTAAATGCTGTAATCTCTCTACCACAGAAAGAAATTTTTGTTTTTTTATGCATGAGTAATTGATATTGAGCAGTTTAAACAGGTTTTTCCTTGTTACATAACAGTACGTACTTCTTCAAATGCAATCTTCTTCACTGGTTGCAAAAACCATTATTTTATATTTTGTGAGTTTGGAGACAAATTCTCAACCACTTATGTTTTCTACACTAGCACGTAAAACCTTGTTCTTGTTGCAAAATCGATGGTCACATCCCAGGGTGCGTATATATGGCTCCTGGACATTTCCAAATAAATTTTAACTGTGTTCTAATCACTCAACCACTCCAGTCAGCTTAAAGTGACAAAAAGAACGAGTGCTTTTTTCTGAACGTGTTTAACACTGACCGTGAAATGGTCTGTTTTGAACACCCTATGGTTTCAAGTGGCGACAAAAACAAATGAAACTCCCACGTGCGAAATGTTTACGAGTAGGCGTAAATATTACGCTAAACTTGAAACAGTCTGTTTCGACAGGTGAAGCTGTTACTTCTTCATTCAAAATAACAAACTTGATTTTTATGTTGTTCCTACGTTGGTCGGCTTCGGCTTTCTGCAAAAAAGTGACAATAGTTTAGAAAGACGTTAATATGTAAGTACAATCACCCGCTGTTAGCTAAACAAATGCTAAATAGACATGCTAAAGTGATAGCATAACATGCACTGGTACTTAAGCTCGTAACCTATATTCCAAAATTGAACAAGCAGTCAAGCACTTCCTATCCTTATCTCTGTCTGGAAAAAAGCTGTTAAACATGGACTGAACGTTGTTAAGGTCATGATAAGTGCGTTACTGTATACGTGACAGACGTTTTCACGTTACGTGCTTTCTGATAAGCTTGAAACACACTTGCCTACTGACATCTGGCCGGTATTATTGCAATTACATCGGGGTGCTCCTCTTGCTAAAAGAAGGTCTTAGCGGGTTGAGGTTTTCGCCTTGCCTGAAGAATGTTAAGATAAATTTCACTAACAACATTTTTATCTTTGGCGTCGTTGGCCTAAAAAATGGCAGACCACTTCTTATGATGTCGATACACGCGCGAAAAGCGGTGGGGAGGGAGGCCGAGAACGTTTGCCTCGTCAAAATGCCTTTGGCGCCATTTAAACCCTTCCTGTGCTTGATCAGGTCGATCATCTTAAATTTGACGAAACCTCCGTGATGTCACTACTTGAAAGAACAGCGAAAAGGTCGATGACTTTTTTTAAACTCTTTTTTCTTCGATACTGTGACTCTACGCGAGCATTCCTATTTGCTCCCAAAAGATTTCTTTTAAAATTTAACAGGCATTGTTCTGATTCCTGTGACTTTGTCAAAGTTCTCACACCCGGAGGGCGACCGTTTTCCTCGACCCCAGTGCCTAATGCCAATTTTTGCAATCTCAGCATTTTTACTATAGAAGAATCCAGGTGTAAGGCCTCCGAAATGTTTAAACATACATTCCACGACGCAGTAGTTCCCAACCTTTTTTAGGCTTGCGGCACTGTACAGAAAAGAAATATAATACGCAGCACCCAGTGGCGAACCCACAACAATTTGCTTTAAGGTGTGATGACCAGGAGTGTACCAAGGTTAGATGACGCCCGGGGCAAGGAACAAGTTCGGTTCCCCCCCTCGTTCGGAAGAAAGTGTACCAGGTTTTTTAAGGCGTTTCAAGTAACCGATTCCGATCCCTAGAATTGAAAATCGGGTCCCTAGAATCAGCGTAAATTATCATCAGGTCCCTAGATTCAGAGAAATCGGGCCCCTACAGGTCTACACGGGGTACCTAGCATTGTCCTTAAAAAAAACCTGAAATATACTGAATTGAAGAAAGTAATTGCGACATTGTTGAGACTTTACGGAGTCCCCCCGCAGTCAGTCGGCGCCCACTGCAGTGATTCGGCACCCCCATAGTAATTCGGCGCCCGGGGAAGTGCGACGCTCTTGCCCCCCTTGTTACGCCCTGGTGATGACAGTTTGAAAATGTAATTTTAATGATGTATTAAAAACATATTAGCTCGTGGCACCCTGTGTATTGTAAATGGCATCCTAGGGTGCCGCGGCACCTCGGTTGGGAACCATTGCCGTGACGTCTCACGTTTGTCTAAAATTATTTGCGCCATCTGCTCTTTGCAATATTCTCACCATGGGCGTCGGAAGGATTTTTTTCCAGGATGGCAAACAGTGTGTTTTTACAGGGTTTGCTAAAAGGATGCTACCAGGGAGGGGAGCAGTAGGGACTGAAATTTTCATTTTGCTCACTTGAAACTAAGCGAACAACCATCTGTTGCTAACATTTTTGCGTCTCACTTGGTGTACTACTTTCTGATTACTGACTAGGCCGCGATTTTGTTTGATGATGATAATGTTCGAGGCTACAAGTTTAAGCTTTTCCTTTTACTCTCTTTTACCATAAATTTTTGTTTGAATCAAGAAGAAGATGAAATCAACAATAATTATGCTTTTTGTGATCACTTTTTTCGCTTCAAACGCGTATTTTCTCTCTGGAAGTTAGTAAGAGCAGCATCGAAAAGAGCCGTCAAACACCACATGGTTCCTAGGGTCAATCAGAGTTGAGGTCGTAATCATGCTTGCTGGTCCGTTATCTGCATTTCGGTTTTTATTCCGGTTGTATAACAAGTGGAACCTTCCTTTTCGATTTTCGTAGTAAATTCTGTCCACATCACCAAATCACTGAAGCTGAGAACTATTGATTCGCACAAACTGCTCAGTACTTTAGAGTTATGGAATTTCATGACTGTTCACCTTCAGTTTCTCTTCAAGTGAGATCTAACCAGTAAACTGTTATTAATGCATATTTCTTAACGTTATGCAAATTGATGAAGAAAAAATGCTGCACCATTACTTTTCGCGAAGGAGTGAGAAGGAAAATGAAAGATGTGAAGCAATGAACGTCAGGTAGTCCAAATTAGCATCAAAGGTGACGTTATATTTAAACCACCTCACAGTCATGCATCAAGTTATAAAACGGACCTTATGACGTACAACCAACACATTTTTATTGTTGAAATTTGAAGTAAATAAGTACAGTAAGATACATCCATGCTGCACAAAGTTGAAGCATACCAACTTGTGTGGGCACCTTTTTGTAGGAATCGTTATTTATGGTCGATAGCCGCAATAGACAAAAAGCTACATCAAAATTGTATTTTTTGGTTTTCGTCATAAGTTGCAATTCCGCACATTTGGCTTGTAACAGAACCGAAAAAGCGATGAAATTGCCAACTTACTCGGATCAGATTCAAACCAAGATAACGAGAAACAACATTTTTTATTGAAGTTTGACATTAATGGCCGAAAACGTCTGTTGTACAATACCTGCATGCGTAAATCACTATGATCAGTGCTCCGATGAGGATGAAGATTACAATTGTTAAGAAGATCACAACAACCATTAGTTTCAATGAAGTTGGTGTCGAATTGTTTGTGTCTGGCTTGGGAGTGGTTGGACAAGGCTTAGTCTCCTTCTTGGCTTCATCTGAAAAGCAAATTCTGTGTAAGGCGTTCGGTGGTTGCATGGTGGTTAGCTATCTTTCCAAAAATTATTTTCCATGTTTTGGCTTGAGCAAAACGTGATACCATGGAATCTCTGATAAAACAGAGACTTTATCTATGCCAGAGAGGCATTCGATAAAGCAAAGCACACTTACAAAAACGTTAGTAGGGTTTTTGTTGAGCATAAGAGCAAACATAAGCGTATTAACCTTCCAACAAGCTTCTGTCCATAAAAGCAAATATTTAGGTAGCATTGGACCAGAGTATCACTTTATTAGTAGGATTTTGAAGTCACAGCCTGATGCAAATTTGAAACATATGTCTTCTTTCTTGCGGGCCAAAGTATAATAAAAAATTTGCAAAGACACTTATGAAAAAAAAGTGTTGATGTTGTTGAATGTCGCCAATATTTCCAATTATTTTTGTCTAAAAGACGTCCTCAGGGTCTTGAACTAAGAGAAATCGCTATTCACTAGTAAAACACATATGATATTTTCGAATGGATGAGTATTGTTGCGATCGGAAATCCCGAGAAGCATGTGCAAAGCTTCGCACAAAGCTTCGCGCTGTGGCAGCAAGCAACAATAGAGATCATGCTCGCAATCTCTCTTACTATTGCTTGCTCGCGCTACATATATAATGGTGTTATTCAACTTATTCGTTACGCATATCCCGTTCACCATTTTACAACGAACCACACCGATGTACGTTCTTAGTGTGAAGGCTGAACTCTGCACGACCTCCACATATCGGTCACAGCAACATTTTATTGCGATCGGAGATCCCGATCGGCATGTGCAGAAACCTTCGCACTGTGGCAGCAACCAACGTAGAGATCATGCTCGCAACCTCCTTCACTATTGCTTGCCCGCGCTACACATATAATTGTGTTATTATTTATTATATTTATTATTCTTCACGCATATACCGTTCGTGGTGAATCACACAATCAACGCAACACCACCGAAGAGGTTGCAACAGTATCATGGATTTTGTGGTTCAAACTCCAAACCTATTCTGAATTTGTCGCCGAATGTTCTTTCCTTTTAAAAATTTTCACAACGATTCCGACCGAACGCAATTATTACATTGTTCACAATTCGTATGCATTTTTTAGACAAAAGAAGACATGCAACGGCCAATTGCGCACAACCATACCCAGAACCTACGATGCTTAGATTTAAAATCACTTTTTACAGATACTTTTATCTTTATACGAACTTGAAACGCTGTTGCTCTCCAATGTCTAACTATTAGCGGTTGAGAGTTAGTGTGCTCGGCGATGAATGGAAAGTGTACAGAAGTTAGGTCATGGCTGTGGGGAGATGTCTTGTTTTTTATGAACCAGTTGCGGTCAGTTTTTGGTATGTCGGAAACAATAGCGTGAATACTAATTCGTGGGGAAAATAATTTTGATCAAAGGACTCGTTTTGTCCGCAAGCACTGTTAGTCGAACTGCTAAAATTTTGTCCTGACATTTTGAATGCCACTAGCGAATATCGAGAACAAAGTTCTTGGAAACATAGACATAAATAAAGCTAAAATAAATGTTTTTTATTTGTTTGTTGCTTTAGTTTAAAAGTGTTCCATCATTGTGTCCCATTTACACTATAAATACTCAAGATATAACGATTTCCGTGATTGTTGTGGAAAGAATTACTTATGTAAAGAATTACTTACGAAACATAAGTGTGTCACAAAATTTTGTTTGATGAAAATTTGCATGGTCTTGGGAAGGCTTTCATTTTATATACACTGTGCTTCAGAGTTTATGAAACCTTAAGAGGACCGCACAGCTAGCACACTGTTTGAGCAGAACGTTTTGCTTGCTAAACATTTTTCATGACATGCTGCCTGGAATGAAACCACAACCAATCGTACGTATTTGGTTTCGCATTATGATTACTTGAATATTACGAGTAGTAACTTGAATACTTGGAGTAGCGATATCTCAGTGGCAGAGTGTCCGCCTCTCAGTCGAAAGGTTGGTTCACAGCAACTGAGTGAATGGCAGTAGCGCTATCTGGGAAAGAGTGTTCACCTCAACCTCCCCTGAAAGAAGTAAATTTCAGGTTTGGGCATGTCGCCAATTACTGTCAACCAAAACCAAATGATAACACTTTTAAACGCATGGTAATAGTCAACTCAACGCAACTGTTTGCTGACGTTGAGTTCATTATAACTTCGCAGCAGGCTGCACGTTCTTTAATAAAAATGTACATGTTTTCATGACTAGTTTGTGCTAATGTTGATGCCGCCAGAAAGGTTTTATAAACTTGATTAATTCGTTTAAACGCCAAGCATAGCACACTGTTATTCACTGCCGNAGTTAACGCAGATTTACTACTCCAATTCAGCGCTGTTTCCAAAGACCAGATGTGTTTGGCTGCAACTGTATAACGTTAAGTGCTTGGGTTGGTTGCCTTTGTAAAGATCTCCTTTGTTTGACTTGTTAACCTACACTTTGTGTATGCGAGAAGCATACTAATAAGGTTTGCAGTTTGCAAGTGAGTAAGAAAAGATGTCAATAAGTCCGAAATTATAGTTCTTTGCAGGTCACAAAAAGAGTTGGCATCTTAGACCACGTGACCCCCTTCTTGCGTTCGTTGATTAGTTATTTTGGATTTTACGTTTAAAATAGCAAATTTGTAAACGGTTTACAAAAAAACTGGCCTTTAATTGATAAAGAACTACTGACTTGATTTGCGAACAGTTGCATACAAGAAACAGACATATGCAAAAGTGATCAATAACCATTTAATGAAATTTGCTGCGTGATTTTAACAAACATAAGACCAGTGGTTTCAGTTCGTGAAAAAATACAGAACGCTTTCAACTCAATGCAGGATATGGTTTGTTGCTTCAAAAGGATGTTTTTTGGAAAGCTGGCATAAACCGGAAATGTGATTTTTTGAATTAAAAAAATGATTTGAAATGTTCTCTGACACCTTTCAAGGAAGAAAAAAGAACTGTTGAAACGACAACATCTCACTGAATATATATAACTAAGGAAACATTTTACATATGGGATCATCTTTGAAAAGAAAGTAAAAACTAAAATCTATTTTTGTGGATTAGGCTTGCGCTCAGGAAAACAACATTATCCACCAGAAAGCAGTTGCTTTTGTATCGCAATGTCTTTCCTATTGATCAGTAATTATCCTACGTTTCAATCCAAGCGACGAGATATCTTTTTTTACCCAAAAAGGTTTCACAAATTCAAACATTGAGCTGAGCTTTACAAACACATAATTCAGTTTTCCTACCTTGCTCAGCAGGTTTTTCCGGTTGATCCTTCGTAGGTGGTTTCGGTTCAACAGTCTTAGGTGGTTCATTTGTTGTTTTCACGATGGTGGCTTCAGCTGTCGGTTTCACACATTCTATGAATTCGTACATGACCAAGACTGAAAACTGCAACAAGCTCCCTTTGATCGTGGGTGGCCAATCAGTAATGGAGACTGTTGTCTCGTCACAAACACCACCAATGGTACCACCAGCCGGACATGCTTCTTCACCAGGAGAGGACTCTTTCACGTAGGTGGCGCACCAGAGCTTCGTGTCGTCCCAAAAGACTCGCTGCGGTATTAGACTGTAGTTTTTGACCGCAGTCCCTGCCAAACAAGAACGTAATGCGTCAAAGTAAGGGAAATTTCAGGCTAACATTCCGTAACTGTAGAATTAAGGTCGTTGTTTTTCCTTTATCCTGATATATTTTGTCACGCTGCACTTATAAGATGGATAAAAACACTGAACGATTATGCGGGGTTAAAGTTTGAGCACGTCATTGAAGCAAACAAAAGTTTTGACAAAGTTTTCTGAAAATTATTATCATTCAGATAAAAACTGGTTTACTGCCGCTTTTAAAGGTTGCTGTTGCGAAAATAAGAGCATACAAATAATACGTTATGGATATCGTTACCATGATTAACTTATCCGCACTTAGCATTAAAATTATTTTTAAAAGTCTACCTGTACTTTTAATCAATTTCTGTGTGGATGACTTTTGCAATTGTTTTTTCAGGATTTTTGCTTTTGTCAACAGATCTAAAAGATGCTTTTTCTTAAGGTCATCCTCTTCTCCTGCGTCCCTAACAGATGCAAAGTGCAAAGAGTCCTTTTGAAGCAAATGAACACTACTGCAGTGCTCCAATGTGACATCAGTCAGGCATTCTTCTTTCCGTACGTAGCATCGATGCAGTAAGTTAACAGTGTTTTAACGTTTGGTAAATAATTTTCATGACTGATAAATTCTCTGTTTATGTTTTACTATATTTACAGATGTGTTTCAATTACTTTGAAGAAAGCAATTGGCATAATTGACACACGTCTGGAAAAATGTTTTGAAAGCCTCTTTTCCTCACTTGTTACTTATATTCTATAATTGTCAACAAAATAAAACAGCTGCAGGTTTCATTAGCCCCTTGTCCTCTAAATTTTCATTCATTCCAGATTTGACATTCACGTTTTGAACTCTTGATCCCCAATGGAAATACATTCCTATGCAGTGTAAGATAAGTTGTCAAAAGACTGATGAAACCAAAACGATGGATCATACCTGGTGCGATAAACAATGCTGTCAAAGTGAAATGGACCACTTTACTAAAAATACAGTGAATCTCCAAAAATTATAGCGAAGGATTTGGCACACGGTGCCAGTTTGTGTGGGAACCAGGTCCGGTACAAACACCTATTTTGCGTCTCCCTTTACGCCAACGTTTTGGAGCAAAGACGTAGCTTGAAAAATACACCATTTTCACTGCTTTACAAGTTTTGACTTTTGAAACAACGGAATATCAATCTATAGCTTGAACGTTCGTTGTAACCACGTGAGTGTTCAAGCAAGTTTCCTGTTGGAACATTTCTTTGCAGCTTGTGGAAGTGTCAGCTTACCGTCTGGAAGAAACATTTCACTACTCCAGGCAACTTTGCCAACAAATGTATCGTGGTAGTGAATGAACTTCAAGGCGAACACGAGGTCTGTGCGGTTAGCAGGAGGCTCGAAAACCCAAGAAAATTTTCCTGTTGCATTGTTTTTCTCTGTGCAGCTGGCTGATCCAAACTCTTGCGTGTAGTTTTTGTTGCCACAGCCACTCTCAGCCAAACGGAGAAAACCTGCAACTGTAAGAAAGGATTGGAAGTAAGATTCGACATGAGGGGTATGGGACACGACGGGGTGTGATACATTATGCTACATAGGTATGGTGCATTATAGGGTATGGTACACGATGAGGTATAGTGCATGATTGGTATGGTTCATGATGGGAAATGATGCCTGATTTGTACAATACATGATGGGGAATGGTGCATGATGGGTATGGTTCATGATGGGGGGATGGTGTATGGTGTCTGGTTCATGATGGGAATGGTGCATGACGAGTATAATACATGATGTGGAATGGTAAATGATGTAGTACACGGTGGGGAATAGTGCATCAAGGGTATGGTTCATGATTGGTATGGTTCGCGGTGGGGAATGGTGCATGAAAGATATGAAAGATGGACATGGTGCGGTATGGCCCGCTAAGATAGAGTGATTAGTCGCAGTGGATTTTGAATATTGTAAACCTAAGTTTCCACGGAATCGTTAAGACAGGTAAGAAAACCAAGAAATTCGAAATGCGATGCGGAAGCGAGAGTTGCCTGGGTGGTCTTGTTTGTGGATGCAGAGTTTTAATTGAAACATTGAGATATATTTCTGTATACTGGCTTCTTCAACATTGTTTTGCGAAAAACTGCAGCGCCACTCACGGCGTCAAAAATGCTCACACGCATTCCGTTGGGAAAATAGTCTTCAGGTTTTTTCTACCAACCGTTATTTATTGTTAGTAATTGTGCCATTCTCTTTCTTAACTTTTATCAATGAGGTAAGGATGCGTTTTGAAAAGAGATTTAGTTTTAAATTGCTGTCTCCTGTCTGTTGCTTTCATCGACAACTTACATTGCAAAACAATTTTTTTTAAACGTGTGTTCAAAGCACAAAAGGAAATGAACGCTGGGAGTAGTGTGGGAACACTGGTTTCCAATGGGGCTGTCACTGTGAAGCCCCATAGCAGTGAAAAGGAAACAGCGTTGAAGATGCATCATTGCTTTGAAACAAACTATGTAACAAGCATGTGAAACAAAGGGGTCACTACAGATGCGGGGAAATTGCTTTATCCTTTCTTGTTTTCGCGACCCTAACACCGAGCTGTTTTTTTGGTCAAATTTAACATCTCACGTGTTTCTGTCTTCATTATTTGATTGTATTTACATGGAAGTGAACGAAATTTTACAAATAGTGTTGGTTTTACCTGTGATCGAAGAAGTCAACTAACAATTTTTACCCTGGAATACGTTTGCAGCATCGTTGTTTGCTACTCACGTGTTTGTTGCAGTGTTTTCAAGGCTGCTTATTAATTTTGCTTGTATCACCCGACCGCAATCTTATGAACAATTTTTATTGTTAAACATAAATTTGAGCAGCTTTGATTTCTTAGCAGTCGCTTGTACTATTGAACCTTTAAATGCGTATGATGACCGGTGATGGCGAAAAGCAATAAAGATTCATAGTAAAGGAAAGAAACGTTTTATGTAGGATTTGATGTCGTTTTATGCAAAGTTAGTTGCAAGCTTTTAAACCAACTACGTCCTTCAACAAGGCCCTTAAGAAAAACTTTACGTCTCGCTGAGGACAAACTGCATGTTTAGATCAAAGCACTTGGGCCCTGGTTTAAGGTAAATGGAATATGCTGAAAACGTTGACCTCATTGCCCAGTAAGATTTTCAAAGCAGTATCTTTCATGTTGATTTAAATAACTACATTCATTCGAGGAGGTTAAAGGTTTGAGTGTGTAAATCGTAATGCTACCAAATCAGCGATAAAAATGACATTAAAACAATGAAACCACGAACAACAGTGGTTGTCCAAAGAATTCCTATTAAATTTGCAACATGGACTTACACTGCATTTCTGTAGCTTTTGCTAAGTGGGACGATCCTGCTACGAACTTTTTTTGTTTGGGTCACGCTTGTGCAACAAAGCGGTGAACTCGTCAATGCTCGAGTCTCTATGACGACTACTGCTTCAGCAACTTTTAGTGGAAATCCTGCTGGCTCGCACTCTTTTCATTAGAACATGTTGTGAATAGATTAACGTTGAGCGATGCTAATTAGGTAGGCCTACGCATTCGTGTTACATGTGTGTGAACACACCATCAGTTTGATTTTCTTGTGTTTCGCTTGTTAAAACAACAATCAACGCGTGACGTTGAGCCAAACCAAACGTGACGTTGTGCCAAACCAAGGGTGGCGCTGAAGTTGTCTTTGACTTGAACAGCGAGAACTTGCGCAATTAAAAATCAAACAAACATAAAACAACGAAAAATATTTTTGCTTCTAACGTACCTCACAAATACAACTGTTTGAAGCAGAGATATAGATCTCTTTGTAATTGTGTTTTCAAAGTAGCTCTGATCAGTGGTGTTGTGTGGAGGCGAGCCGGGCCCCCTTTTTAGCGCCTCCCTTCAAGGTGTTCGCGCGTAAATTTTCCTCATTTTTGGTGATAAAAAACCGTAACTTTTCCTCATTTTTGGTGAAAAACAAACTTGCTTCTTGCCCCGGGCGCCATCTAACCTCGTTACGCCCCTGTTCACCACTCACCAGCATCTCTAATGTGTAAATAAGGAAAAGCTTCAAACCAAACTTATTACCTTAAGAAGACTGTGGCTTAAAATTTGTTCCAAAAAGTTCTGAAACACCCTATCAAGTAAGAGCAAAAATTTATGCCAAATGATATTTTTTTTCACCTGTCAGGGAATGAAGCTTCTCATAATATAGTGTGGACGACTGTGAAAAAGGGACCCTTGCTTTAAGAGCATATGTAGTGCATATGAAATCAAGAATTTTGTTGTGTTCAAACATAGACCTATTTCGTAGTCCATTAATCTATATCAAACTCAGTTTGCTTTTTTGATTAAGTCTATTGTAAATTGCAGTTTAATATTCCTTGTTTAATACGGGATTTTTACACTGGCAAGTTCTTACAAACACTACCCATGGCTCAACAAAGATTTTCAGCCAAAATTTTCTGAAAACTAACACTAAACCTAACCACTATTCGAAACTTTAACACTGAAACTTGTTCTACCTCCATCCCCTAACCATAAGCCCTGATGCGGTATGGAGAAGTGCAATTGTGGCCCGCATGGCGCATATTGCCTTCCTAGGTTTGATCAAAAGGTCTTGTCACGCTTGGCTGAGTATGATGACGTCATTAGAGAGCCCCTTTTTCAGGTTTGCCTCGGGCCCCCAACCCTAAGTCGACCACTGGTTCCGATTTTGCCAAAACAGCAGTAACAATTACGTACTGGGAAAGGTTTCTAGATTTTTAATACACCTGACATTTGTCAACGTGATGACCGGCTTTACCATGGCATTGCTGAGTGTAACTTACACACATTCATCGTATGATTTGAAAATACTACTAATGAATTGAAATTCATTGATATTTTGCTTTAGCTGTCTCTTAAACACACGCATTTTTGCAACTGTTTCCGATTCCAGTACAAAAGTTATTAATTTTCTTCACGTGGGAAGCAAGATTCAATTCACCAGAGAAATAGATTCGCATTTAGGTCAGCTTTGGTTTTGTACAGTAAGTAGAAGCGTTGNTTTGTCGTTTGAACGTCGTGACATCCAGTCGAGTACAAACGTGCTCAGTTTCATTTATTTGCTCAGCTCAGCTTAACTACTGAGGAACTCCAAATCGTCCCATNGGAAAAGCAGTGTTCGGCGCGCGCGCTTGTTTCGCCGAAACAATGGAAGGAAACGCACGGAGCGATGGGAACGTTGCAGTAAAAGTTTAATTTAATTGCAAAACGTAGATCCAATTCAGCAAAGGTCAGCGGCAAGTCAGTCGTGCAGTTCTGGCTTGCAACCGACGACACTGCTTTCAGCTGCAGTCGTGTCGCAAGAGGCGATGGGCGTTAATGGAAGCGAGCCACAATGCAACCAATCTATCTAACCCCGGACGCTCCAGAAGATTGTTCTATTTTTGAAAAGCATTTGCGCCTTACGTAGGTGACACTGGCCACCTCTCGCTTTCTCGGTCTTCAAGGTATTGCACTACCTTTTCAAAACTTAGTGAAGTTTGCCTGTGAGCGGATAGACAAAATAAAGCTGGTGTTGTCAGCAACATCGGGCAAACAAAGCGCAAGTTTGATCTCGGAACGTGTTTACAATTTTGGAACGAGGTATTCTTTTCCGCCTGGGTAATGTTGCTCACTGCATTTCTACGAATTTTATCAGCATTAGCGTTATAGTTAAATTGCATTATGACTTCACTTTATGCATTGTTCTAAGTGTTACGCTAATGAGTTCTAGCGTTTGAAACAGAATTGTAATCGGGCCGGGCTTTTCGGTCGGGCCGGGTTCGAGCACAAGTTAGTCAAAATGTTTCGGGCTGATTTCGGGCCTGCATACACAGTTTTTTTCGCAATGACGGATACTTTTATAAGCAGTTACTGTTGAATCAATTGAGCTGATCAAATCCAATGAAAAATGAGTAATTGTTAATTATTTAGCCATGTTTACTTTGCTATGTCACCAATGCCCCGCAGTTTCGCATATTTTGATTAACTGTAAATTTGGCTTTCGGGCCTAAATTGGACTTCAAAAACATATGTCAGGCTCAGGCTGGGATCGGGTTTCAAAATGAGGCCCGTTTACAACTGTGGTTTCAACGTTTTAACAACTACCAGCAAGCGCAGAGGAAACCCTTACAAAAGGGAAAAGGATGGCGCTAAACATTCTGCGTTATGCACATATGCGTTTGACTGTGGCGAAACTGCCGAGTAATAGTCCAAGAACAAGGTGGACTCATTAATAATTCACTGATTGATCAGGCTTCCTTTTCTGGTTGTCTCAAGAAAAACGGAAAAGCTTATTTGTTGGAGATTAAACTGACTGGCTTCGCACATAATAACAGGATCAGTTTAAGCATCAGTTCAGATTAACTGGTTTCAAACATGGTTTATTGAAGCTGTCACTTGTTGAACATAAACAAATTATTCCGGGGCACAGAGATGATTTCAGTAGCTACTAGCTGCGTTTACCTGTTTTTGAGCTTTAACTCCTGGACACTCTTTTAGGCAGAATACAATCTTACTAATCCTTTATGTTTCACAGTTAACTAAGCTCGAGCTGCGACAACTTATTCTTCCAGCCATACGGTTTGTTTTGCATACGTTGATTCAAAACTGGTGACGTCTTGGTCATGAGCACGTTGCACTTGACGCCGATCACAAGCCCATTTCTTAAGAAAATATTTCCAATAAAAAGTGATTGGTGGGTTTTCATGCACAGCAAACACTTATTTTTTTCTGCTTTTTTATTACTACTGATACACACACAATACACGTTTCCTCACTCCGAGTATCAACGGTTTATACTCAAACCATGCTTCGTGAAAATTAACACATCTTTCATCCGTAGTTGAGATCTTAAAAGCTTTTGTATCGACTGGCTGGTGTTAGTGAACCTGCACCCTGTAGCGGAAAGAGCTCTTCTTGAAGCAATCTTTATAATTGGGAAGGGCAGATACCGGGAAATGTCGCCCCTCAAAACAAGGGATTTTCGTTCCAGACCTGACATGTACATGAGAGCGAAGCATGTTACACGAGCAGTTGGCAGCGGAAGGTCAAGGCGTGCTTAATGAAGCGGCGGCGGCAGCTGCTTTCTATATTCGTACGTAGGGAAAGCCGCCCTCTGACTCTGCCGCTAATTTGCTGCGCCTACACCCAACGTTGTGAAGGTTTGCGCGGTCCTATCGCATGCCGACCGACCGATGCTGCACCATTGCTGGGCTTCGTCCTTTGCCAATGTTTTGCTTCTTAAATTGTTTTTTTCACACCCGTATCAGTGTGGGTGGTGCAACAAAAAAGAGAGCCATGGATATTTTGCGACGGTTCTGTGTAACGTTTTTGGCAAAAGTTAACATATGCGATTGCGAACTACTGTAAATAATCATGTTAATGGGCGACGTTAAACTTCACTGCCGAGCAATCTCAGTGCTTAAAGTGAATTGACGCCTTGCATAACTTTGCGAAAGCTAGGAATGGCTGTATTTTTTCGCAACACAGCCACAACACAACGAACAACAACTAAAATGAAGTCATGTCGTACGCTTGGATAAACACCTGTCTTCATCGTCAGCAAACATTCATTAAAAGTGAAACCCAAAAGCGGCGAGCACGCAACCCTTGCAAATCCATCGCCTACAATGTTCGTTGACTTTTGTTGAACACAAGCGCCACCGCAACAAAGTAAAATCCTACCTTTCAAACAAGGTTTTTCCTAAACGTACAGTAGCAAATTTTTTTCTTGACTAGAAATGAATTCAAAACTTTAGCACAAATCACAGTATTGTCCGCACTCATGTGTGTTTTAAAGTTCGTAAAGGGCTTATAGACGTACTTTTTTCAGCTGTTACAAGGAATTTTGAGCAAATTTTGCATAGCCACATCACGCTATATCATGATCCTGGTAAAATAGAAGGGTTGTAATGGATCCCATTTCCTCAGGATATTTACACGTCTGCACGTAAGTACCTACAAAGGCAGACATTTTTTTGAAGTTTCGTGGTTATTTAAGACCAGGGAATCATGGAAGAGGTTGCAAAACAACAGCAAAAGCGTGCCAACGTACAAAGGTTACCTCGATACAGTTTGCTTCGGAACAGCAAAAAAAATTTTCGAAAGTTACAGTAAATTGCAATTATTTTAGCAGCAGGATTTGCATTAAAAGTAAAAGGCAAAAGAAGCAATGCCGAAAAATTAGGTCATGATTTTTGAAACTTGCAACATTTGCCTAAGCCAAACCATAAGGCAAACTTGTTCAAACTGACATAAATTTCACTTCACCACCATTAACAAACGCTGGTCAGAAAATGCAGAAATATTAAACAACGAAACAAAAGTTTAAAATGCCTATTTATGTTGAAAAACAATTAGAATGCTGCGAAGAATAAAAATGGAAACTTGAACAATCAAATGACAACATTTATACAAAAAAAATTTGGGACATGCAAAGTTCAAGATTTTCAACATTTGAAAAAATTCAAAATAGTGTGTTTACAATCAGCTGTTTTTATTTAAATGAAACACGGAATGACTATACACCAAAGCCCCTGTTGATACTCAGTTGAACTAACTTAGAGCTATTGCATTCAGATCATCATTCTGAGTCAGTAGAAAAACATATATATTCATGCAGTTACAATTTTCTTATAAAGCAGCCATCGTTTAATAATCTTATTTGTCAATGCTTCTTACCAAGGAAGAAGATTCTGCAAAATGTCCCAAAGGTCTTCATCTTCGAGCTGGAATCAGCACTTCAGAGCAAGTTAATAAAATAATTGTCTACACGAAAGTCCCGATACAGTGCGAACTGTTTATACCTGAAGCGATATACCTGCATGCACTCCATTTTTAATGACGTTTGTCTTGTCAGCAAGAAAAAACAAAGTTTCACTTAAAGCTTAAACATTTTTTTCAATAAGTAACTATACACAGATTTGACTCTTGGCTGTTGAGTGCAGAATCTTCTAAAGTCAAGCGCTTAGCAAAAATTAACAGCTAGTGCAGTTTAGAAAATAAACTTGGTACGATCATGTTGGGTAGATTGTTTTTTAAGCTTGATTTTTACTTGAAATCCGATAAATATAAATGATTCAAGAAAGTACCTTCAAGGAGCAGCAAGTTGTTTGTATAACATTGTATTCGTCTTTGATAAATGCTAGCATTTCCCACACTAAACAGCCGCATTCTGTAATAACAATTAAAAGAGTAGTTTCCACTATTTACAGCACAGAGCGACTGCATCCCTTATACACATGCGGTTTCTTTCATTATGTGCTACCTGATATTGACAATTAAAAATGGTTTCTCATAACTCTCACTATGCTCTGTGGCCCACCATTCAAGGTAAAGGCTTAAGGGATAAAAATTTCTTCAAAACTGGAAGTCATCAAAAACTGCTCAATAGTGGTTCATTTCGGAACGTGTCGGATTGCTCGTAATTCATTTTCAACTGGAAATAAAGCAAAATTCAGGCAAGCAATCAAATACTAAAAGACATTGTGATGTAGAGAAGCTATTGTGTTATATAAATACGTTGGTAGCAAATCTAAGACTGCTGACTATGTCGCAAACTTTGAAAACAAACCTCAGGCTGTCAACCATTTACGAAAAACGCAGGATAAAAACAAGGCTGCCAGTAACGTAAACTGTTGGAAACAAACCTAAGACTACCAGTGAGAAGCTTTGCGTAGATTACAGCAAGCAAACGATGTTTTTAGCCAACAGCTAAATACTATACCTGAGGAAAAGTTATGTATAGCTTGATAAGTTGAACTGTCATCAGATCACTTCATATTTGCAAAATATTATGACTTTTATATTAAATGAAATGTACTAAAACGTATGTAATAGTAAAGGTTCTAATTATTAGTTATCAGCTCTTTGATTTTCTACAAATATATGACACTGAATTTGTGTAGTTAGCGTTTGACCTTTACAATTTTATATCATAATCATCACTGAGAATCGATTTATCCGCTCTTTTTGCTACGCCCTAAACGTGTGTTTGCTACACCCTACGCATTCATGATTCCTCTGGCTACGCCCAATGCACACATGGTTTCTTTATAAGCGCTGAAACGTTTCAAAGAATCGATGATGATCGGCAGGGATCCGCTTAAATCTGTGACAGAAATGTGTTTAATTGATGCTGGATAGTTCAGCTAAGTTGCCAATGAAGGTCAGTGCCAGTATTTCCTAAAGCGCGTTTTTCACCACAGCCAGAAAGATCAACTGATCGGTGCAAGGTTATGCGGACATGACCAATGTTTCAACTGCCCTGCTGGCAAAAATGATTGAAATCGAACTTTTTAAAAATGATAACAAATGCAGACACTTTTATCACTACATCTGCTTGCTAAAAACAGAAAAAGTGATAAACAGAATTTTGTACTTGAAGGAAACGTTGAAACATTTTTTATTCACCATAAAACTCGTTTCAACGCAGCGAAGGAGCGCGAAAAGTTTTCTTAAAATTAGCTCCGGAAAATGTTTCCCAAATTCAACAGTTGTCTGTGCTGGAAAGTTGAGCGGCCTTGAACAATCTTTATTTTCGGCTCAAACACGACCTTAAATAACTTTCACTGGTCAAACTGCTGATGAAACACAAGCCTAATGTGACGAAAACAGAAACAAATCGCAAGTCGGTTTTTAGTTTTGGTTAGGGGGAGACATTTGCCCCAAATCTTATCGAATGAACGTTTGCTCCTGAGTACCCGGCAAAGTAAATATTCTTTTCGGCATCATGTACAGTTCCTTGTCTTTGACAGAAATGAAAAGGAGCGCTTTAAAGGGAGCTTCATGCAACGTTTGTAAATGGAACTCACCCTAAATTTCTCCACTTTTATATAGTGTCTAGTGTACTATGTATTGAATTTTTCTGTAATCTCAAACAAAATTATTACATTTTCAGCGCGTTTGAAATCTGATAAACAAAATTAATCTGCAAATTCGTTTTCAAAAACATTGCAATGCTTATTGATCTACGACTTCAAAGTCCTCACAGTTACTCGCATTTCCTCACGGCAACTTCAAAACTGACATTTTTGCGGCTCGGTGTTTCTCCGAGTTTATAGGCTCTCCTGCAACTTCGTCGGCCTTGCTTTCACTGCTCTCTTCAGCAATATGTCCTACATCATACTTCCAAACAACACCGGCTGCCACGCCCGGCAAACGATACGCAATCAATCCTCCAGCGGCCCAAGTGAGTCAGCGATGAGGAATGCTTATTCCCTTTTGGTGCGTCGGCGTCTCAATCCATGCTTAGCGACAATTTGCACCGGGAATGGGGATGAAACAGGCTTGTTTTTCAGAGATTCGCAGATAGAAACTAGATCGCATGGACATTGACTTCAGCCTAGGTCTGAGGCCCACAGCGAAGGTGTTAAAGCAAAATTGCGGAGAATTATGTCGGGTTCATGTCTCGGGCTTGGGATGGATACATATCATGCCATTATGAATTAATTGTTATTGTTTCTACACCTATACACAGTACTCTTTCCTCATCAACTAAACATATTTTGTTTTTCATGTACCGAAAACTTACTGGAAGACTTTTGTTGTCAAACCGTTCATTTCTGGGATAGGTTTTTAGGACTTAAACTTATTTGCAATTTTCTAGTTGCGAAGCAACTCGTACCAGCCTACACGCCTTACTGAGAGTGGCGATTCTAAGGGGGGCCTAGGTGGGCTATGGCCCCTCCAGATTTTTGCTTGGCCCCGCGTTTGGCCCCCCAGTTTTTTTCTTAATTTCCCGTTTAAGTTCGTTTGGTTGTGTTGCGATCGGAAATCCCGAGCGGCATATGCGCAAAGCTTCGCACTGTGGCAGCAAGCAACAATAGAGTTCACATGCCATGATCACTCTCCGCGT
>JGI24021J15306_10002236_pt1 | contig 20572 bp, 13 predicted proteins | sample Ectturendosymbi1_FD_15306 | JGI IMG/M metagenome (IMG submission 15306)
TTCCCTGGGACCTCGATGACTGTTAGTCCTGGTTGGCGCACTGCGTGACTATACTTTGCGAAGGTCGTGAATCGGTGAAACTGTGCTCTAATAGAAGATGCTGGTATGCAACAAGAGTCACCAAGCTCAGGCTCGAGTTGCGTCATAAGAACAAAAACGTTGCTTGTGGAATGTTGTTTTGTGCATTCATTTGTTGAACCGGTGTTCCAGTAATGGTACTGGTGTGACATAGACTGTGTCATACGCATCAATGGAATGTGTGTTGGATGTCATTCACGCGACTTTTAAAAATTTTATAATGAAATGGAGCGATTAACGGATCAAATCTATAGCACTGTGCAGCACATTGGTATGTTAAGTTGTGAACTCATGCATGCGCCACTTGCTTTAAGACTCAAGACATTCGCCTCCTGCATTTGCAAGATCCTCCTGCCTGTGAGGAAGTGTTATCGCTACCGTTGCTCCTAAATGGGAATTTGAAAGTGACTACGACAAGCTTAGTGAAAATGGCAAGGGGATGTGCCGCAAAGTATTGAAAACTAGTTTAGTACCAATTTACCTTATACTCCTGATACTAACACTCACGTAGTGAGGTCGTAGATGCGGAGAATGTTGCATCGCAAAAAGAAAGCAAGGGTGACATAAAAATGCCATGAACTACTTCCACAACCCTTTCGAGTTTTCAGGTCACTGCTATCAAGCTGGATTATCACTTCAATTGAACCTTGTTACAACTGCAACAGTACTTTACATAACAGCAACATGCTTGAGAGTACTGTTTTATGTTCGTAACATGAAACGTCACACGTCACTAACGTAAACGTACGAGTCATAGGATATAATTTTAGTTTGTGACAATGCAGTGAACATAACGATTCGCAAAGATTTAGCTACGAACTGCTGGTGTTCACGCAGTCTGCAATGGGCATTGCATTAACTGAATACCGCTTCCGCCAGTTTAACAATAACATAAGGCATCCTGTCAGTCAAACGCGATATTTTTTGTACTGATGAACGCATTTCGTTTTTTCGTGATTTATTTTTTGAGAACTCTTGATAAAGAGTGACACTGGTCGGTGAGCAGCGCAAAGTTTGTTCAGGATTTGCTCTTATTGCAGTTAGATCAACGCTACAGAAACTTTATTTCTACAATTTTTAACTCCTTTTTCTCTGCTTTTACTTTCTGTGCTCCGGTGTAACGATCCTTCATTTTCGGACTTTATGTCATGATGTTGAGCAAGTAAACTTAGTACGTGCATGAGAGGCTTAATCGACAGTGCGACTGAGATCATGATATGTTGTATGTTTTGTTTTAAGTTGAGTGCAGAGAATAGCGCATGACCTATTTTGCCACATTCCCACCTGTCTATCAGCTTCCCATACCTGGACTGATTGCGTTGCATGCCTAAAGAGTTCACACTGCCCAAAAAAAACTATTTGATCTACAGCTGGAGTTCTGTCAGGCGTCACTACTCAGGGCTAGAATGGATCTGGGAATTGTGGCTAAAGGGTCGTCCAGTTTCTGCAAAACTGCAAAGCTCCCGCACTGCAGCCCCATCACTGGTTGAAGTTGAAAGTCATGCCCAGGACTCAAGACTTTTTAATGTGATGACTTAAATAATAACAGTTAAACGTTTCGCTGGTTTACGCTTGAAGTGTATCACGATACTGAAAAAATTAAGGTGTTGGAAACGACCTTTGGTTTGTTGGATTTAATTTTGCAATTAATGAAGCAAAGAACTGGTACTTTTTCAACCATAACTTTCCATTTCAAACACGTCCGTCAGGCAGTGGCATCATCAGCAAGCTCAAGATTTGCAGCAGCAGTAAACATCATAACACCATAAATTAAACAAACTGAATACGAAAAGGTATCACCATAAACCAAGGTTTTCCAGCCTATGGCGCATGCGCCAAGTATGGCGCATTGGTTGATTTGAAGCGGTGCATTGCATCCCTGTAATTGTAATAAAGCAAGAGAGCAAATCACTCTAATGTTTTCATTGATATTTGTTTAATCTTATGAGCTACCAGTTATCACCGTAAAACAAGTTTTCATGATTTTCGGGAAGAAAAAACTAGCTACCGGAGGAAAGATCCTTTATATGTCACAACAACTGGTTAGTTTATCTGGAATTGTTAGTTGATGTTGCTGATCATCTCAATCATCTGAATATGAAACTGCAGGGAAAGAACAATATGTTCTCTGCCTTTATCGATTGATATCACTGCATGCAAGATGAAGTTAAAACTTTGTCAGATTGTTGACATGTCTCCTTGCTACTTGGGTTCTTGGTCGGTTGCTGGATTTGTACATTGTTGTTCTTGTCAACAAAGTCTTCCATGGCGAACAACGGCTCTTACAGGATTTTGAACAGCTCCGTATCTATCGCAACTCCGTCATACACCAGATGAATATTGTTCACTGTCCTAAGCTCTCATTTTCTGCAGAGTTTCTCATAGCGATTGTGGCATAGTCATTTTGCCAAACATTTGTTGCTCATTTTGCCAGACATTTGTTGAGGTTGTATTTTAACTGATTTGGCTGCAAATTATTGAATGTTTTTGCTTTTAATTTGTCAAACCTTTCGTATGTTTTTGTAATTTCTGTGTTTCCGTTATTTTTTGGAAAGATCACTACTGATCACTACTTAGTTTTTTTTCAGAAATTGCGATGGAACGTTTTCCACAGTGTGTAGAAATTTAGCGAATGGGATGATCACAAGTGCATCAATATCGGGTGTAAAGTCCTAGGTATTGCCCAATTTCAGGAAGTCATTTAAATGTTTATGTGTGAACCTTGAGCGGCCGTTTGTTTTATCGATGCTGATTATAGAGAAAACTGAATAAATAGGAAAAGGGCAGTCGTTTTTGAAAAACTCTACACTCTGTTTCTGTTTGGCTGTTTCCAAAATCCTGCGTAGCTGGCTGCCTTATTGTTGAGTGTTTAACTTTTACACCAACAAGCAACAGCGTAGAACATGGCAAAAACAAGGAGCACACAGATACATGAAAGAAGCCAAGCACAAATATGTGGCGGCAACAAAAAGAAAGCCATACGCATAGGTGGCGCCAACACGGTTTTTATAATGTTCATTATCGCTGCATACACGTCGCACCCAAAAGTTCAAGGACACTTTTGGATTTTTACAAGTTTGGAAAATTGTCCCATTTTTTCGTCATATTACATTTTATGATGGAAGAACGCTGTTGCATAACTGATGCTTCTATTACAACCTTCAAGAGTGAGCTTTTTAACGATCTGCTTCTCTTAGAAACAAAAGTATTCAAAATTATTGCAAGTTTTGCTGCTGAAAACATGGGCAAAAAGGGGTTATCAGTTGTGGACAGGTAAAAAATTGTGACATTGCATGAAGAGAGGTGCTCAGACAGTCAGTTATCCGAAACTTGAAATTCAGCAAGACTGAAATCCATCAGGCAATCGTTAGATTGAAAATGTTTGGTAGTTTTCAGGACTTCCATATGGCTGGCAGGCCCAAGGTTACCAGCCAAAGAGATGATTACATGATAAAGAGGATGGTAGTGTGCTCATCCACCACTTCGAGCAAAAAGATTCGATTAGGTTTGTTGCTCACAGGTACAGTTGTCAGTACATCTACCATAAAACGTGGTTTGAGTGATGAATTTGGAATCAGAGGCTATAAACCTACCAGAAAACCTCGGTCTACTCTTTTCATGAAAGCTAAGAGATATGCTTTTGCAAAAGATCACCTCGATTGGACCGCTGTAAATGGAGGAAGGTATTATTTTCCGACGAATCAACTGTTCAACAATTTGCATCGCGAAAGCATATCGTTAGAAGGCCAGTTGGTTCCACATATGCATATCGTTACACAGTCCAGACCATGAAACCCTCCCAAGCATCATGGTCTGGGAAGCAATGTCTGCAAATGGTACAGCTGGTCTGTATTTCCTCCAGGCAGGTTCTACCATGAATGGTACCAAATATCTAGATCTCCTCAAGGTAAATAGATTTTCACATGGTGGTGCATGATTGCAATGTTTTCATGCAAGATGGCGCTCTATGCCAGACGTCGAAACCAGATAAAAACGTTCTACAGAAGAAAAATAACAGTGTCCGGGATTGGCCAGGGCACAACCCTGAATTAAATCCGATTGAACATTTATGGCAAGTAATGAAAAACGAAGTGTCAGATCAGCATGCGACCACCATGATATCGTTGAATATAGCAAAAAACATCAGGTAGCCTCAACACATTACCTCAGCTTCAAACTTGTGGAGAGCATATTTCGCAGAATGGCTACAGTGGTAAAAAGAGAGGTTATAAAAAATATTGAAAAAAGTTTTTTATAATTTTTGAAAACTTTTTTGTGCTATAGTGACAATCAGTAAATACACCGATGATCAAACGTAAATGGCAGAATACAAACGAGCTATGAAGAGTCAAAATGCAACTGGAGTTAAAAATCTTGAGTGGTCTTAAGCGTTTGAGCGCGACTGTAGTGCTTTGATAAGTTCCAATAGACCGATTCATAAAGGATATGGGGAGTGGGAAGCTGCGAAGGACCAGGGGTCATTTGGGAAGCAGAACTCCCAGCTGGGCTGGTCAATTCCACAATTTTAGCAGATCAGAGTCACAAGTTTGATAAATATCGATTGTTGCGTACTCATCGTAAGATCATAATAGCACTGGTTGGTAATGCAAATGACTGCAAGAACTCAGGAAAACAGGCGAGAACGTTGTTCAGACGGAACGAAAGGAGTGAATGGAAGATAATAATGGACAAAACGAATTTCAAAAACATTTATTTCTATTTGCAAATTGCTGTTATTGTCCTTATTTTTTTTCGTAATTTTTACGGTTTTCAGATTCATCTCGAGGGCCGGAGAAAACCGGCCCTTCTATCTCTCAGGCCGTTTGTTTGACACCCCCACTTTGAAATATCACGAGTGGTTTGTCGGCGCCCATCAGATGCCCATCCATGTAATTCTGCACCAACCAGCCGATCGCATAGAGTCCAACCAACCGATCCCCCTCCATCTGTAAACCGTGGACTGATCCCGATTCGACCGCAATGGGTGTAGAAGGAATATTTGTGATGCGATGTGTAGTGGATGTGTGACAACAAGAAAAAGTACTGTAAGATCATTTACTAAAGATAAATTCGAACTCAGGTACGAAAATTTTGACGTACAGTGAAATACAAATCTGATCACAAGCACCTTTAGATAAAAAAACACATTTGAAATTTTCAACCAAATGCATGCATTTCTTTTTTTGATTCACTTCAAAATTATTGCATCGTTTGCATTGGACTTTTGTATAATGTACTGAGGTGTCTGCAGCCACATCTTTAACGTTGCAAATCGTGCATCTACCGTGCATTGCACGAATGTCGTTCCATGACGCGTAATCCGCCACATCACTGAAAACCCGTTTCATGCACAAGCAATTGCACGCCTCATTCTCACCCTATTTATTTTTGTTACACACATTGCAGTGCTACTCTAGGCCACAACTTTCGTGAAGCAATTCTGTCTCATGCTATCACCCAATATTTAAAATATACTGTACGTGATAATGGATACATATTTTTGTAGCAAAGTTAAGCTACTTCTTCTGGCTTCTTGAAATTGCATGCATGATATTTTGTTAATATTGTAACTCCATTTATCGTACGAACGCATTACGCATATAACATCTTATACTCAGAGAAAAAGACTTTTACTGATTTTTGTCAGCAAACTATTACCTTTACATTAGAAGTAATTTCATGTTGGGGAGGAATGCAGCCAAATGACCACTGGTTCTTCGTTGCCTCCACTTTCACATGCATTTCACGAATCGGTCAACTTGGACCTTATCACAGCAACGTATAGCGGTGCTAAGTATCAAAGTAACCGTGATAGCTCTAAATATGCGTGTCTTGTTTGTTGGTGCCACATATCTTCAGTAGCTCAGCCAAGAATTTTATTCGGGAGGGGCCAGTCAATGACGTCTTCAGTCACTGACGTCGTCTTGAGTCCGACTGTTCCTTCTGTTTATTTTCTAACAATCGAAGATTGATATAAAGCATAAGTGAAAGATCTTAGCGAGTTTGATATGGGCGAAGGGGCTGCATATCTACACTATACTTGCATTCTTTCAGATATGCGTGTGATTTTGTTAGTGCCATGTGTGCATGGGCGGTACTTTGTTGTGTGTAGATGTGAAGCCATCAAACAATAATTCGTTGAACTGCTTCCCGAGCTTAAATGAGAACGTTCACAAAGTGCAGGAAATAATTGACAAATATTGATCAACCACTATCGGCTGGAAGCAAACCACTGGCAAAGCAGACGTCTGTTTAGGTTTTGTGCAGAAAAGCAACTTGTACACGTTTCCTAAATTATGACGCAAGCTTCCCTTGATGCAAGTATTGAAGCATGTGCTTTGCCTGCAAACTTGTAAACCAATTTTGAAATCCCTGGTACAATGATTTGCACTATTACTGGCGAACGTATGTTGCTCAGACGTCGGCAATGCTGGTTTGAGACAGTCTATAAACCAACCACTAAAATGTTTTATGACGTCACTGGTATATAAGTTTGCAGACCGCACTTATAACAACACAATATTTAAACACTATTTTGCTTAGGTTGTCCATCCGTCAAAGATTTTCTCGTTGATGACAACGAATGGCTTCAAATTGATCGCACGTCGTATGTCTGAACCGTCCACGGAATATGAAGAGAAAGCTTGGAGGGAATCGACATTTATTACCCTCTGCATTGCTCGATAGCAGTGAACAATACCTTTTATAAGCCAAGAATAATCACTTCCGCAGGTAAATATGTTTTATTTCACTATATAGATTATGCATTCGTAATTTATTTGGAATTACATTCTACCACTTCGGTCACGTAATCAAGTTGATTGGTAGAGTAATTTGATTACATGACGTTGGTGACCAACACCATGACTGGAGTTTAAACTACGAAATGTTATGAAAACAATTGGCATTCATGGTGACAAAGGCATAACTTTCAGGGATATGGTCGAAATAGGATCACACTAAGTTCAATATCAAAACATCACGATTAGGTTGGCTGCTCTAAATGATACCAATGTTTTACGACCAGGCTCAACCGTTCACATCCTTGCATGAAACGGAAAATTTAGGGTAATTGAGTAGTTAATAACAAGCAAAAAGTTTATCAACTGCAATTCCAACTAGTTGTTATGTATTTAAGACCTTCAGCTTGGCCTGCACCTATTCAAAGTACTGCAGCTGTGCGAAGACAAGTGAGAAAATACTGAAAGTGCATTTTTTACACAATTCGATGTCACTCCTATAATGCTACTGAAGAATCAGCATTTATGGAATTTCTTCACCAACGCAATGCCAAAAAGTTTTATCACTCCCGGTTTCTTGTAAATTAATAGTGACTGCGCAGATGTAGATCTTTATTGATGTTTCAACACTAAGAAGCCGAAGTTACCGGGGTGAAAGTAGGAAATGGAGCGAAATCTTCCGGACATCTGGAACTGCAGCCGTGCCTCAACATCGGCGCCGCCATTTCCTAATAACCCAGTCGCAATGATGCTGATGGAAACTGTCGTGATATGGTCTTGTTGCTTTGTAGCCTACGTACGTTGCAGTTTGGTTTGTTATAGCTCAATGCAATTGGAATTTCTACGAACTTTGGTTCTGCTTTTTGATATTTTAGTGATGTAAACACAGCAGTAAAACAAACGAGCTGCTCAGTGGGTCTAGAGATCTACGGCAATTATGATATAAAAACATGTCAAGCTAGGTCTTCACAGATTGCGAAATACTGAGTTGAAGTGTGCAGCTGCTAAATTGTCATTGTTTTCGAGATGACGTAACGATTTTCCAAAATAATTTTGTAATTTTCTCCCACGAAGCCAAAACCGTTGTTTGGGCCAAAAATCAACAGAAAACTTCAAACACAAAATTCCCATATTTGTAATGAAATAGAAATTTGTGAATAGTTCATTGAAAAAATCAGAAATAGTTCGTTATTTGGTTGCAGAGCATTTCAACCGGACCGTGACTTAGAATCTATTGCTTCCAACTGCCGAAAACAAACAAATTATCAAAAGGAGACTTTAATTAGTGAAAATTTTTATATAATTTTTACTCAGATTTCCCCAAAGTTCTGAGTAAAAAGGACTGAAAATCGTGTAATGTGGAAAATGTTTTCTCATTGTTTCAATGGTGATCCCAAACTCCATAAAGCACTCGTGGTTTGGACCAAGCGGATCTTTGACAAATTTTTGTTTTCTTTTCAATATAAATTTGTCAGAAATGTCTCATTTTCCACCCAGGAATGCTGAAAGTCGTTTTTGTCAGAATTGTATTTGGAATCATTGTTAGTTTTGAAACCAAACAAACAAAACAAAAATGAAATCTATGAAGTTTGCCAGCGAATTTTGCAACATGGACCAAATTGAACCGAAATCCCTCGAAAAACATGTTAAAAAAATTAAAATAGTAATAACATAATTTTGGTCTATCACGCAATGATGTTTTCCGCTTCTTCATTGAAGCACTGCGATTGCACACATGGAGAATTTTTCTGATCCTCATATAGCGCTTCTTAAGACATCAGTCAGAAATGATGATACTGTGATCAGGAAAACGAAGCATCGTCGTCAAATGCTGATGTTATTTGCCCTCAGTTGAAAAATCGTTCGTATCAACGCTTGTAAAGCACTTGCTAAGATTTCGAATGAAAACCAACTGTTCGATGTCTTGAACATGCTTGCATGTAACAGTTTTAGTTCAAGTGATTCGATCTTTTAGCAACGCGTGTGACAAGGAAAGAGCCTACAAGTATTGATTGGGCTGAAACCGGTCAGTGTACTTGCAAACTAGTCACCAAATTTTACCACGTTTGAAAGATCTATTTAGGGCAGATATTTTTTTCGCTGTCTGACGCGTAGTCGTGTAATGATTAGAAAGACCGGTAAATAGATCTGTTCACAGAACCAGACGATGCGTGACTTGACATCAATCAATCGTTTAGCGCTATTTCGGTTGAATAAAATAGAAAATCAATGACGCACTGAACAAGGTTAAGCAACTTCGAACGCAATTATTTTTGCGCATGCTACCAACGTTCTGCTTGCGTGATAACGGCGGTGTGTTTTTCTATTGCATTGCTCGATCATTGCCTTCGGATGGATTTGAGATTCCAGTGAAAGCAGAAATTTGGGAACAACATATTTTTCCAATCGCAATTGCCACAGCTTGTGTGCTGGTTTATTCATTTCAGTCTTCGGTTTGTTTGCTTTCTCTGCTCTTGCTTCCGCCTATCAACGTTTCACCAGCGTTACTTGCAGATTTTAGAACTGAGAATGCGCAGGGTTACGTGAAATCGATTAAAAATTTGCCAACTGACTCACTTGTCTGTCGCCTTTGTGGAAACTATTTACTTGAATGCAGCTTCGTGGAAGGTTTCAAAACACTTCGTTTGTTGTTGGTATTTTGTTGTGCTGGGCACGTTAAGTTTTAGATATGAGGGAGGTGGTGACATAGATTGATTGTGAGCAAGTTGCTTAAGCGAAAGAGGTGCTAAGGTCGCTCTGTGCAGTTTGATGCGGTGTTTCCGAGATCAGTTTCAGCAAAGCGAGAGGTTAAAATTTTTTCTAAATTCTCCCTGAATAACGAACACTCGTATTACCGAAATACGGTATAGAAATCGTCAGTTGTCTGGAATCACACGCTGCCTCAACAATGCGGACCCAGATTTGGATCGCTTTTTGTAAACCGATTATGAAGATGGTGTTTGTATTGGACCTTGGCACTATTGTCGTGCTTGCATTGTTTCATTCCCAATCTGGTCTTTATACTTTCATGCTATATGACCTGGTTTTGGTTTACTTACCTGTTTGTATTGCGTTGGTTTCGGTTTTTATTTCGTTAGTGTTCACCGAAGGTCCTATTGTATGCAACTTATATATCGGTACACCGCAGTGCGCAGTAAGCTACCGTCTTACGGTACGTTCCCAAAGGTGTTGCAAAATTAAAATCTGGAGACATTCTTGTAATTTAATTGTTTATTTTAACAAAGGAATAGGTTTACCACAAAGAAGTTTAGCTTTTCTTCTGGCCTTTAAAATAATCGTTTTGACCTTTTTCTGACCTTTTTTGGCAATGTTTGGCTTTTCGTTGAAATTTTAATCTGATAACCCTGGCTGATGGCAGCAGTGTCATGATATAGGTTTAGCTCTTTGTGTAATTGACCTAACACTTGGGCTTGTTAAAGTTCAGTGCAGTTAGGATTTCTACGAACTTTGCCTCTGCTTTCTGATATTTAAGTAATGCAAACACAGTAGTGAAACAAACAAGCTGCTCATTCGGTCTGGATATCAAGTCATATATAAAAACTTGCCCAGCTCGTTCTACGCCAGGGGTAGCCAAACTGTTTGACCCGAGGACCAATTTCGCGAATACCTGTCTACTGCAGGGCCGGATACAGTGCGATTTACGTGACAGCCAGTAGACAATGCTGTTGCACTAGCGTCCACAGTCGAAAACGAAATGGTTGAAAGAAATGTGCAAGGTGTTTGGTGGGCCAGATTCAACTGGTCGGCGGGCCGGATGCGGCTCTTGGGACGTAGTTTTGGTCACCCCTGGTCCACGCAGATTTTGAAATACTGAAACGAAGAGTGTAGCTGGTGACTTGTCATTATTTTCGCAATGGTCCAATGATTTTTATCTGAATAATTTTGAAGTTTACTCGTATATGAAGATAAACCTTTTCTTTTTGCTGAAGTGGAAGAATTGCTTATTGTACTAAAAGACGGAAATGGTTGTTTTGCTGGTTGTGGACGATTTTAAACAGGCATTACTGTGCTTAAATAGCTCTTTTTAATAAGCATAGAACCGAAAAATGTGAATAAAGACCAAAACATGTGAAAAATACCTCGGGATTATCACTCATATTTTTATTAGGATTTTCAGTAACAAGATGTAGGGGTGTCGGTAGCTCTATGGTAAATTGCCTTCCTCTCAATTGAAAGGTTGGGTGTTCGACTCACGGTCACTAAGTGAGTTGCCGCAGCGCTCCATTGGCAAGAGTGTTCACCTCAACCGCCCCGGCAAGATCCAAACTGCAGGTGTGAAAACTTCAGGTTTCGGCCCTGAAACCGGCAATTACCCTGAACCAATATCAAATCTAGATAAAAAAACGAGAATTGCAAAATACTGTACAAAGGTTGAAAAAAATTACATACCGTCTTACCATATGTGCTTTGTGGATACGTTTAATAACGGATCCAGGTCTTGGTAGTAATTAGCGTGTATAATTGTTATTGTGGGATTTCTACGGATTATTAGCAGTATACCGGTTACAAGGTTGTGAGAAACCCTTGCGTTATTTGAAATATTATGGAAACAATATTTTAGAGCAGGTAGTTATTTTTTGAAGATGTCAATTTAGGGGCAAAAGCCATAAAGATAGGTCACCATATATGAGCATGTATCACGTAACTACTGTTGGAAATTTGAAATTAGGCTATAGCTTGTGCAGTTTGTTTATATTTGGATGTCCGTCTACTGTTTCATAAACTTGATTGTTGTGAACGATTTATTACATGCTACTAACCGTTATTACAGTAGTATCGATCTCTTCGCTTTGAACGCTGCAGCTTTTCTGATTGTTCTGCGTCTGATCTATTACATTTACATTAGAACTCATCACTACTGCAATTCCATAACATCATACTGTATCACGTTTCAAGCACGTGCCCTCGAGCATTGTGACGTGGTGTGCTATTTGGCTTGAATGTGGTTTGGATTAGCCAGTGCACAACACAGAAACACATCTGGAAAGGGAAAATGTGGACATTTGTGAACTTTTTGTCATCGCATATTTCCGTTTTTTCTTTTGGTGTAATTGATAAAAGACTCAAATGCCCTGCTTTTCAGCTACCGTCAACTGTAGACGATCGCTTTGTTTGTTGCATTGTTTTGCAACGCACGGCTGGCGATATAACAAAAGAACTAAGACGCACCGCCCGAATTGCACGAAATAAAAATTTGTAAGCTCAGCTTCAATGAAAGCGCAACCGGATGTCGTTTTGTCGTCCACTGAGGAATTTGTGATTGTTCAATATTTCAATTGTTTTTGTTGCACGCCCACGCTTTAGGTCAAAGTTTAAGAACGTTAGGGACGGGGTCAAAATGAGGCTCGCGGGAACATTTGATATGACACTCATCAGGATTTTCGCTGCCCAAAGTAGGAAAGTAAACATTTCAAAAGTCAACTCCAAGATAAGCAGATGCTTAGAAGTCAAAAGAAGTCTTAATCACTTCCCATAGCATGCTCTCCTTATTTTCTTACTTAAGAAGACCACGTCACGCGGCCCATGATAGTAAATGAGTTCCTCGCCACTGTTTCAGGTAAATTTTGTTTTGAGTATTGTATAACATCTGAACTGAAACGCGCAAAGCAGAATACTTAAGCATGCATGACAGTAATAAGGAAGACACAAATACATAAAAGAACACGAAGATAGGTATGTGGCAGTAGTAAAAAGGCACACGCTTGATGGCGCTAACCCAATTAATTTGATGAAACACAAGCATAGATTAATAAAGGTAACACGCATGGTTGTAACAATATAGTGCTGGACTGACTTCCACGTAGACCGATTTATAAAGTGCGTGGGGGAATGGGAGGCTGCGTAGGATCAGGGGTAATTTAGGCTGCAGGCCTCCTTAGGGCAAAGCTACTTATAGTGTAAAGGGAACAATTTATATCTGTAAGCAAAAGTCTGTTGTTCTGAGCATACGATTTAATATGCGCATGCCACAGAAACCATTTCCTGTTGTCACATATTTTGGGAATATTCCTGATAGCTAAAGAGGAAAAATATTTTGCTATTTGTGTGTAATAGCTACTCTGTAGAAAGTGATGTAAGCAATGAAAAAATATTGCACGAACAATATTGCATTGTCAATTGCATTCAATAATTAAGTAACTAGTAAGTGAAGTGTGGAAGAATGTAACAATGATGCAGTGATGTTGTGCAGAAAGGAAGTGTTTTTGTACTCTTTTTTACTTCTACTGGCACCTGTGATGTGGGCATTGGTTCTGAAACTAACATAATTCTATTTAACGGGAAAACTACACTTTTTTACTTAGGTATTGGTTTTGAAGCTTGACTAATACCAAACCTGTAGCGTTTCAAACTTTATCTGAAGCAATATTTAGTGCAGAACGAAGACACTCCAGGTAAGAGGATGTTTTACATACTATTTTCAAAAGAGCGATGAATTAACTATACGAGCGTAAATGTGATTGGCGCATTAACACCACAAACAAATTCATTCGAGGCATTTTTGGTGATTTTTTGAAAGGTAATAATAATTACCCGCTCTAGCTGCGCAGCATGAAAGAGGTCGGAAAAAACGTTTCTGAAAAAAGACGACTTTGCTGAAAATTTCAGACCAAATTTGCTTGAAATACTGTGGGTGCACAACCTGATAAGAGAACATGTTTCCATGGAAAAAAAACTTCGTTAAAGTAGGTTTAAGAAAAACTTTACGTGATTAAACTTTTTGTGAAACTCCACTGATACATGGAGCTTTTTTCACCAACATTTGTGACTTTTCTCCCAACTTCAACCCACTCATACATCAGCCTTAAGTAACTTGTAGAGCAAGGGCAACTGTCCTTGAATGGAACAGCAACGCCTTGCTGTAGTACCCAGACATGGGGCGATTACAGCACAAATGTAATTGATTACGATTACGATTATGAATAAACAAAATCACAGTGTAATCGATTACGATTACCACATGCTCGATTACGATTACGAATAAACAAAATCACAATGTAATCGATTACGATTGCATTGTAAGTAATCACGATTACAATCGCGATTACATTTGTCTTGAAATATCCTTAGAAAGAAAACAAACCCATTTACATAATTTTATGTAAGTATTTCTTCAGACAACATACGTTATGAATCAATGCAATAAACGAAATTACTAATCTGTAACGATTAAGCACGAGAATAAAGAAAAAAATATTGATCGTTTACTGAAATCTTCATGCAGTCAGCAAACCATGTGGCGTAACTAGAGGTTTGAGCTACAGGAGAAACTTAGCTGAAAGAGGCCCACTGGCCCTTGTAAGGGACTTACTAGTCAACATTCAGAAAAAAACTTGAGAAATGATGGTGAATCCGGGTGTGAATGGCTATACAGTACTAAAATCCCAAATCAACGGAAAATACTCCGAAAAACGCAAAAAGATGGCAACGTACAAAAAAATACTAAGAGGATGCTAAAACCGAAAAATAAACTATGTGGGGAAGTGGTTTTTAGATTTAGCTGGCCAGGAGAGTCAAATCGCCCCTCTTCCCTCCCGTCAATTACTCCACTGCAACAAATACTAAAAATATTGATTAAACAAAAATTATCAACCTTTAAAATCTTTGCTACAGTCGATAAACGTCAACGCTTCAAATCTTTTATCAGGCAAACGATATCTGTCAGGCTTGAACATTCGTCCAGAAACGCTGAAAATTCGTTTGTTAATAATTTCAAAATTGCTGACTATTTCTTCTAACTGCGGGTTACGATCTTCTGCAAGCCATCATGGCAGTGTGCAGCTTTTAATTTGAAATGAAATGAACAGTGATGCTAATATAGCTGCGCATCTGTCTATTGGACCAATGGTCGGTTTTTAACAAAACCTCACATGTTTCGTTGAGTTTTTTTTCCACCAGTATCTGGTGGATCACGGTTGACATGCTAGTTATCAGTGTGGTGGAAAGGTACTTTCGACTTGGATTAAAATACCTTATTCCTCTGAAAGAATTTAAATTTAATGTATATAAGTTACTGTTTTAATCATGAACATAGCCTACTCCAGCGCTTGCATTCACAAGTTCACTCTGAAGAGGGTGTATGCAAATGAAACGAATACCTCTCCTCGTAATGTCCCGTCATTCTGTTTCCGAAGTTGAAGCCGTTTTTAAGAAGAGCTCCTATTTTTGTTGCTACGTCTCACTAGACTAAACCCACTACGTTATTTCAGGCGGCCAACAGGAAGGCTAGCTGGAACAAAGCGAGAATTAGCCAGAAACGCTGTGCTTACCCTTGGACTGTCTGGATTTGAACTACAGAGACGGGCAAATAGCCTCCCTGAAGTAATTACTATAACAAATGACGTCAATGTAGATCCTCTTCTCCGATTAGACAGATTCCAGGTAGGAAGCAAATGCTGTTGGTAACACCCCGCGGGAAAGCGACCCAGACGCCGGCCAAGGACCAGGTTGTGTGAAATAGGCGGCTTTCCTCGCCTTGGTGTGGAAACAGCAGAACTGTCAGAGATTGCCGGAAACAGTGAAATGCTTCTCGTTTTTCGAAGGCTGCTGCCCCAGCAACCCTCCACAGTGAAAATGTTGGTGTGAAAAGTGAAGTGATTTTAGTTTAATATCAGTTTTTTTTAAGGAAAATGTCAGGTACCCGATATGATCCTGTAGGGACCCGATTTCTCTGATTCTAGGGACCGGATTTTCTTTGATTCTATGGACCCGATGATGATATTCTCTGATTCTAGGGACCCGAATCGGGTCCCTAAAGCACCTTAAAAAAACTGTTAATGTAATCAGTGTTTGGGTGAAAAATGCAGTTTTTGCTGGCGATTTTATGAAAACGAATTTAAACAACAAATTTTATGGGAGAAAACAACGTTGCAGTGAATGGAATGCGCGTCTTCCTGTTGTCATGCCAACGAAGATGTTTGCGAAGTATCTGACGCCATTAATGCTCGTGTTACTTCTGTCATTTTTGTCGCCTAAAGAAGGAGGATTGGAAGCAGTTGGTGAGTTTTGATTTCCGTTGCGTTTGATCGCTTGTGTTCATATTCAATTTGGACAAGTCTTAATTTGTATAACGCTCTTTGTCCAATCCAAAATTTAGTCATAAGGCCAGTATTTCCCATCCTTACCTACTTGCACGGCCCTGATTTAAGTTAAACTAATGTTTTTTATCGCAGACCACAGCCCCCGAATTTTTTAGTTTTAAGGAAATGCATTGTCTTAAATATGAAGTGACGTGAAATTCTGATATCAGATTCGGAATGTTTCAACTAAAATAAACCTAGTAATGCAGTTGGTAGCTATAACTTATATCAAAATGCTGTTACTGAAGCATGAAAAATGAAAACGTGTGCTGTTTTTTATTTCTTTAAAATTTTTCGTTCTTCAGCGTCTTATTTTAAGCAACATTTTTATTTCACTCATTTTTATGTGTTTTATGTCAATATTTTAATTTCGCAGATTTCAAACTTTTACCAACGTGCAATGCGTCAGCAGTACCATGGAAAACAACGTTTATATGCGATGGTTGGAAGGACTGCGATGATAACAGTGACGAGGAAATGTGCGATTGTCCTTCGGACGCACCGTTCGAATGTGATTGTTACCAGTCTGATGATGGTTGTGCAGGGTGGGGATGCATAAATCAATCGTGGGTATGCAATGGTTACTATGACTGTCCTGATAGCAGTGACGAGAAAATGTGCGATTGTCCTTCGGACACGTTCGAATGTGATTGTTACCAGTCTGATGATGGTTGTGCAGGGAAGTGGAGGTTGGGATGCATGAGACAATCGTGGGTATGCGATGGGAGCAACCACTGTGGTGATTGGTCGGATGAAAAGCTTTGTTTAAACACAAAACTTTATTGTAGAAATGGTGAGTGCGTTGAAAGATGGAAAGTAAATGATGGAAAAATAGACATGACAGGTGGATATGACGAGTTTATATGTAGTGCCACCCAGAGCCATAAGTGTGGATGCATTCCAGGTTATGACAATTGTACCTCATCTGGAAAATGTATTCCCAATATTTGGATCGGCGATGCAAGAGATGATTGCAACACAAGCCGCAGTGACGAACCATGCAAAGCAATCAAAGGTTGGTGCGAAAATTGCCAGGTCATAATTAATCGATGTTCAACAAATGAAAGCAAAATGTTGTTGCTGTACAATTCGAAGAAAAACACCACAACCTGCCGCATGAACAACCCATACTTCCATCATCTGAACTTATCAACCGAATGGATCTGCATTTCATCTTTGTGTGGAAAATGTCTGGGAGAGATCTTTCAATGTGAGAACGGACACGTCATAGACAATGCTCATTATTGCGATACAAAGGTACAATGTGGAGATGGGAGTGACGAACAACAGCAAAACTTTGGGTTCCGATGTTCAGGAAAGTCAAGAAAAAGCACCTGTATTTTGCCGCAGAAAAATCTTTACGATTCGATATCTCAGTGCGCAGATGGTTCAGATCTATGTTTCGTAGATGGCGAGTTTCGATGTTTTTTATGCTTAGACGAAAAACTCATTATATCACCAAAACAGGTTTGTGACCAAAATATCGACTGTTTTGATGGTTCTGATGAAATTTTGTGTTCCAATCAATCAGTTGCACAGACACTTGTTGGTGATGAGGGGTCAAGATGTCCTCCAGGCCAGATGCATTGCAATAGTTCCACTGAATGTGTGGCTATGGACAAGGTTCTGTGTAATTTGTCAATTGAATGCAAAGATAACATAAACAGAAGGTTTTGTCGTCACGAACATCGATTCAGTGGTTCAATAAAGTGTTTGGCGGTACATGCGACAACCTACTACTCGATCACTGTACTCGCTACACGATGCGACAACAGACCAGAGTGCGCAAGGATGGAAGACGAATGCGAATCACAATGTGATCCTCGACCATCGTTTTGTGATGATAAGTGTGGGAATAAGAGTCGCATTTTCTGGGGTGGAAACTTTGTATGTGATGGATATATTAACTGGGTCATCTTTGATTCAAACAGTTGCAGTCGAGAAGTTGAAGAAAACTGTTCAATGAGGTTTCCGTGCAAAAGTAAAGGAATGGTCAGCATCGACATGCGTTACTATTGTGACGGGATTTTTCATTGTGACGATCATTCTGACGAAACAAGCACCGACTGTCTAAACAAACGATTCAACTGCACAGCAGCTGGAGATACTATATCCATCAGCAAAGAGTTTGTTTGTGATGGAATTGAAGACTGCAACCAAGGTGAAGATGAAAGTCGTCAACTGTGCGGGGAGAAAAGATTTTACTGCGAAAGTGGAAAACCAATATCAATCGACAAAAAGTTTGTTCAAAATGGTATAAGAGACTGCGACACAGGTTTAGACGAATGCAAAACTCTATTTTCAGACAAATATGAAATGATTGCCAATCCTGTTCTTCGTTCATTGTTTTGGATCATGGGTTTTGTGGCTTTGATTGGAAATCTAGGCACAATTAATCTAATATTGATAGAACAGTTTTTTGACAATCAAAGCAATACGTCTGTTAACAAAAGCAATAATTTTGCTAAATTAGCAAATAGATTCTTTATTTTTAATCTTAGCCTTTCTGACTTTTTAATGGGCGTGTATTTGTTAGGAGTTGTTTTTCAAGGTGTGAGTTATTCAGGACACTACTGTTTTGTTGATAAAGAATGGAGATCAAGCAATCGCTGCTGGATACTTGGCACAGTTGCAATTTTATCGTCAGAAGCATCTGCTTTCATCATGGCATCCATGTCTACCTTCCGACTAGTCTCAATTTACAAGCCATTCCTGACCCGCACAATGAAATTCAAATGGATTATTCTCGTTGGAGTTATATGTTGTTTTTTTTCTTTGCTTTTTGCTTTCCTGCCTTGGATTCAATTGGAATTAGGTTATTTTGTGTTTGAAGTTTGGTTTCCCAACCATTTCTTCAAAACTGACACGATTCCCAAACATGACCTCACCACCATAGCGAATCGCGTTTCTGGCTCAAATTCCACTCTGCAGTCTTGGTTCAAAATCAAGGAGACAATTTTTGATAACTTCGACTACAATGAAATCAAAGCAGAGTTTGGGTTTTATTCCCAAACAAGTGTTTGCATGCCACGTTTCTATGCTTCTACCCGTGAAAGTGCTTGGGAATATTCCACTTTCCTCATAACACTCAACTTCATGCTCGTCATCTTCATGGTGGTCGTTTATGTTGTTCTTTACAAGAAAGCCACTGCAACGAATATTTCTGCATCCACTAGGAAAGATCCAAATCAAGAAATACAAAAAAGGATTTCTAGAATTTTGCTGACTGACTTCTTCTGTTGGATTCCAGTTTGTATCATGGCCTACTTGAGTGTTGCAGGGGTGTCTTTACCCCCCGATGCATACATTGCCAGCGCTGGATTTCTTCTTCCAATAAACAGCGCAATGAATCCATTGCTTTACTCTCAGCTCATTGGTCAGTGCATGTCACGTGCACGAATATGCAACACGGGTAACCTGCTTGTTTTTTGTCCACGTCATGTTGATGACACCACAAAGGTTGATGGCACGGGATGGCAGGTCAGATACAAATCCACACCACCTGTAAGTGATTGCTCGTTGGAACGTCGCGAAATCCGTAACAACCGTTAGTAAAACTGTTCATTTTCTATCAATAGCAAACATCGGATTTGCTACTCGCAGCTCTATTAACCTTGCAGATTTCTAGTTTCATCAACGTTTTTCGGTTTTGAAAAATATAATTGTTTTTGAGATGAAATGAAAATTTAAGCAGTGTTGCTGTTGGTCCTCTGTTGTTTTGCAGTTTTATAATCTAGTGTATATAGAGTTTTAATGTTAAGAATGAGTTGCAAAATGGTAGGTTTGACTTACGTACGTTGTTGTCTGAGTTCATTTCTTTGTAAGACATAATGCGTTTTTTCAGTGAGTTGTGTTTAGAATTTTCCTTCTTTGCAAGTAAAATGTTGTGCAAATCTTAATACATTACAGCTTCTTCAAACACAACTTGGATGAAAAACACTTTCTCTCCCTCGTTTTTCAGCAAAGTTTTGAACGTGTGTGCATGCCAACATCACTTGTGACAATGCGCTGTTCATTTATTGCCAAGCTCCTACCGCCGTCAGTTGCTATACGACAGATCTACAGTTTATATTGTGATGCAACGCATTAGAGTTTATGCGTTCTACATGTTCAACTGCAGATTGCCACGTGTGTGTTTGGCAGCTTCTTGTTGTCACTTGTTTTTTTTCTACTATTTGCTTCAAAAATCATAAACGTTTGAGGTTCACTGGTAGCAGCACAGGGTTGCTGGTTGACAAACTGAGCAAGTGCGTCGTTTCGCTCCACTGCTCGGAAGAAGAATGTGAATCATTTCCTCACGTGTGTGTTGAATTGGTTGATCAAGAACGAAGTACTAGGCAAGATGATAACCACTTTCAACATCGACATTCCTTTTTTCCGCCAATGTTATTTCAAACCTGCCACATAGTTCATGACCGTTTAATGGGTTAACACATGCTGCAAGTCAGGATATTCCAAGCTTGATTCTTTTATTTTACGATAAAGCTGCACAAGTGATATCAGAAATGATATGACTACCATTGAAATGTTTCAGTTTTGTATCAACTCCCCATTAGGAATGCTGTTAAAGAACGTTACACGCTGCAGTGTTGGCTGGTAGCAAATGCTTGCAGTAATGGTGTAAGAAAATATTCAGAAACTTTTTTTCTGCATATG
>JGI24021J15306_10002238_pt1 | contig 20567 bp, 13 predicted proteins | sample Ectturendosymbi1_FD_15306 | JGI IMG/M metagenome (IMG submission 15306)
ACCCTTAAACTACTTCACGTATGACGTCAGTCACAAACAATCCGCACTCCCCAACCAAAAAAAATTTTTTCAAGTGCAATCTATTAGACTGGCCGATCCGTTTGAGCCGTTGAACAGCTCTCTAGCGCAATTGGCGGAGGAGCTAGGGCGTTGGTAAGGCAACTGAAAACTGCTGTTTTTTAGGCTGAAATCGAAGTACGAATATACCGTAGGCCGGCTCTATACGTGTTAAATTCAGTTTGCTCAATATAAAATAAACCACGCATATTGCACAATGAAAAGTGATGACACAAACCTTGTGTAAATGCAGTTTTATTTGTACACTATTGCCACAAAGCTTTGATTTTGCTGAATTATCTCAGTGCCCATTGATTTTTCTAAGCTTGGTGTATAAATAGATCTGATCATGCCAAAAACAACAAAGACGTAAGCTGTGAAAAGTTTTTGGGATTTCATATAAAATAGATAGGAAAAAATTCATTATATTGCCCATCATCTTGTCACAATTTGTCTGCGGTACCCATTTTGACTTGCTATGAGCTGGGGGCCACACAGCTACCTCTATAATAAATGCAACACTAGCAGCAAGCCAATGGCTAAACTGGAGATGAAGCTTTTCGTACACCTGTCCATTTATGCTAAGCATATGTTTGCACAGGCTGCAAGTATGATTTTTCAAGTCTTTAATATGACCAATCGAAAATCGAACTCAGCCTCCTAGCTTGCGTGGCGAATGCTGAACCCACTGGACAGCTTAGCAGGGCTGTGGAGTCAATACTAAAAACTTTTTATTTCGATTTTCTTTATTTGGTCACATGACTTCAACACCGACTCTTCTAAATTTAATAATAACTCCACTTTTATGCCACTCTAAAATGATATAACTTTATTCATTCCACTGCAGTTTTTAATGGAATTGTAAATTTTCAACAATCATTCAGTATTGTAAGGAGAATAACACATTGACATTGGTGATTATCTATATACATTTGTGTATTTTATACGTTCAAAAGACATTTTGATCTGCATGATGATTTTTATGAAAATAAATCTAAGGTTTGGTGGAGGCAAACACATGGTGGCTAATTTTGTAATGAAACATAAGTTCATGCATTTAAGAGAGGAATATCTTAACACGTTCAGAACTGAAATTATACTTTTCTTTTCACTAGGAATGGCAGCAATTAATATATGAAACCCGCTACCAGTAATTGCTCTCTTCTGCCATGCTGTCACTCATCACATTTCCAACCATGCTAGGCATTAGTCGCAAATGTATGACGAAACAATGGACACTAAATTTTTTGTTCAATCAGTCAGTAGGGATGTGCATTATGGAACATTTAGTGACTCTGAAATCTTTTTTTTGAATCCAGAATATCGAATTCTATTCTGGAATAATTTGTTAGGAGGAAAATGAGCTGATCGCACAGAGGTTTGGAATGCTAATCAATGATCACGCAGTCTGTTAATTAGCTTGTTACGTCACTATGCAGTTCAGTGAGCTTGTTGAGTGTTTCTTTCTCTTAGTCAGGAGCGCAAACACTGACATTGCAAAACTGATTGAAACCATTTGTTTTGCCGACTATGCAATTTTTCACATTTATTTAATCAAAATTTATTTCGAATCTAAATATTCGAAAAAAATGAATTTTGTATTCGAATACTAAATGATTTGAATCCATAGGATTTATTATTGCATTATCTGCATCCCTATCGTTCAGTGATAGTCATTGATTCAATCTTTCACAATTCTCACACACGGTAGTGTTGACTAATGACTAAAGCCTTGTAATAATTTTACAATCGTGTTAGTTCAAGTGGTGGTCAATTCAAAATCTCTAACAAACCTGTAAGCAAAATGGTAAGGTTTTAAACAGTGAATTATATGCGATCAAATGTCAAATAACAAATTGTTGCAGTTAAATTGAACACATCGTAATTGCAAGTTTCATCAATATGAAAGATAAAAAAAAGCTTTTTGAAAATCATCACAAACATCTTAATTCATCAAGGAAATGTCTTAAAGTAAGTTGCTGTTTTATTTTAGAAAATCATAATACATTTTGCATCTAAGTTAACTGATACACATTCACAACTACAGCATATGTTCACAATCAAACTTTTTCTGGACCAAATCGCTTCAACAAAAGGTTACTCAGAGGGGCGTAAGACATCCTGGTGCATCTTCTTGAGATTTTAGGGCGTTGCAAGCTTACATTCTCTTTCAATACCAAGATGCTAGAATTTTAGAAAGCCTTGTGCAAATTCAATCAATATATGTGTAAATGCATCTGCAAGGAGTTATGAGCATTGTGTGCAGTGATGCAGCATTTGCAAAATTGGCATCAGTGACTTTACATGCAAAATTCACTTTGTTTATGGCAGGTAAGCCTATATTAATGGGTGGCGGTTGACTGGTAGATTTGTGTGAGTGCCTTATTTGATTTTGTGTAAAGGGTTATCTTATTGGGAATTGATACATTTTGGAAAGTACTGGTTTAAACACATATCGGATAATCAGATACAAATGTACAGTGACATATTCGATATGCAATCAAGTGGTTTTGTCTATATTACAAACTTGCAAAGCAATCTAAAATGTGTTGGAGTTGGATGCAGGACAATTTCAGATTCTGTTCTAAATTCCTTTGGCTCTTTTAACTCCCACTCCATAGCCCTGCCACTTAGCTAGTGGATTTTATATACTGCTTTTCAAAACTTAGGTTTGCTGTTCAGTTTTCATATGCAACTCTCATACCATGGAAAAAGACTCCTTGATAAGGATTTTAAGGGTCATTCATAATGTTTTATGAAAAAAAAGATTTTGTGGATTTTCGATTGTAATCCAAGAAATTTCAAAAATCAGCAAAATTTATTACAGATGTAAAAACTTACATTCAAGGCAAATGTAAATGCAGACAAAAATCAAAACCAAGGCGTTTGTATTGTAGTAGAATGCAAATACCAGTGATATGTTTTGTTAAAATATTTGTAAAACTTGCAAGAAATTTGTGCTTGCTATCATGCACTGTAGGAAATCTTTTAAATATTTTGAACTTGGCAATTTAGAATCAAGTGGCAACATTAAGCAATGTAAACTTTGGCATCATATATATTTTCACATTCCTTGGAGAAAGCTGAAAATTTGTATGAGCCTGGCAACTTGTAGTTGCATATAGAATTTTTGGCTTTAATGTGAATTTTATCTCTCCAAGGTAAAGAAGTTCAAAAGTTCCCGTTCATCTCAGATTTTTTGAAGATGTACTGCTTCACAAAGTGTTTGTTTTTGATCAAAACACCATTTTTTTCAAAATTAGTCAGACAATTCTGATGTTTTTGGTGATTAAACTCTTGGACATTTTTGTTACCTATATGGTGAAAAATAATTAGACTTCGTTAATTATATTTCCAGTAAAGATAAATTTAAGTAAACATAAGTGTTCCCAAGTGTTTTGATGTACCATTAGGTATGTTATACTTGATGGTGTAGCAGAAAGTCAAACCCTTTCTTAGGACCTTTCATTTTTAAATTAATTTTTATTGACCATACTGAAACATTCACATACATTTTTCCATAGGTATAATGATTATTTAACTTTTATGCCTTTACATTAAACAGAAAACATCCTACGGAGTGAATTTTAATAATTGGTAAAGTGCTTCTTACATGTGTGGGTTGGTTAGCAATATCATTTGTCCAGACACATTACTGTAAAAAAGTGAATAAAATGAATTTCACAAAATTATTTTCGAATGCTTTGCATATTGCAACATTCTGTACAGTAGCCATATAGTGAAATTGCCAATATTTGTTTCAGACAAAGAGAGAATGAACTTTTTTGTGATGTTGTACTGAAAGTGGAAAATAAGAGCTTTCCTGCTCACCGAAATGTGTTGTCAGCATGTAGTGAATATTTTCGTAAGATGTTCCAGTCCAGTGTAAGTTATGATTAATTGCTGATTGTGGTGAAACATGAAATGGAAATATATGACTGCAAGTAATACTTTTTACTGCATGGTCTTAGGAGCTTAATATTTTCAATCAATTTAAAAATCCTAAGGCTTTGAACATTTTTACTTCATAAAACAGTGATGTTGAAAAGTTTTGTATAGGAAATATTATGTCTTGCTAGAAAAAAACATTGAATATTGATGCGAAAGTCCAAGAAATTTCCATGGAAGAAAGAATGAGAAAGATATTGCTGAAAGTTTTATTGAAAACTTTGATTTTATCACTTTCAAATATTGTAATCCTGGTAATCATTTCATTTTGTATGAATACATATTGTTCTTGTATAAAACATCATCTATTTTCATACATTGATTTTTAGTTGGCTTGGTTCTGTTTTCTCTTGTTCTAATGGCATTCTGTTTTTTTTACATAAACGTGCATTTGTTATTTTTGTAAACTGTGAACTAGATAATAAATTCCTGTGCTTCTTGGGGATAGCTATCAGGCAGAAGATAAACTTGAGTAGCTGGGCTGCTTTTTTTTGAAAAATTTGCACCAACCTATCTCCTAAAGAACTTCTACCTAAATTGTATGATGAATAGATTTCACAAGAATAGTGTAAACACATGAATTTTTAGTAATATCTATAAATATTATTGTGCTTTGGAAACGTTTTTCATGTTCATTCTTTTTATCTGCATGTTGCAGTCAACACTATAGCTTTAAATATATAAGAATCAGTTCAGTTTCATTGTACTCATTTTTGGTACACCTTTCGGATTGTCACAAGTGGTCTGTGGTGCCCATCCCTGTTGGCTTTCACCATGGGCCACAAGGTTGCCTTTGCACGGAATGCTGCATTGGTGGTGAGTTAATGTCAGCGTCATAAATGAACCGTTTCATTGCATTTCCTCCATCCGTGCCGAGCATGAGACTGGACAGACTGCAAGTACCGTTTTTGGAGTTTTTGGTATGATCTGACAGGGAATCAAATCTTGCCTACCAGCTTTGATGGTGTATGCTCACCAACTGTATGATTCAGCTGGTACACAATAATGTTGGAGCTAAACATATTTCTCATATACTGTACATAGATTCTCTGAATCTCTCTTATTTTTTGTCTGTTCGATCGACAATGATGCTGCTCATTGCATTCCTTTGTGTCGGCACGTGTGACTCCTCAGCCTGATAGCTGAGGCACAAGCATGGCCACATACCTTACAGGCAGATCCCTGATGCCTTGTTGGTGGTGGTGGGTTGGGCTGTTGGTGTCTGCAAACACGCTTTGCTTCTGCCACATCAGAATATTGTCTGTTTGTCTGAATATTATGTTCATGGTGCATGTACTGTACATTGTACATGACATTACATGTTTCATGGTGCAAATAATGAATATGCTGTGAGTACTGAGTACACCTTGACAGTGACTGGCAGTAGAAATAGACATTTTCAAAACCCTTCCTGTATAAAAGCAAATGTATGCACACAGAATTGAGACATGCATTCTTACAAAGTCTTACAACTTCGGTGCTTCAACACTTTTTTGTGTTCAGTGCCACATACAACTCTTTCTTCCTCATATCATGTGCAAACGGACAATCAATTTACTTCTAGTAAACTTACATTATTAGCAACATTCGAGCTAGTGCTTTATTCTTGTAGGTCAAGTAGTTTTGTCAAGTCTTTTTTCAGTCATTTGCATGTCCACCAAGTTTTTACATTCTTTGTCCTGAATCTGGATCACGTGCAGAATATTTGCCATGGTTGTGTTTTGCAGATGAAAGAACAATATTTCAAAGATGTCAAACTTTTTGGAGTGACTCCAAGTGCACTGGAGGAAGTTCTAAACTACATGTACACAGAAAAAATTACTTTGTCTGAAGAAAATGTCTGTGATGTATTGCAAGCTGCTTCTTTAATGCTATTGACTGGTAAAAAAAATTGAACTTTATATCTAAAGGAAATTGGCCATAATAACTTTATGGCCAGTGCTATTAGCCTTTGTTGTTTTTGCGAATTTTAGCTCATATAACCTTCACTTCATTCAGATCCAAAGTAACTCTTTTGAAACCCCTTGGAGCTAATTTTTTTCAAACGTTCTGGTTATGAGGAATTTCATTTACCTTTATCAATCTCACACTGAGACTTGTATACTTGTGATGTAGTATACTTGTGATTATTCTGCGGTTTATTTGTTCTTCATTAAAAAAGAGCTGAGCATAATTTTTTGCCGAAGTACTTAATCTCCTCTCAAATACCATTCAAAAACTGTCTAGAATCTTGTAATGAAGTTTCTTCTTGATTTGTTTTTTAACCAGTTATTCTATTCTTGTGAAACAATCATATTTTCTAGAGCAACTTCAATTATTTTGTTGACTAATCAATAAGCACACTTGCAGAATTTGTTTTCATAATTATTTTTTAAATCCCCAACGAATATTGTTTTAAATGTGTAAGTAGCATTTACATAACTGCATTCACTTTGTTCACATCCCAAAGGTCATTTTTTGAACAAAATGTTTTCTCTTATTTGCAACAAATTTTTCAATGTTTACGTGACCAAAACTTTAATTTACTCCATGCTGAAAATTGCGAAGTCACAATTGTGATTTTTGGTTTTAGCCTAATCTATACAAGAAATGGACTTAGCACAGATTTTCATGTTTATTCTGAAATATTTTTGTTTAGCAAACTATTTTAGAATGATATTGATAAGTTTTGTGTAGTTTTTGTTTTTGAAGAATTTCTGATAACACAATCGTTTTTTATACAGCTATCACAATTTTGTTGTTGACACGTTGAAGAAATACACCTACAGAAATTTATTTAGTCATTTTTTCAAAACCCTGATGAATTTTTAAACATGTAAATGGGAAAGGAAGTTGATTGCAATATATGGGTTATTTAAGTTTGACTTAAAACCATGCTGTTATTGGCACATAGATTTGAAAGAAATTCTATATGTAACAATTATTCCGCTGCGAATCTGTAGATTTGTTGGAAGTTGTCAGCAGTTATCTGATGGAGAGCGTCAATCCATCTACATGCTTGTACTTAAGAGAAGTGAGCAAGTTGTTTTCATTGGAGACGCTTTGACAGAAAGCTGAAAAGTGCATCTTTGAAAACTTTGAAGAAGTGCTTTCTCAAGAAAGGTTTTGCGATTTGAATGAATCTGATGTCTCCCTGCTTCTATCATCTGATGAACTCAGAGTTAGTATTGTGTGCAGTTCAGAAGAATTGATCGTTTGAAAAATCACCAAGGTTGAGCGCAAAGGTTTATTACGGTTTGAATGTTGAAGATAGTGTTTCAAGGCAGAATTTTATCTCTTGTGGCTAAGGTTGCATTGGAAAACCCTCAAGAATTACGAATTAGTTCATAGCAAAACGTTTAGTAATTACTTGGTTCTGATGACAATATTCCAAACATTTTGAAAACTACGCAATGTTGGGTGCACTGTGTTTTTGTTGCATGTGCAGATAGTTATAATAATAAAGTTTTAGCCTTTTTATACATTTTCTGGCAGCAGGCTTCATTTATGGCGATTGAGCATCAGCATGCTGACGCCAGAATGAATGACTCTCTGAGATGCCGCTTGGTCCAGCTGTCGCGCGTACACTGGAGCAACATAGAACAAACAAACCATTGATAATAACCATCACAGTGTGGTCGAGAACAGTCTGCAAAAGATATGTTGAAATCCATTGCAGGATATTAATAAAATATATTTGCTGGTGGCAACTGCTCTCAGTTTGTCAATTGCCTGTGGAGGTTTGATCCGGCTTGACCCAAAAGATCATGAACCAGTAATTCGTTTTATCGACCTGTTGGATTACCGTGGAGGGTTTATTCAGTGAAGTGATACTAGTTTTGAACCACGTTTTTACACCACGCAAGTTACCGAATTTTTTAGGTACATTTTCCCCTTGGCCTGACAAAGACCTAGTTTTGCGAACTTGTCTTTTTCTTCTTGAGTGAATTTAAAGGTAGCTGGATAGCGCAAAAGTTGTTTGGTTGATTGCGTTGCATTAATCTGAAGTCTTCAAATTACGTAAACTACGAAGCTATATTGTATATACCTCTGTTTTCTTTCATGCTAAAATGCCTGTATTTTCAAAGCGTTTTTCTTAACTCGGTTAGCACAATTTTACTTTTAGAATTTCATATTTTGCGGTCATAGTGCAAAAACAAGAATACGGTTTGGGTATACCTGCGCGTTTTTATTCCGCTTCAAACGCTAATCTTCGCGGATCGGACTCATGGAAACTTGTTCTATTTAACTGTTCTCACATTGCGCAGGTTGAATCAGAGGACGTTGTTTTCAACGCACTGATTCGTTAGGTGGACAAGAACCAAACATAAAGAGCACCTTTGTTTCCATCGCTGTTTAAGCACGTCAGACTTCAGCATGTTCCTGCAGATTTTCTTGCAAACACTGTGAGAAGGGAGGTGAGAAAAACCGCTCGAATTTAACACTACTGTAAGAATGTGTGTAGACGCTTGAATGATTGAACCACTCTGAGAAGCGATTAGTCAATCACATGAAACTTGAGTTTCGATTGGCTTGGCAATTTTTGGCACAAAGAAGGTGAAAGTTCTTACGGAGTCATATTGAAAACAGCAACGCAAAATTCACAATGAAAACTTGACGATGACAGCAGTTGAGATTTTATTTTAGAATGTGCTTTGCGCGGTTGTTTCTAAGCTGTTAATCATTTTCATGTGATTTTTTTCAGAAAAGAAAGGATAGTGCACAACCTTACTGTGAACACGCGCTTTCTGCTTGAACTTTCTGCTCAAGGGTGTGCACGACATCGACATGTCACCGATCAGTGTGCTGATTGTTGTGGTGCAAAATGGAATACAAAACAGGGTTCCTGCCAAAGTTCAAAAGTTGCTAATTTACACGAGTACCACATTGCAAGCATATTTCACTAATCCTTTCTCATCATTTCAGTCAAATTACACTGTGATTTCATGTAATTATTTTGGGGGAAATCGCAAAAACTATTTTTAGATGATTTCAATTTTTTCAGACCATTTTAAGGATTTATAATCAAGAACCACATTTGTGTAAAATGATATTTTTTATTGCTACATGTGGAATTTCACGGCGCTCCACCTCTCGAGTTACTTCAGAATTTCCGCAGTAGATATTAAATTTGGGTGTTGTGATGCACAACGACATATATGAAATGAACCTTTTGTTGTCGTAACAGATGAACCCACGTATTTTCGCTTGGCTAACGTGCTGGTTCGTTTGCAATACACAAGCTTGATTTGATCAGTCTTTGTATTTAATACATGCGCAAGTAAGGCGGAACTACCTTGGCATTTGTTGGTCGTGTGGGTGCCATTAAAAGATAATCAACTTGCAATCAGGCTGAAATAAACCCTAACCGAAAACACACAACCAGTCGCAGTCAGGCCAACCAGGCTTCGTGGAGTGGTAAATTAAGTAATGAAGTTAAACATGCCACGGGACCCATAAAAATTCACGAAAGGTCATCACCCAATGTCGATTCAGGGTATCAATTACAAATGAGAGTCCTGGCAACATCGCCCCAAACTGGCGATGCACTACAGTCGAGATCAATGCGATTACAAACGCTCAAATGCTTATCATTACAAACACTTGTGTCTTCATAAAGAATACCGCTGATATCGAAATACACCCCAGCAGTACCAACGCATTACTTTTTGAAAATACGTTTTTTTTGCTTTTTACTGCATGCCTTTGGCTTGATCACACTTCTGCGTTTCCTCGACGTTATTTGGCCTTGGATTTTTCTGATGTAAATTGGTAATAACTGAAGTCTCACTAAATTAATAGAAACTATCCCAACGCAGTTCAATTGCTGTGTATTCTAAGAATGTGTTCATTTGTTCTGCTCATTTCCTTGCGGTTTGTTTTGCGGATTGTGGTGTCCTGCGCGTTGCTGCTGATTGTGTTACGGAAATGTAGCTTTCAATCAGCATATTTTCATAAACCAACTAGCAAACACGTGATGCTTTTGTTCCTTTAGCCTCTTGTGAAGCAGTCCCACGTTTGTCGAGATCTTGTTGATGTTGTTCTCCATTTCCACATTCAACCTGACATGTTTGAAAAGAAGCCGGGCAGAAGTAAGCATTTCTTGCAATGACTCTTTACGCATTGTGTCCGCAGTGACGGTCTGCAATGATGGTTCGATGGTTTTGTAAAAATTTGACATGTTAACTGATTTCGGTGGAAGGATAACGCTTGTGATGACTATTGAGGCTGTGCTACGTGCCAGGGTCTCCAAGAAGAAAGATATGGATATCTAGAAATGATGTTAGGTTCTCAAGGTCAAACAAATGCGCAGCAAGCAAAGTCCGTTGTATGGAATGATACGCAACGTGAAGATTGTGGGATATATACCTTTATCTTTCAAACAATCTTGCAAATCTTCAGTGTGATTGCTCAAAACACACAATTCCGTGTAAGAAATTGAAGAAAGCAGCAAAGTATTTTTGTTCCTTAATTTCTTCTATAATATGTGTATTTCTGCACTCCAGATACACACTTTAATTTGACTTGATCAATATACCCATGCTTGTCCATGCGACGCTTTTTTCTGTCCCATCTCATGGGATTCTAACGAAACTAGTAATACGAAGTGTATGATATCATTTGTATGTCTTATGTCTATCTTCTACAGAGCCGTGGCTAGAGCATTCCCAAACCTCCAATTAGTGGATCCAATTAAATCTTGGGTGACCATTTTTGTAGCTGTCACCTGGGTTATGGGGCCGGATCCCAAGCAATTGTGGATGGCTGGAGCCAAAAACGTTTGGAAGCTGGAGACAAAATTTTAAGATGCTTGGAGTCGGAGCCTGAAATTTGAGTTCCGGCAAGCCACCCACCCTGGTTGTCGCCCAAAAAAGGACGCGACGACGTTATTAACGTCGGGAGCGCCGCATCACTCCGCCATGGCACTGATCCCTCACGTGTATTGTGCTGTGAACATAAAACAATGGTGTTCAAAATCGAAAAATTCCTACTATATGACGTAAAATTACTTAGGATGGGACAAATTTCGAGTCCACTGTCCCATCCTATCCCAAGGATCGACCCCCATTCCCATTTACAAACCAGATTGTACCTCACCAATAGCTTTTCAAACTTCAGGTCATGCGAGTTTGCTTCTGACTGGCCTGCCGGCTAACAACACAGTAAACGATCTCTGTTTCAACGTCATCATGCACGTTGTTTCGGTTGAATTAAGACCAAGCTGTTTTTTTCTCGCTCAGGCATTTCAGTCATCTCTTGCTAAGACATTTTCGTCATGAGACATTTCGGTCATTTGTCTCACAGTTGTATTAAAAGTTGTTGGACAGTGTTTTTTAGCCTATATTTTCAGACATTCGGACTGAAACGACTTAATTTTTTCGGTCATTTCAAAAACGTGACGGTCTATGACCTAAAAAAAAACCAGAGATTGAGTCATCTGCACGCTGGTCTGATGTTTGTCAGTTTTTGCGAGTTAACGATAGAGAGGAGTTTGAGCTGTCGTACAAAATCACGGCATTGCAGTCACCGACACCTAAGCGGCGTAACCTTTCTCTGTAAGCTTAGCGCTGAACTAATCATCGATTTCCAAAACGCGACTGGGATGCAGTAAAGGTTAGGTGTCCAAATCCTCCACAGTACAGGAACTGTACCAGTGCGTTCTAGTGAGAGAAGGCTTTAGTTCACGTCGACTGTACATTCGTTGCTCCGTTCCTTCGGCTGGTTGTCCTGGAACCGAGGTCTAGGTTTGTGTGTGATGCAGCGTTGTCTGTCGTTGTGCGGCACCTTTGTTTTGACTTACCTTTTGATTTCGTATGTCGTGTTGAGGTTGTCCACGTTTTAAGTTTGTTTAAACCTACAGGCGGTCGGTTATGTTGAACACATGTCATAACAGTTTTGATGTTTCTTTTCTGTCTGGTTTTTTGATGTTCCACCTGTTGTTTCATCTTAACTTGCTGGTTTTGAAACGTCGCATATTTTGAGACTGTTTTCTAGTTTTGCCGTAAGTCGCCGGTGAAGTCGGTAAAGCAGACTTTCCCGCTGCAGGGGCTGTTGTTGCGTATCTGATGAGTTGCGCGTCAAAAAGATTAGAGATGCTGAGCTCCCTGAAACTTAACGCGGTAAACAGTAGCAACAAGTTCGTGTTTTTTCTTGTCTGATGTCAGCTCGTAATGTGACTTACGGCACAAAAAGTTTTTCCATAGAGTCAACGGCATTTGGAATACCAATGCTCCATTACCGGTAATTGGATGCTTTCTGCACAGAAAATATTTCGTCAGTGAAACGAGTTGTGGTGTAACACTATCTTGTTTTTTCCGGATTGCTGGTAAAGTAGGAGTATATAATCTTTCGGAGCTGCCCGTCACAGCAACTCTGTTGCGATATTTCGAACCAAATTTTTAAAGATAAACTCGTCATTTGTGTTACCACCTAATTTTAGAGCAACATGAAACACCAAAAATTTAGCTCGATGTTGAAAACTTTTCACTTAAACGCCCTCTTTTATTATTTTTATTTGTTTAACAGCGCTGTTATTTTGAGTTTGAACAAAATCTTTTGTTCAAACAGAATTTTGTTCAAGTAGGAGGAAAACTGGAATTTTTGTGATGGACGATCAAAGTCAATTTGAGAAACTCAAATTTCACCCTGGGGGAGTGAATGTTCAGCAGGTGAGTCGATGTAACTCGGTTCGTGTAAGAATGCTGAAGGTAATTTTGAAATTTTCATAGAAACATTCGTCTGCTGCTTGAAACCTACTGCTTTCAGCAAGTGGCGAAATACAGTCTGTGCCAGCTGTAACAAGAGCAACTGCTGCTTATCTGTGAGGACGACTATTTCTAATTCATTTTTTTCATTTATATTTGTCACCTTTCCCCACGTTAAGAGTCTTGCTGTGTGTTGGGAAGCTATCTTGAACGTGGGGGATTTTTGCGTGCATAGCATTTCCTTTTGCAAATATTGTCCTAACACGTAGTGCATCTTTATACATTTATATATAAGGCCGCCTGTTCTGATTAATTTGGAAAGTGTATTGTATTTGCGAACTAACACGTCACAACGTATGTGTGGGTTGGTCACACGTGCTACATAACGATATTCGATCTTCTTGAATAATTTCGTCAAGAAAGTTTTCTTTTTCGTTTAAGTCTTTTCGCACGAATTGACTTTTTGTGGTGATCATACTCAACTTCCTGCTTTTCTCTTGTTCATCTTGTTTTTTACAAAACGCACCTTGTCGAAAACCTAAACTCCAGTTTGGTACCATTCCAGCGTTTTTGTTTCAAAAGGTAAACTAAAAAATTTCAGTGTTTCAAACAAAAACTAATTTTTTGACCAAAATGTAATCGGTTGCAACGACGTCCATTTAGCGTTAATTACAGTCACAGCATGACACTGCTGCCATGAAATCAAGCTGCGTATTTGCACAAAAAAGTGAAATTTTTTTATTATGATGGTGTTGTACACAGCTAAGTTTTTCACGCGAACTAACTCTGTCATTAGCAAACATCCTCAAAGCTGTTCCAAGTGGTGGTCGCGTTCGACTTACCTCATTTTTTGTAAAGAAAGAATTCTATGAGAAAGAATTCTTTAACGTTCATCACATGGACGAAACAAGGCTGTATTAATGGTTTTTTTTTCATCATAAATTTTGTATAAACAATTTATATTTAGTATTACGGTCCGCTAAAGGTCTCCACAGAGCGTTGTGGATGTTGCAGGGCTGTGGAGCCAAAATTTCGGACTCCAGCTTCGGGCATTTAATAAATTTTTTGGCTCCGGCCCCTGAACGATTTGGTCCAAAAAACATTGTATTACATGTGCAACTAGCTTTTACCGCAAGCTATGTCTGTTGAACGGGAACGCAAATTTCAGGTTCCGACTCCAGCCATGCCAAATTGCTTGGGCCCCGGCTCCTCATCCCTGAAATATTGTGCGTGCAAAACAGTGTGTTTCATGTGTAGGTACGGATAGATTGGCTACCTAGCCGTAGGAACATGACTGCATTTTAGTATAACACATGAAAAGACTCTGCGCCTTGGCGTTAGATGCAGCTGTGTAAAAAATAACAAAAAAAACAAACGCTAAGACGTTTTAATTTTTATTGGATATTCATGAAACTCAAAAGCACAAATGTTTTTAAGACAAATCAAATCTTCGATTGGCAGATCGTGCTTTATTCAGCTGAGAAAGGCAGTTCCAGTATTGCATGATTGACCGTTGCACTTAATTCAGTGGTTCCCAAACTTGTTCGAGCCGTTACCCAAATCAAAGTAGCGATTATGGCTTATTACCCTGAATATTTTGCATCGTAAAAAGAACAATACAGAACAACGTTGTGGTTTTTGTTCTACGTTACCCCCCGAAGAATTGCATATTGCCACCAGGGGTAGTTTACCCCCCAGATGGGAACCACTGACTTAAATGAATCACAATTGTATGAAAATGATTTCATTTCTTGTGTTCAACTGATAAGATGTTTGTCCTGACAATAATATTCCGCACATGTTCTGGAACAGTGTCTTAATTTACAATTTCGTTTGAACTGCGAAGTACCGTGCGGTTTAAAATCCTCGTTTCTTGATTTAAGGTTCCTGAACCAAGATTCCAAGTCCACTTCACACATGTCATTGCAAAGGATAAAGGCGTTATGTACTTGTGTGGCGATACATGTGGCCATACCTCTCAAGTTATATCATTTGATGGCCAGAAGTTCGAAGTTAAGGGAAACCTGCGCAATCCTCCATATGATGCAACTGCGTTTATCATGAAGGTTGCGTAGAACTGTTTTATATGTGTGAACATCGATGTTGGACTTTTTTCCGAAGAAATATGCGTAGATTGGATTTCTATAAAAAGCAAGGTTGCGAAAGGTAAATCGCTAGTTTTTCCTCACAACGAATAGACGCTGCCTCATGTTTTTGAAATTGTTAAGCCTCATGAAACCTTGTTCAAAGATTAAACGTGATAGATTATATTTTAATTGAAGCCATTTTTTATTCTGATCGAATGACATCACCAAACTGTGAGGCGCGTTTAGAGAAAACATTCTATCATAAAATGTGAAGCTAATTTTAACGAATAAACCTGGATGCTGTAATGAAACCAGTGTTACTCTCAGAAGGCTTGTAAGTTGTTGTTTCTGTCACAGTTTATCTCCGTTTAATAACCTTGATTCATTTGCGCTATCTGCTAGTGACACATTTCAGTTGTCAGAAATCAAATTCCAATATTTTGATATTTGAAAACCTAAAACTGTAGCAATTTTTTTTTCATTTCTAGAAACGTGTTTATAGGAATTTACTGTTTGACACAGGATCCGTGGTTATTTTGTTCGGTGTTTTTTTCTTTTGAAAATCAGCTGTTTTGCATTTGGCACTTTCGCTGCGACAAATTGTAGACAAGCAGTAATGTTTTCAAAATGCATCGCCCGATGCTGTATTCTTCAGTGTGACATGTAAAAACTTGTTGGAGCTATACATGTTTCTGATATGCTGGAATAATAAACAGTTTGCAGAAATTAATGAATTTTTCACCATGATCAGAAAGAGCAAAATATTTTTACAATTTTAAAACTGCTAAAATCTGCGTTTCGGTGGGGACATACAGTCGTTATTTACTTGTTTCATTGCAGACATTTACTGATTGTCAGTTTATTTGCAGAGCCGGAGGAAGGGCCCGCGTACTCCACGGCAGAGGGGGGCAGGCAAATAGGGGCCCTCCAAATCTGACTGAGTGCCTTTGTTACGGCATGTAGAGACACCAGAACTGAACTCACCAAGAACTGATTTCACACATTTCTCCTTTCAATGTTCATATTTATCTAATACGTCAAAGAAATTGATCTTCACACGACCCACAACTTCCTGAAGCAAACCATTGCGAAATACATTGTGAATAGCTTCGTTGTCAGCATTTGTCTTGGTAAGGTGACAGTTGTGCAGGTGAAGTTTGCTGAATCCACGTTGATTGTAAGCATTTTCACTACAGCCTAGTAAGAAATTATTGAGGAAAATTAAGTTTCAGACCAGTGGCGTAACTAGCGGTTAGCCAGGGTGGAAAACGTAGCTGAAAGAGGCCCACTGTAGGGCGCCTCTCGACAACACTCGGAAAAAGTTGAGAATTTAAAGTGTATCCGAATGTGGACTTCTACTGTATAGACGAAAAACAGAAATCACCAAAAAATGGGCCGAAAAAACTTCGAAAAACGCAAACAAACAACAACTTACTGAAAAGCAAAAGAGTAATGACTACCGAAGTATAAGCTAAATTGGGACCCAGTTTTTGCATTTAGCATGTCAGGGAGGAGGTTCGCACCCCGNCCCCGTAAGTCACGCCACTGTTGTGATGTATCCTTTCACTGTACAAGTATAGACTAACCGGCTTCCAAAGNACAAAATCATGTAAAATCATATTCGCAGCCTGCGCCTGTAATATCCAGGATACCTTGCATCAGAGTTGTCCAATGAAAACTCGAAACTTTACACCAATGAGAAATCCAGTTATTTAACGAATAACACTGTGCCCAGAGGTGGGCAAACTGTGGGCCGTGTTTGCTGCGGCGGTTGCGTGGGACCAAACATAGGCTACTGTAACAACTATGTAAAGCATTGATTGTTTGTCGTTGACAAGGCACAGATGTTGTCATTAAAGGGTTTATTACATTAACCTAGCATTATTATGTCGGAATGGGACAATTCGGCGATGCCGTTTCGGCGAAAGACGATTCGGCGATAAATCGGTTATAAGACATGATACTTTTGATCGGAGTGCTTTTTGTGTACTTTTTCAAAAATTTTGTGTTTAACTTTAGGGTTCAGGTTTAGCTGTAGGGCAAACAAACAACCTTTGTAATCTAAACTTCGAAGTACAGTAGAATTCGCCTGCAACGATTTCGGCTATAATGACAGTTCGCCTATAACGACGCTTTTTCTTCGGTCCCGGCAGAATCCCAATCTTTTCCGTGCTTTGGGTTCGGCTACATCGTCACTTCGACCGTAGCGACGCTTTTCTACGATACTTGTGACGTTGTATGTCAATTCTACTGTTTCAGAAACACTTTTTTCGTATAAAATATTTCCGACCACCATCGCTGAAACGTCCAGTCGCCGAAATGTCCCGCCGCCGGAACGGTATCGCCGAAATGTCGTAGACCCTGTTATGTTACAGATAACTGGTTACAACAAGTTTGAAATTGGTCCTTCAAAAATAAGCACGGGTCTGTAATTATACTGATAGTTGAATGGGCGTCCGCAGGGGGAAAACGCTCGTTCGCCCCCTCCGTTTGAAAAATGGGACGAAGAACCAAAAATTCTAGAAAACCTGAAGTCGGCAGCTTAATTCCGATTAAATTGATTTCATTCTTGCAATGACAGTTTGTGTGACACCCACACTGCGCAAGAACCAGGTTCACTGTCCTGGTGTTGTGCAGTGATGACTAGTTTGCACTTTATTCATGCTCGCTGCTTTGCCTGTCTGCAGAGGTAAATTCCGAAACTTCCGTGCAGATTGTTCTACTTTTGGACTTTATGGCGTAACAATAACATGGCAAAAAATCTTCACGTGTTCACTTCAAGTTGTGTTAGAAGGCGTTTTGCCGCACGCGAGTGTCGAACGCAGGTAAAGCAGGGATACAGTGAGTTCTGATAGCGGATAGCCACGTATTTCATAGCCTCCTGTGTAAAAAGAAGTATGGTAAGTTTGAAAGGTCCATTGTTAGCGGGAGACTTAACGCTTGTCCGGTTTATGTGGATGAGCGTTCACCGCGAAAAAAGTCAGTAAAAGCAAGCAAGGATTTATTGAAAGGGTGTTTTATTGCTTTGAACGAGATCTTAGACGTTTGCAGCTCTTGTTTCAAAGTGATGCTGGCAAGTCCTGCTAGGCAAAATAAAGTCATAATTGTGGTTTTGTTAAGGACCATGGCAATTTGCTTCTTTGTAAAAAAGTACCCTGTTTGAAAAATCTACAGATTTTCTACTTTGTAATTAATCGCAATATATCTGACTATTGCCTCCAACAAAGTGTATTTTTTGTGATTATTGCCGTAAAGTGGACCATTTTCTTTTTAGTGTAGAAGAGTAAAGTGCTTTGTGAGCGTCCGTTTGCACTGAATTGTCAACAACCTAAAACGGATAAGCAAAATGTCGGCGCTGCCTCCCCTGGAAAAATTTCTGCGGACGCCCATGGAAAGGGGGCTTGGGCCCATCATAACGAAAGTGTGGCGATCACCGCTTTACTCAATACTGCTGAACGGAGCTTCAGTAAGTTGAAGTTAATCAAAACTTTTCACAGATCCACTATGATTGATGAAAAACTAACAAATATGGCAATGATATTTGTTGAAAGTGAACTGCAAAAACATGATATATGGCTGAGTTGACAAAAAAATTGCACTTTTGACAACTTGTAAAAAAGTCGTGAAATATAGCTAATTCTTAGGTCTGTGCTTCAAATGTTATGTTGATGTTGTTGAAACATGCTTATATAAACATTTGTTAAAATGTACAACAAATTGCATTATGTTATGTGATAAATGCAATTTGTTGTATATTGGGGTCCCAATGTATGGTATCGGGGGGGAGGGGCAACCACCTAGCGCCGGCCCTGTTTATTTACTGTTTACGTGGACTCTTTTCTTTTGTAATTCGAGAGTTAAGTGAGTCTACGCAAATATGATAACTTTCTTTGGTGAGTACACATCTCTCAATTGGGTGCTATTCAAATACCTGTGACTTCTTACGCTAGAATTTTTGTTTTTTCGACGGTTTAAAACTTTTCTGATGCTTCGCACCAAGTAGTGTTATTTTGGGTGAAGCACAACCAAAGTTGTGTAAGTTTTTATTCAATGAAGCATTAAAATGTTTTCAATCTGATAACATGAACATGTTTTACGAATGAATTAGGTTTTACAAAATATCGTTTTCAGAATAAGGCTAATGTTCCATGTCCCCCAATAATGCCACTATTCTTTAGTGTGATCAGGGAGGGGTCGTTGGTGTCGGACCCTCACATTTGGAGCTCATGCCCCCCAGTTGGAAACGATTGGATAGCTGCGTTTTCTCTTTTCACTGATCTGCCACTGCAGGCCCCCCTCTTTTTTCCCCACTCAAACAATCAACACATGGAGACACGCCGGTGGATGATAATTAAAGTTCAAACTTGCAATTTTGTTTCTGAGCATCTTTTTAAGTTTCTTGGTATACACATTTCAACATTAAAGTTATGGTACTATATGTTTTCACAGACAAACTTTATGTTGTTGGAGGAAGTGATTTCCATTATGTGGAAGTGTATGAGATTCAACCTGCGATCAGATTCGTTCAGCGATTACGTAGGCCGAAGATTCTACTGAGATATTTGTCTTCGATTGTTGTCGGAGGTACTCGATGCTGATATGTCGTGAGCAATGATCCTATGCTTAAAAAACTTGCCCTTGTATATTTTGGGACAGAAAAAACAACCATGTCAGTTGTTGCTTGTAGTGTGCTTTGCCTTGTCGCGATCATGGATAGATACGATGAGTAAACAGGCTAAATTGCAAAATAATGGTGAAAATCAATTTTTCCCAGCGTTGCTGCTGCGAAAACATTTTATGCAAATCTTCACAAAAGTGGGGTCGGCATTTCTGAACAAAAAAGTGAAGATCCGGCAGGTAGCTCGTACGCACTGACGAAAATATGGTATAAAAGTGTGTGTCGAGTCAACAACTGAAATGTCTGAACGCACCGAGTGGAAGCAGTTGACTGATAAAAACTTGTGGAAATACACAGGACAAGATCACTGACGAAATATCACCAGCACATACAAAGCGAAACCGCTGGTTTGCGAGAAAGACGCGATAGAATTTGGTGAATGCAAGCAAAAAGTCTACAGATTGAGCACAAAATGACGTTTGCATTTCCACTAAATTGTTAATCCAGATAGCGCTGTCAATGTGTCCGATGCATGATGCTGTGGTCAGAAACGTATTTCTTAAGGCAGAGATCTTTCACAATGTTTAAAAAACACGTAATTAGTTTTTGTGTCTACAACACCAAAAAACAGTGATAACACACGTTTCAAGCGATGTGCAGAAGAAAATGGAAAAAACTCTGTTTCCGCATTTAAAAATGATTTTTGGCAACTTCTCAATGTATGTTTAATTTTTCGCTTGGTGAAATCTACTTCCAACGTTGCCAGTTACAAGCCTGCTTCCCATTAGAGCAAATATTACAGCGTTTTAGTTTGAATAAACTGTTTCGTTGATGAGATTTTGAACAGATTGTTGGAAATCGTGGCAACAGTTTTCACCTGAACGTTTTGCATGTTTATGACCCACTTATTTGAGGGCAGAACACGGGCGAAGTTTTTGTTTTTGTCTTTTTTCACTCATACTGCCATGTTGGATCGATAAGTTTGGCTCAATTTTTTTTCCATTCTCACACATTTGTTCTGTTGTCCGAACCACAGTTGGAATCGTGTCGGGTTCGGGCTAACAATTTCCATATATTTCGGGTTCATTTTTTGTTCATCACGAAATGTTTTACGAATCAGTCTGGAAGAAATAGGAAAATCTTCTGTTAAGTGCATTTCGCGATATCCAGCTT
>JGI24021J15306_10002239_pt1 | contig 20566 bp, 15 predicted proteins | sample Ectturendosymbi1_FD_15306 | JGI IMG/M metagenome (IMG submission 15306)
AGTAATCAGAGTCCGACCTGTGCATAGTCTGAAAGTGTTTCAACTTTCACCTGCTGTTAATTGCCACCCTATCCTACAGTAAATTTCAAAGCATTCATCTGCAACATGACGAGTCAGCAGAAAATGTAACGAAAGTAGAAAGATGGTTTTTGTTTTGTAAGTGTTGACACTGCCATTTACTTACAGATAGCTTGCAGTCTGTTTTCTCGATAAAGCGCATGTGACCAAAATGAAACTTAATTGAATTTTTTCTTAGTTTGATTTTGTATTTAAACACTAATGGATTTAAAGAAAGACTTTCAACTGCCTAGTTCCCAAACTTTTTTGAGCATGACCCAGCTCTGAGTTTGTTGAACACCTTGTGACCCAAGCCTCAAACAATGTATGAAAAAATAATGATGGTATGGATGATTTTCGGCAGCAAGTTGCTTAGTTTGTTTCTAATGTTAGCAATCTACTCTTTTCTCAGATTTAGCTCAGGTTGATTTTGACTTGATCCGTCGATTCCACTGTAGTTTGGAAAAAAGTCAGTATCATCAACAAATGCAGTTCAACAATTCTGATTCATTAATAGTGAAACTTTTTGGTGTAACATGTTGATCCGAGATGTGCAAATTATTTCCTATCTTCAAATGGTGTTCTGGTAGCATAACAGAAAATCTGCATTGGTTAAAGCAAAACAAGACAGTCAAATGTTGAAACAAATTTGGCATTGCTCTTGCTACTCAAATCTAAACAGGGTTTAGTGACTATCAGAATGCTGAATCGGATGGCTTTTGATAGTATGGTTTCATTGATGATTATGTANTGTTTGTAATGTTTTGTGTGATGTTGATTCAGTAATCTGTGTCTANTGTAAAAAGTGGTTTCATATAAAANGTACAAGTTTATCTACATCTAATTCACAATTGTTGAACAATAGTGATATCACATACCACTGCTCAATGTGTACAGAATCTCATTATGCAGGAATTTCATATGACATCAACCCCAATGAAATCTTTCCTGATGAGTTCTCCAGTGATTGCAGATACTGTAATATGTTAGAAACATCCATCAATTTAAAATCATGCTGCAAGAATGCACTTTCTATTGTCCATGTAAATATAAGAAGTTTACCTAAAAATCTTCCTCCTTTAGAAGCTTTTATTTATCAACTAAATCACTCTCCTGACATTATTGCCATATCTGAGACAAAGTTAAGATAACACCAGCCAATTTTAGAAATAATGTTAACATTTATGGATATAACTTTGTGCATGCTGACACAGAGACAAATGCTGGTGGTGTTGGCTTTTGTATAAAGGAGGGTGTTGATTTTAATATATTACCTAATTTTCGCATAGATAGTTCTTATTGTGAAAACGTCTGGATAGAAGTAAAGCTGCTCAACACTAAATGTACTATTGGTGTTGTGTATAGACATCCAGCTCCAAATCATAAAGAATTTGATGAAAAACTCTTTCAAGTTGTAGATCATTTAAACAACAATAAATATACTAATATAAACCTTATGAAGTATTTAGGGACAGCATTGTTACTGAGTATGTAGACATGGTTCATAGTCTTCCTTGCAAAGCACTTATCAGCAAACCAACTAGAATTACTGAACAATCTTCTACACTGATTGACCATAATGATACAAAGCATGCCATTGTGAGTGGAACATCTAATTTTGACGTTTCAAATCTGCCAACATTTTCTATTGTTAAAGCAGCTGATATAAATACTACCTCTAACAATTATACAGTAAGAAAAAACTTCTGCATAAATGACTTTTTCTTTGATTTATATCAACAATTGTCACAAAGTATCCATTATAATGAAGATTCAACTGTTAACTCCCAGTTTGAAACATTTGTAGACATATTTCAAACAGTGGTAAATAATCATGCTCCTCTATGTAACGCATCGAGAAAACAAAAAATAATGCGACAGAAACCATGGCTTACTCCTGGTATATACAAATCTATTCTCACTGAAAATAAAATGTACCATAAAGTGTATAACAAAAAGAATACCCCCTTATATAATATGTATAAGGTATATAGAAATAATCTCAAGAATAATTAAAGTGGCAAAACAACAGTACTATTATATTTTGGTTTCTTCCAACAAAAAAATTATGCCAGATATTAAGTGATTTAATTAACTTAAAATGTAAAAACCGATCACAACCATCTAAGATCACCACTGCCTCAGATGCTGAAGCTCATGACCCTGTTGAAATTGCAAATGAATTTAATTCATTTTTCAGTAAAGTCGATTTCTTCTACACAAAATAAGTGAACAAGAAGTACAAACCCTTATTAGCAAATTAGATGAGAAAAAAGCCATTCGTCATGGTGACATTTCAACTAAATTCCTTAAATTATTTAACTCTGTGGTGACACCTTTTTTAACTCTTATTTTCAACAGATGCATGACAGAAGACATATATCCTAATTATTTAAAGGAAGCTGAGATTGTACCCTTACATAAGTCAGGAGACTCAACAATATGCAGTAATTATAGACCGATCTCCTTACTACTACAATTTAACAAAGTTTTTGAAAATTGTTGCATGTAACGTTCGCAGAATCGCTGCGTATTTTTGTTTGCGTGTTGTCCTTACGTGACGTTTCCCTTAATTGGGCCTCGAGTAATTCCCAGGCCACGTTTTTGACTTGCCTTGTTACGCGTTCCTTGGCCAACGAGTTGTGTTGCTCTTTGGTAGTGGAAAAAGCCGAAGCACTCTATTCTTAGCATTACCAGGACCATGAAGGTTGGTCCGTAAGAGAAAGACAAAAGGTCTTTACATCTNTGCAGCACAAGGCTGCCACAGCGTAAGGCTGTTTCGTAAGACGTAAGGTCTTTGAATCTTGCAGTACAAGGCTGCCACAGCTTAAGGCTGATTCTGATAATTCTGATACTGGACATAAGGTCCTCGCAGCACAAGGCTGGTTCTGTAATTTTTGTTTTTCACGTTCTGTTGGCAACGTTTTGTGGATCTCGTTCCATGGGTTCATTAAACTTGGTAACATGCATTAACGAATTGTGTGGTTGTTCTCTTGATGTGGACCTGATTGTCAGGCAGGAAGCTGCATTGCATTACAGATTATATTGTTACCTGAAAGATTTTGGTTTGTTGTCTGAACATCACTATGCAATTCTACCAAATTCTTCAATGGCCTTGGCAGCAGAAGATATTTATTCTAACCTTTTAGCCAATCACAATAAAGGACTGCAAACTTCTTCACTATTCATAGACTGTTCGAAAGCATTTGATACTGTCAATCATGAAATCTTATTTTAAAAAATGGAAATGAATTTTAGAATTAGAGGCATACCACTGATGTTAATGAAAAGCTACTTGTCAAATCGTAGATAGTTCACGTTTGTGCAAAATATGACATCTAAAATTAATAAAATAACATATGGCGTTCCACAGGGTTCCACTCTTGGCCCAATGTTTTTTATTATGTATGTAAATGACCTTCCCAAATGTTCTTCATTCAGTACTAAGTTGAATGCTGATGACACATATTTATGTTTGACACATAGTGATTTAAAACAATTAAAACTTAATGTAAATAATGAGGTAATAAAAGTAGATGAATGGATGCATCTCAATAAATTATCTATAAATTATGCGAAATCCATGTATTTTCTTACGGGAAAGTTATTTAATAAAACTGAAGAAGAAAAAAGGAATTTTAAAATTCACATCAATAATGCTGTGTTACATCGAAAAACGTCTGTAAAATAGTGTTTTGTTAGATGAATCTATGAATTGGACCTCCCACATCAAATACATAAAATCAAAGTTATCATTTGCTTCAAGTATGATATGTAAAATTCAAAGCTTTGTACCAATTAATGCTTTAAGAATAATCTATTACTGTTTCGTATATAGTCATCTCCAATATTGCATCGTATCCTATGGAAGAGCTAGCGATTCTGTATTTCAACCTCTTAATACTATCCATAATAATGTTTTGCGCCCTCTCACGTTTAGTAATTTTAGATGTCACATAACTTTTTAATATAAACAACTGTTTTTTTTAATAAAAGATATATATCAATTAGTGCTATCTGAATTAATGTATAAATTTCATAACAATACATTACCATAATCATAAATAGCTTCTTTCAAAAAATTACAGAAACTCATTGTCATTTCACTAGATCAGCTGTTAACCAAAATTACTTTGTCCCAGAGTTGGATCTTCTCTGGGAAAAAGAAATGTAACATATCAAGGAGCAGTGGCATGGTCCAGCACACCACAAGAGTTTAAAAATTTCTCATGTGGTAGATTCTCCAAAAATTACAAAAAGTTTCTTATCGCACTCTATGATACGTAACAAGCTTGACTTTTTGTAATAAACCGCATTTTGTATTTGACTAGGACAATTTAATTTACTTTCTCGTCGTAGTCAGTTACATGATACTTGTTCATTTCATATTAACTACTCATTTTTGTCTGTCATGTTTTTCTGCTGATGTTTGTTTTTCCTCACAATTGGTGCCTAAATATTGCCTGCACTACAATGTCTCTGGTCTCTACTCTGTCTTCATGTTGGCTAAATGAACTGTGCATGAAATTGAATTTTTAGTTTATTGTTATTTGGTATTTTGTTGATGTACTGTGTATTTATAATGTTTTATACTGGCATCTAAAGCTGAATACAATACAACATTTTGCGTAAAATATTTCCAAGTATATTTTCTAACATGTCCGATTGGGCAAAAGGGTTAACAGCGTTTGCAAAACGGACCAGAATTGTTTTGACAGATTTGAAAATAGCATGAGCTTGTTGTTCAGCATTTCATTCCTGAAGTATAAAGTAACAAACGTAGCATTTTATTTGAACCATGTCACAGCCGGGGGACCTATATCCATTTCCAAATCTCAATCCTCAACCTAAACCTAAACCGCGAAATCTGAAAACAAAAGTTTGGAGACTTTTGAAAAAAGAAGGAAAAACTGATCCAATGAAATACGCAACCACTATTACCAAAACCAAAGACACCATGTTGAGAGCTGAACCGAAAACCATTTGCACAGTAGACGTAGACATGTTTGTTCAACTACCATGACAGTGCCGCTAGAGTGACAAAACTCAGCATTTTATTTGAACAGTGTCACCGCCGGCAGTCTTATAGCCACTTTCATTTTTGTATCTGTACTTTTTGCCTCATGAGGCAAATATTGCTTTGAATTGTGATTTATTGTTTCATATGACTCAGCTAATAAACAGAAACAATACAAAAGCCACCGTGCAATAGGGAAACCAATAGTGAATATTAGAATAAATGAAAATGCAATGACACAATAATTGATCAATTTATTTTGCATTTAGCAGAACATGATTGATATAATTTTGGATTTTGAAACTATCAGTTCATTGGAGATGGATTTGGATTGGATTTTGAAGTAATTTGTCAGATTGGACTTGAATTTGAAAAAACCTAGATTTGTTCATCTCTTGTGTTGGGCAGTTAACTGGCTCATGAAAACCTGCCGTTAACTGCTATTTAGTCCATGCCATTGTACATGAGCACACTCACAGGATAGTTGCAGTTGTTTGTGGTGTGTGAGTGTTTTGTGAAATAACCACATGAAAATTCTACGACCAATGAAAAATCATTTGAGGCATATAAGCAAAAAGTGATTAAGAGACAGCTGTTTTCTTATCAATGGTATAGCAAATGATCTCATCTTGCGATCATCTTGTCTATATAACATTTGTGATTTTCTATCGTATGCCCAATTTAGCAAGGTTGGTTGAGGAATGAAAAACTAAACCTTGGAAAACAAAAAGAATAAACACAACACAGATGCAAAACAAACATAGGTCAACATCAGACAGTGACATACACACAAAATAGACAGGAAGAAACACAGATGGAAAATTGCGAAGTTATCAGCATAATTCTGATGACAAGTTCCCGAGTTGATTAACAATGTGAAGGTGTCAGTGTGGATGTTGTGTCTTTTTCGTAATTTACTGCAATAACTAATGAAAACTTAAAGATATAAAAGTTGAAGTTCAGCTAAATTAGGCAGTTTAGAAACAATCCAATCCAATGGTAGGCATTATAATTTTAGTACTTGAAGTTTAAATATAGTTCTGCTAGGAAAAGGATAGGCAGTGGCTGTAGATACACCTGTGGATCTTGAAATTTGACAACTTATTCATATGCCACCTGTAATGTAACAAAGTGCAGTAGGCTTGGTAGAAATGAACTAAATGTAAAAGATAAACCCTAACCTTAACCCTAAACCTGACCTAACACCAACCTGTAAAGGTAACATGTAAGGCTGAAAAAAGTAAAGAAAAAAAAACGAAAGTCGACAAGGTGGGAGTCGAACCGAAAACCACTGGCATAGCAGCCATAGCGCATAACCCCTAGGCTACAAGATCCAAGCTGTTTGAATGACAAACTGACCCTTTTATTTGAATTGCGTCAGGCCAGGCATATCCATAGTCACTTCCAAAAGGATAAAACCTGTGTAATAACAATAGGCAGTGGCTATAGGTCCGCCACCTGTCATGCGACACAAATGCACGACGAGTGTGCAGTAGACTGCACTACTCTTACTAGTAATGTAGTAATTACCTAAACCTAAACCCCAATGTTTTTCAAAACTTCTTAAAAAAGTAATTAAAACTGGTCCTGGTCTCATGAAAAGTGTAATCTCTGTTACCAAATCGAAAGCAACAATGATTACAGCTGAACCGACAGCCACTTGCACAGCTGGCATAGACACTTCCCCTAGACTACATGTAGGGTGTTGATAGTGTGACGATCTCATCCTTTCATTAGAACTGTGCTTAGTAATAGGCAGAGGACGAATAATTAAAAAATGGAGGTCCGCTGGCAGACCTATAGCCACAGTATGAGACATTGAATTGTTATTTAAATTTGGATTTTATACGGTATCAGTATTCCTTTGCTTTGCAGCTGATTGTGATAAACCCTGGGAAATGTCTTCAATTGTTGAAGAATTAAAAAAGTTGAGTGATCCTGTGCCTTCAATTGACCCAGAAGATGAATTACATGAAGGTAAAATAGCCTAATAAAGTAGTGTAGTAGATCTAGCCTCTGTCGTCTACGATAGGTCCTCGTTCACTATAGTATTACTGGTGTTGTGCCAGCCTAATTTAAAGGCAATTGTTTTTCAAAAGGAAGTGACTATGGATACGCTTGTCCTGATGCAATTTAAATAAAAGGGTCTGTCTGTCATTCAAACTGTGTGGATCTCGTAGCGTAAGGGTTATGCCAGGGTTCCCATGCGGTATTGAAAGTATTGAATTTCAAAATTGGTTTTCAAGACCTTGAAAAAGTATTGAATTTTGCCAAAACGTACATTAGCTATTGAAAAAGTATGGAAATTGTAAATGGAAAAGAAATCTCAAGTATCTGAGCAGAATTTCACTGAAGGCAAAGCACTTCATTATTTAGGTAGTGTTATGCAATGGGCAAAATTGAGTTTCATGATAAAAAATTTCACAAAATGAAGGCAAGTAATGGTATTGAGCTTCTTAAATTTAGTATTGACAAGGTATTGAAATAGTATGGAAAATGATTTTTAAAAATGTGTGGGAACCCTGGGGTTATGCGTTATGGTTACTATGCCAATGGTTTTTGGTTCGATTCTCACCTTGTCGACTTTTGTTTTGTTTTTTCTTTACTTTTTTTCAGGCTTAGGTGTTTCATTTAGGGTTTAGTGTTAGGTTAAGGCTACAGTTAGGTTTAGGGTTTATCTTCAACGTTTAGTTCGTTTCTACCAAGACTACTGCACTTTCGTCGTGCATTACTGTTGTGCCACAGGTGGCGTATGGATAAGTTTTCAAATTTCAAGATCCACAGGCGTATCTATAGCCACTGCCTTTTCAAAAAGCATATTTGGGCTTTCTTGATGTCCACAGCAAGCAATTTTTTACCAGCACAAACCCCCTATGTTTGTAGTGTGAATGTAAGGTCAATCAATCACCTAGTAACACAGAGTTGAGCATGTGTGATTAAGTAAGGCAGTGTCTATTTTTCCTCATGAGGCAAAGGCACTGCTGGATCTATTTCGCTTTAACTGAAACATATGAACACAATTGGTTGAAGTCGTCACATGAAAAGTTGTGACAAATTTGGAAAGTGTGACCTGTTTAACTACAACGTTTGTAATGGCTTCGTCTAATGTGCATGAATGAGTGTTGCCATGGTTTCAGGCCTGGCAGGTCTCTTAGTGTATCATATTTGTCACGTGAACATTTCAATCAATTGTGTTCAACTAAAGGCAAAATAGCCCCAGCACAGCTTTTCTTCATGAGTCAAAATAGACACTACCATCAAGTAATGCAGCAGGGTAAACAGAACTCCACCAACTGTAGTTTCTAGCTAATGTGTATCAACTATTAGACTTGCATACTGTTATTATTGTCTGTTAACAAGGACATATTGCTTTCTGTATCCAAGTTTCTGGGATCTTAGATGTGACACGTCAGAGTTAGATCAGTTATGTGTTGTTTGTGACAACGGTTTTGCGCGTGACATGTTGATGTGGCAAAAGCAAAGTGTGTGCGCAAACACCAACAGTGCAACTCACCTGCAACATCAAGAAGGCCAGGATCTGTCTGTACAGTATGTGTTCGTGTTTGCACCTCAGCCTTCAGGATAAGGAGCCACATGCATTGACACAAAGGAATGCGCTGAACTGCATCATGATCAATTGATGAGCAACTGAGAGAGGAATATTTTTTCAAGTTTTTCAAATAGTTTCAGTTAATCTGTGATGAAAACACCAATTTACATTTACTTTAAACGTGTAATTAATTACACCGGTGTACAGGATTTTTTGGGACTTTAAGTTTGTAACAGATTTGGGGGTTTTGGGGAGTGCTGAATCAAAAACTCACATCCGTTTTTGTCCATCTGGTCAGGGTTAGCCGCCAGGGCATATGTTTTGCAGTTTTTCGCAAAATATTGAAAAACCTCACCAAAAGTTTCAAAAGTATCTCCCACCATTTTTAACTTAAACAGATTTTGTAATCAGTAGTTGTGCTTTTCAATGCTGAAATGCTTTATCAGCTGTTGTTGAACTGCATAGGTCCGCAGGGAGTGAGTTAGTAGTAGCCTGTTATAAGCAGTAACTACAATAAAATCCTATGTCAGAACAGTCTGTGCCTGGTACCATAGTTGATGAGCATGACTGGATGATTTGCAGTAAAATTAAAAGAATTTGTGCATATTGGTTGGGCAACAAAGTGGATGCACAAACTTTCAGTGTTTCTTGTGTCTGTGGGACAGCAGGGCTTGCCAAGAGCATTGGANTAGGGAAAGTTGGNCAAAGAGAGNAAGACTTGAGATTGGTAAAAGAAATATTATACACTTTCCTTTGATTAANCCAAACGAGGTGTTNCTTCCTCCTTTCCATATCAAAGTATGAAAACAGTTTGCAAAAGCTTTAAATAGGTAAAAGTGACTGCTTTGCATATTTGTGTGAAAAGTTCCCTGCACTGAGCACTGAAAAGTTGAGGGCTGGAATTTTTTATGGTTCTCAGATATGACGTTTGATACAGAACAAATATTTTCCAACTACCATGACAACCCTCGTAAAAATGCTTGGCGGTCGCTTACAGCAGTTGTCGAAAACTTTTGTGGATATTTTAAAGCTCCTAACTGCTATGACCTTTCAAAACAGCTGTTAAATTCGTACGAACAATTAGGGTGCAATATGAGTGTGAAGCTTCCTTTTCTTCATAGTCATGTAAACTATTTTCCTGAAAACTAAGAAGCAATGATTGAAGAGCAAGGAGAGTCCTTCCATCAAGATATAAAAACAATAGAAAAGATACCAGGGATGCTGGAATACCAACATGTTGTCAGACTATTGCTGGTGCTTAGAAAGAGGTTGCTGGCAGTAGCTACTCCCGAAAAACACAGAAAAGACAATTTCTGGATTAGCAACAGTGCAATCCTTTCTGTCATGAAAAAAGAGTATACTGTCATGTTTGGGCTATTCTTTGCATTTTAACGTTGTTTTGTCACCACAACCTTTGCATTGCAAGGCCATAATATCTGTGTTGTTTCTCATCTGTGTCTTGTAAGTCACAGTTGTCAAGTAGTCCTATTCAGCATACACTAACTGAAGTTTTGTGTTTGTTTAACCTCTATGTTTTCTATGCTGCACATTGCTCTTCATAAGCTGCAGTAGTTGATAAATCACGGTTATTACAAGAAGTCACTAGTGCTTAAATAACATGTTATCCAGCTTAACAAATCACAAAATGTGCAACCCTCTTATGCAACAGTATGCTTAAAATGTTACAACTGCATAATTTTAAATGTTAAATAGCTCAAAAACTTGACCACATAGGGAGAATCTGACACAGTTTTGAAATCAGCGCCCCAAAATTATCCCGAAAACGCTCTCAATCCTCATGAAATTTATTTAAAATTGTAGACCTGTTTATTAATTGCAATTACTATATAAACTGTACTAAAATATCTTTTAAATTTGGTTTACTTTCACAATACTTTTCACATCAATGCATGAAGTGTGAAAGATATGGAGTTAGGTGCTGTTACAATATATTATAGAGCTCTGTCAAATTATAAATCAGCTGTGTTTTGATGGGAATGGTCCGCAGTAGTAAAACTAGTTTGTGAACCTTAACTTTTGCTTAAATCAAACAAAATATTACCTCAAAGGTAATAAAATAGACTCTTAAAAATGGCAGCAAAGCTGCAAAATGAAAAAAAACTTCCTAGGAACAAAAAAGGAAAACTTCAAAATAAAAAAGCCTGTTTTGGCACAGCAAAGTTCACAACCTTGCTTTAAAGCAGGGCTGCACATCATATGGCCCAAGGGGTGCATGCTGCGTTCATTAGTGTTTCATGTGGCCCATGAGAATTTTCTCAAATGCAGTAAATGTTGTAAAAGCTCAACTTCGGATAATTAAAACTTGTCCCAGAATTTCTTAACCTATAACAAAATATAATTTTTTGGCTCATGGCAAATTAATGTTGATCAATTTGGCCCTTCTACCTTTTCGAGTGGTGCACTGTGCAGACCTGCTTTAAAGGACAAGAAAAGTAATTTTAAAAATTAAGGAAGCAATGTTACAGAACATATTGAAATTAATTAGTTTTTCAACATTGATTATCTAGAGGAGTTTGATGCACATAAAATTAAACATTCTTATTACAAATGAAGTTCATTTCTTATTGTACAGAGACAAAGGCTAAGGTAATTGAAAAAGACTCACTGGAAGAAACTGATGTATCTAGCCATGCAAGCTTTTTTCGCCCACTTGAAAGTGATGAAGATCCCAAGTACTTGGGTAAAATTGTGTCTAGGGAAGAGTTGAATCAAGAATCTTACCTACCCAATGAAGATGCTGAACATTCAGAAGTGGGGTATGTCATTTTTGTGAATTGCTCATGAACTACTACTATGCATAAATTTCACCCTCTTCAAAAATTCATTGTTCAAAAATTGTAATGATGTTTGAATTTGTGCTACTCAAGTTTGATGTTGTTAAATTTTTATATTGTTCTTGATGTGGTTTGTCTTAAGTGGTATTGCTATGCCAATACTGAATAACTTATGTGTGATTTGTGTGCTTGCATGGTAATGGGTAGTACCAAATCAGTGGTGCAGGGCCATAATGTGAAAAGAGGGTATGCTTTATTTAAAAGAAGAGATTGGCGTGCCTTGCTACAGTCTAAAGAAGTTAAGTTTTTTGCTGAAAATTCCATATGAAAATACAAATGAAATCTGATAATTTGGAGCAATATGAAAAAGATATGGATCACTGCTTCTAAAAAATATGAGGAAATTGCCCTCTCCATGAATTCACCGCTAAATGTCATTGCAAGCAGTCAATACTGTGATACTTGGTTAAGTTTCATCTTTTATGTGTAGATCAATCGATATGTCCTTGCATGAAGCTTCTGATGCTGACACAGAAGATAGCATCCATGGTAGTGTACGTAAGAGTGCTTGTCTGTCAAACTGCAAATAGTGTTAAGCTTATTTTATTACAACATTGTTTCCTGGATGTCAGGAATCAGCATATTGAGTTGTTCATGTTGTCTCTGAGTGTTTACTGTTTAATTAAGAATTTGAACTACTTCAACTTCAAGCCCAAACTTGGAAAAATGTTGAAAATTATGAATTTTTTGAAATGTTCCGTAACTGTCAAGAATTACTCAATAATTTAAAAATTAACTCAATAGTATTGTATGTTCATGGTTTCTGAAACATTGTGTTGTTAAATATTGTGGAAAACTGCTTGATGAAATTTGCTTTCCTGTTATGGAAAGCAATGGTTTCATTTGAGTAACTATTTTCTATTGTGGGTACCGGTAGTCTAATTATAAACTTGCTTTCATTGAGAACATAGCCAACTGTTGTTATGCAGCTGCATCAAGTTGTTAATGAGGGCCAAATCTCATGATGTATTGTTATGACTATTAAAGTAATCAGTACTGTATATTACTGATTGTCACAGCTTACTTTGCCTTTTTTCATTTCATGCGGCTTACAATCAAGGGCTGCTTACAATGGAAGGGTAGGTTACATTTTGTTTGTTGACGTTCTATCTTAGTGGTTCTTAACCTGTGGGTAATTATTCCCAAAGGGGTAATTTGACAATTTTTGGGGTTAATACAGAGTATGATTTTTTGGTTATGTTGCACTAAAATATTTTCAACTTTGTAGAATCTAGTCTGGACTATCTGAAGCTCTATCTTCTCCTAGGGGCAGTTTATCAAAAAAACGTCCTATCACCTTCTCTCTGTGTGATAACATAGCACAACAGGTTTAAGTTAGGGGTTGGATTGACTGCCTGTACCTATCTATAGCCGACTTAATCTGTGCAGTTTCATATTGTCTGCTGTTTGGGATATTGCTGTAGGAAGGTTAACATGGATGGGCGCTAAGTGGGCTATCCTATGTTCAAGTGCTACTTGCATTAATTTTGACAGCATTTTGCGCGGCTTACGATCAATAGCAGCTTATAATCAAAGGTGGCTTACAATCGGTTAAATGTGGGTGGTTGCTGCAATATTTCCTGGCACTTAAGAATGGAGCAAATATTGAGTACTATGGTCAGTTTGACAAGATTGATTCCATGTGTTTTTCACTGTCTGTGTTATCCAGTCCATAGTAAAAACGAAAAATAAGTATTGCATTTACTCGATTCTAAGCCGAGGCTTATAAATTTTTTTCATCATTTCTATGGCTTAAAATCAAGGGAGACTTACATTTTTTCTTTGCTACAACAATGTTGTGTGTGACGCTTTGTCGGCGGAACTCCATTTCACCATCTCTCATCCCTTGCATATCGATTGCGTCAACAAATCTTTTGCTTTCTCAAGTTCTCGGCCTGTCCCGCAAATCAAGCCAACAGATATTCGAGCGAGGCGTTAGGAGTAAATGTGCCTGCCTTAGTCCTTAAGGTAAAACAGTGGATCAGTTTTATTTGATGATCGCAGTAGAAAAGTACCTGTAACCACGATGGCAAAATCGATGATGATTATGACAGTGACGATGAGTGTGGACAAAATAAATGCATGAACAATTTGATTTTATCTGCTATTTGTGATATTGCCGTAGAGGTTTTTGCAGAGGCTCACTGTGTTTGTATATTCTACGGCGGCTTACTGTACATTAATTTTAACTCCATCACGATCGAGTAATTGCGGTAGGTCCTGGCTTTGGGTAAAAAAGCAGTCTTTGGGATCTGCATGGTTATAGCAAATGACAAGTTTTCTTCTTAGTTCCATACGAAGCTTTGGATTTAGCGATATGTGAAGTGTAAAACAGCATGCTGCATACAGTTTTATTTTGTGCTTAGACAGGTCAAATGATTATTGATGACGACGAAGAGATTGATTCGGATGAAGCTATGGGAGAAAGTGATACAGAAAAATATGCACCTGGGTTATTCAAAGGAACCAAAGAATCAGTTGATTCTCGTCTCGCCAAGGAAAGAGATACCAAAAATCAAATAAGTATGCTAAGAACAAGCATGGTTTGGAATAGCTGTCCAGTTGTGTTTACCGCACGCGTCTTAGAGAAAAAAAACAGTGTTTTGAGTAGTAAGTCTGTCTACCTGCTATGTCGATTTTGCCTGATGTGCACAGGTTGGCAACAACTGGTAAAAGCAACGGGAAGAGTCATTTTTGTGCAGATTATAACTGATGGCTCAGAACACTGTATTGTTCTCAATACCCTTTTAATGGCCACTTAAACTTACAAAACAGCCTAGCATTTTTCAGATTTAGCACATTGCGCAGTTGTCTTCCAATGCAACGATCCTTGACTGCGAAATTCGTTTCGTACTTGCTTGTTAGGAAATACGTGCAGTGTGCACGCTTCAATAAGCAGGCATTCGAGGGAAATGCGGGTTTAGGGCACATTTATTTTCGCGGTTGTGAGTGCAGGGTAGTTGATTTTTCCACACTTCTGCGTATGCTGAGAGCGATTAGTTCAGTGGTAGAGTGTTCGCCTTTCAACTGGATGGTTAGGTTTCGATCCACGACCACTGAGTGACTCGCTGTAGCGCTTCTTGGGTAGAGTGTTCACCTCAACCGCCCCACAAAAAAAGCATTAATCAGGCTTTGGCTAGCGGCAAGTTGTCGTTAAATAATGTCTGCCGCATAAACAACAGCCATCTTAAGTTCGTACAAATCTTCATCTATCGTCTCATTGTTGTGTATACGTTGTATTTTTTTGAAAATAAATAATCAAAGTGGCTGATGACTTACTACGGTATGTGTTTCAGAAATATGGGAATCACTACTGGAAGTTCGAATAAAGCTGCAAAAAATGATTTCTTTGGCTAATCTGCTTCCTCAGCCGTATGCGCACCAATCGTTTCTGGAGCAGGTGCATCTTAGTTTTTTTTGTTGTTCTACAGTAATTTTCAAAAGCGTAGGACCACACAACATATTGCAGCAAAGTTAGAAATAATGACATCATTCACTTGTTCAAAAATTTCAAAAGAAAACACATTATGACATCATATTAAATGCCGGTTACATTCTAAGTGACTGATTTATGTCTGCAGTCAGTTGTAGTGCATGTTAATATATGGTTGAAGTATTTTTTAAACCTTTCTAAACGTAGAGAAAATGGGCAAAAAGATTCATTATTGGCTGTTGAGCGTGCGCGGATAGTAGCTTTGCATATGGAAAGACTCCCAGAAGGGAGACATGAAAAAACTGGTAGTCCCCGCAGAACTTCCAGAAAAGATGATCATGCCATCAGACGAGCTGTCGTATGATCCCCTGATAGCTCTTGTAGTAAATTACATACCAATCTGCTTAGAAAAGTTATAGATATTGGTATTAGCACGGTTTCACGTCGTCTGCGCAAAGAGTTCGGCGTAAAATCCTACAAATCAGCTGAAAAAACACGTCTGACTTCAGCAGTGAAAGAGAAGAGATTATTTTTGCCAATAAACATCTTCCCAGGACTATGGAAAAACGGGGAAAATTTTATTCTCCTAAGAATCCACAGTTCGCAGTGTGAAAGAGGCACGTTTGAAGACGAAAACGCCAAAGATTTAATGCGAAGTGCACCATCAGTACAGTAAAATTCCCGAAGCCAGGTGGTTTGGGGGCTATAGCAAGCATGGGTACTGTTGTATTTTCTTCCTCCATGACTGGCCTGATATTTGTTAAACTGCTCCAGGAAAAATTCAATATATACATGGCGGTGCAATACACTCCATGATCATGCATGTCGGACCACCATGTCACAGATAGAAAGTATTCTGAGTATCTTCTGGAAAACAAGAAGTTCTTGACTGACCTGGAACGGCCCAGACATTCATCCAATCAAAACGCATGGAGCTGCACGAAGAATAAAGTGGAAGAATAGCAACGATCCAGTGCTAAGTAGCTGCAATAAAAGACGTTTGGATGAAAGAAATCAGCCCAGAGTTCTGTGCGCCCCAAGTAAAAAGTATGTCCAGCCGCCTTGATGCAATGTTGTGAGAGAAAGGTGGACAGTGGACACACAACAAAATACTAAATAGAAAGCTCTTTTTAGATAGAAAGCAGAACTGAAGGCTTCGAATATTTTGCCATTTGATGTTATTACATTTCACTGTCAACAAACATCTCCTTTTTGACGTAAGACTGTTTTAGGTAATCGTTTGGAAAAAATTAGAAATTTTTAAGGAGGTCCTGTGCTTTTTCAAAAGTTCTGTATTTTCCTGTATACATCCAGTAAGTCGGTGTTCAGTAGGAACTCAATCGGCAGATGAGTAAGTGAATGAAAACAAACAGAAAACACAGGTTTTCGTCCCAACAAACTAACTGTTGTTTTCTGTGAAATGGACGATTTTCAAGGTGTATTCGACTAGATCAGGGTTGGGCAAACTATGGCCCGCTTAACATTTTTTGCGGCCCTCGTATCCACATTGCACAATGCACACTTAGTATTTTTTGTGTTGATCGAGTATCACTTACCTACCACAAGACGCTTCTACTCGAAAAAACATGCAGCATGGTAGTCTAGTGCATAGTGATCTAGCTTGCAAATGTAGATCTATACTCTAGAGCAGTGGTTCCCAACCTTTTTTATGCCGTGGCCCACTTGTCGCTTTCAGCAGAACGTCGTGGCCCGCTATCACAGAACAATAGAAAAATCTACTCATGTCTTCATTTAAGTACAAATACGAGCAAACAAAATAAGGGCTTTACCTCAATACATCGAATTTTATTCAATTTTAGCACCAGCAACACTAAACAGATTGCGAGATAAACTTCAGTGTGATTTTTGCACTTGTGTTACGTTTTCGACCAGGTTGTCAATTCTTGGCTGCGTTGTGGAAAGAGCGCATCTAAGATCACCTTCCAGAGTAAAATTGAGCCGGTTTCGATTTTTTTTCTCGTGCAGAAGGAGAGAACCCACATACACATAGATATGTGCTGGGGACGAGAAGTAACTTTTTGAGAACTTCTTTTCCAACGTTTGGATACATATCAGACAGTTTTAGCCAAAAATCGCATATTGTACTAGTTTCGGAAATGTATTTGGCCCCAGAATCGTTTTGAAGGTTATTCATCTTGCTTGCATGCTGCAACATTCTCGACTGGAACAACAAAAAGATTTTTCACCAAATCCAAGTTGTTTTGATGATTTCTGTAAAGTACAGCACAAATTCCTCACGAAGCCCTCCAAGGTGTTGAACAAATCCCGATGATGTATCAACATTCACTTCATCACCAGCCGCCGTAGTACCATCTCGCACAGAGCAAAAGTTCCTGCTTGATCTTTGCGCTTCCAATTGTCAAGTTTTTCCTAATGCGCTGACGGGTGTCAATAAAATCGAATGCGCTGAGGGTGTCAATAAAATCGAAGATTGTCCTTCCTTGTACTTGTAGTTTCAGATTAACTTTATTGAGTTGTTGAAATATGTCCGCAAGATATGCCAAGCGGCAAATAAAATGGTTATTTTCGAGACTGTATACTATTCCGCTTTTTCCTTGATCGTAGAGAATTGATATTAATGTTACATACTTCTTGATGTGTGCATCTCAGCTTACTATCATACATTCTAAATCTAGCCTAATATGTTTGGCAATTCAAAACACACAGATAGATGGAAACCTTAACAGAAAACCGGCTAAACGAACGACATTCCATCGGCAGCGTTATTTCAGGTTCACCAGAGGTGCTATATGCCACCACTCAGTGAATTTGAATTGCGCGAAATGGCGCCATAACCCATCTGAACACCGCCGGTGGCCCACCGGTTGGGAACCACTGATCTAGAGCTAACGATCGTAGACCTAACAGCCCTATCCGAATTAAAAGTAGAATTTGTAGAAGCTGGCCCTTCTACTGACAGAACAACATGGCCCTCATTTAGAAAGGTTTGCCGAACCCTGGGCTAGATTCTTAAAGTTAACAGTGCGTTGGTGGGCATTAAACTCTAAGTACACATACTGTAAACTAGGTTGTTTAGGATTTAATTCAATCTTAAAACGCTCTGAAACAAGCGATTGAAGGTCTTATGTTTTTGGCAATACCGACATCGCTCCTGAAACAATAAAATAATGGACACAGCTTTTACCTATTTCGGTGAGTAAACGCTCGCTGGTGTTATTAGGTTATGTAAAAAAATGTTAGCTTACCATGGAGCTGCTTTGAGTTCGAAAAGCTGTGCTTTTGTGTTTTTACGTTATCGGTTTGGGTGGTTTCCCCAGGTTGCCCTAAATTTTGACCGGTAGGCGTTGCTTCACAACCAAATACTGTTCACGATGTTTCTCCAGTAGCTTAGGAAGCACAGGTTGTCATGTGAGTGCCATTGCGTTAGTCTGGACAGTGCCAAATGCTGGTTAAAACACTTCAGTATTTCATTTCAGGTTGATCAAAAATTGAATGGAGTAAATTACTTTCAAACCTTCTCAGCACAAAATAGTGAATTTCCGTTGTGGGAGTAATCAGCGCAGCTATGTTGGACATTGGCATCGGTCCGTTTACTTTTTGTTATTGGCCAGCGGAAAAAGAAGTTAACCTATGACGGTTTATTTTCTCAAAACCTCGGAGTTTTTAGATTGTCCGTCTAGATTTCATCATATCACTAATCAGATCTCTCGCGAAATCTTGTTTTACATGAAACCACCCTGGGGCCTGAATGAAAAGACCCTCTAGGCATCTTTTCGGCGATGCAGTGTTCCGTTGCCACTACTTCTTCGTTGCAGTGCTGTCATTGGGTGGTTATATCGATTGCCATAACCTCTTATCAATAAATCAACTGCAAACTGACTTTGATCGTGTCGTTCGGCCTTTTTTCTTGTTATCAGCATTCTTCCACGGTGTTGTTTTGCTTGTTAACGTGAATGTTTAAACGTCGCTGGCTTCTGATTCAGGAAAGTAGTTTCGTCTCATCTGCTGTGCAGGGTGGAAAAGACTTGGTGTCGGCCAACAGCGGTGCTCTTGCATCAGTGATTAGGCTGGAAGCCAAACTGTACGAGCTGCAGACGTCTTTGCTGAAGGAGAACGAAACCTCAGCTCCCTTTTTGGCGAAAGACCTGATGTGAGTTCTTGTTTCAGCATTGACGCCAAATCGAGTCAAACCGTCTGTCCTTGGTCGAAACGCTATGCAACCCTTGAAAAACAGCAAGCATCTGGCTGGAAGTAGCTATTAGGAAATTGAAGTTGTGTCAGTGATGTAGTGTTGAAGCTATGGCATATATTCTGCAATGCAAAAAAGCGTTGTTTTAGATTGAAGGTTTGAAAAAAGAATTGTGAGATTTTCTTACAAAAAAATTTTAAATTGGCATTAACATCTTATACCGTCACGTTATCATGGTATTAAACGCTCGAGTTTTAATGATGAGATTCCATGTATATCGAAAGTAATTGTTTTAGCATATTTATGACAGTTATATTCAGTTTAGATACACAAATTCATTTACAGTGGTACTTATTTAACATATAATGAGGATAACTGTTGAGACCAAAATTTATTCGAAAATCAATTGTTTGCATGGCAATTCTACTGATGTATGTTTTATAGTAAGCCTGAAACCCGAGCTCGTTGGTATTCTAAATTTTCTGAGGTGTCTGTGTTCGCGTGGTGTGTGGGCTTGTAAAACCAGATTGTTTTGTAAAAACTTACAATCAATTGTTTTCAGTGTGCCCATCTAGAAATTTACACATTGGAACAAAATTTTTCTTTTCTTGCGATCTTTTATGTTCAAGACCAATCCGGGAATCTCTACTTTCACTAAAGATTTATTACAGGTCTTCATATTCACTTGTACGATCTATTCCAACAGCAATGCCTAGTATCAAGTTTATGACCCCTACCGGCAGAAAAGCGTTTGTGTTTTATTGTCAAAATACAGTACAATATAAAAGAAAACTACCAAGACCGTGGTTTTGCAACACTAAGCTTTTATCAAAGTCTTCAAAGGTTAAACATGCAAATTTTTTTTGAAGGTGTGAAAGGATGTACCCTGCATTCTGTCTTCATTGTTGATTCTTTGTTATTCAACGCCTTGCCACAGTTGGAGAACAGTGCGGATGAATTACGTTTATTCAACAGTAGTCCTCTGCCCCCGACGCTGCTTTCTTTCATCACGGCTAATGCCAGGTGGATTTTCTCAGGTTGCAGAAGAGAACTTCTCAGAAAACGTCACCGGCCATTGTTGACGATGTGAAAATGGCGAAGTTGTTTAAAGTTTTGCGGAAGCATCGAAACAAAACTTTGAATTATTGGTACGACAAAACAAGGTTGTCCTCGATGACGGTTAACGGGAAGGTGAGGAATTTAAAATTCAAGCGTTGCTTGAGCTTGGAAATTTTGTAGGTTTTCAAAGTGGGCGCTTGTTCAATCATTCTTCCATTCCAAATCGTTACTGATGTACCAGGTGTACAAACGTTTAATAATGCCTCGTTGTTCGTTGTTACTTCAGAAATCGTCTCGCAGTTATCGCTCAACCTGTACGGTAGTATCTACAGGGTGACCCAAAAAGATGTGTACCCATGAAAATTTCAATTGTGACTTTGATTAAAAAGCTATTTATTTCAAATTACAACCACACATTATTCAG
>JGI24021J15306_10002241_pt1 | contig 20560 bp, 9 predicted proteins | sample Ectturendosymbi1_FD_15306 | JGI IMG/M metagenome (IMG submission 15306)
TTCTAAATCTGTACGACCTCAACAGCAATTATTTGCATAACAGTCAGATTCTCACAGCCACGGACTTAAACTCATCTCAACCAGATTCTGAATAATATCTATCTACTTGCCTGAAATGCAGCATTAGGACTAACTTATCCTTTCTTATAGCGTGAGAAAGACGAGGTCTCGTGGACATGGCAAGCGAGCGTTCTTGTTCTGTCGCAATGTCTGACCCTCGTGTTATGTCACAATACCGCAATTTTGCCACAATGCTTAGTGGTGCTAGCGCAACACGCCCAACACAGGGTTGCCATATTGGCCTTTTTGATGCCAAATTTCACAAATTTGGCTTTTTTTAGAGGTCGTTGGCGTCAAAAAAATTGTTTGGCTTTTTGGCTTTTTTTCTTCAATATTTGGCTTTTTTCGGAGTCAGTTCGCACGTTCTATCAGATTGGTGTCTTGGCTTTTTAATATCTCGTACAATCCCCAAATCTTGGCTGAAGATGCTTGCAGTTACAAAATGAAACATGATTAAACCCACAACGTCTTTTTATGAGTCTCACCCTAGCAGTGTACCAGGGAATGGTGAACAAACATGTGCTGATACTTAGCACAATGCACAAGGACATTACAGTAGCAGATAAAACAAAGAAAACAACTCAAGCAGTTTCCTCCTACAGAGAAACAAATTACAGAGTCGATATGCAGTACTTGAACAAATGGCTAAGAAATACACTTGCAGAACTGTTACACAAAGGTGACCAATGCGTAATTTCCAAAACACACTGTATGTTGCTTCTGTCAATGCCTGGGTTCTCTATGAAAAAATATCTTCAACTCACTGGCGGCCGTAGTTCATAAAAATAAACGTAGTGCGGCCGGCAATAGCGTAAAGGTTGTGCACCTATGCAGTAAAGCAAGGTAAAAAGTTTTGGCTGCGAAATAGTAAGATCGATGAGTCCATAGAAGTGCCATTGGCAATGACAAGAAAAGTGCTGGCAAGGGATCTGAATAGTTGGAGCGAATACCTTTCGAATGTGCAAATTTTACCTTAAATGTTCTAATGTGAAATATATTGTTCTGGCATATTACAGAGAAAGGCGTGCAAAACACGACGTTTTGCAGGTATGGCTGGACGGATTCTCGCTGGTGAGTAACAACGTAGAATGTACAGAGAAGTCGTTAACCAAATATCAAGCGATTCTGCGGAGAACACAGAGTGATACCTTTATTTCCGTGCTGCTTTGTCAGCTGGCTCAGTAACGACAGAAACCGCAAGTGGTTCCATTAGCAGAAAGACTTCAGCAGCAACCCGTGCTGTAGAACGTGCAAGATATAATGTTCCAAATAACGTGCCAATTGGCTTACTTGAACATCTGTGCCTTGGACTGAAAGGGCGCGATCGAAATAGCATTCATACAATTAGCCAACGGTTCCGCTGAAGTTCAGCTGAGAGCGGAGAAGCTTAGCGAAGAAGTCGAGGGTGACGAAGGTGTTTACCAGAAGCCAACGACAACCATTCGGTTTAAAACACACTGGTACAAGTGCAGATCAGGTGAGAGTCAATGCATTTATCGTGTTTGGGATAAATACGAATGATAAATAAAAGTTGTAAATGGAAAAGGTTATTGTCAGAAAATAAATGGTATTGAAGAGTGTCATTGCCAAAGAATCTCTACAGCAGTGTTTCTCAAACTTTTATATTCCATCGCCCCTTTTCGCTCTCGACACGTCGTTTTCGCCCCCAAAGCCTGATAAAGCTAACAGAGGGTAGTTAATTTAAAGAATTTTATTTAAAAGAAAGTACTAAATAGCTGAAGGAAACCATTAAAAAGTTGAACTAAGAAATTGTATTACGACGATATTACGTTCAGAATTCTTGTGAAAATAATCCAGGGCTACGGAGCCTGAGCGCCGGAACTCATATTAAAATTCAGACGGAGCCGGATCCGGAATTCAGTTGAAAATTTACGACCGGTGCCGGAGTTACAGTAGTGTACCGATCTAAAAAGAACCGAGCTATAATGAGTAGGTATATAATAAAATATCCATAGCTTTTGTAGCTGTGTAGTCATGCTGTTACCAGGCAGNATGATTAAAGATATGATGCCATTGCAGATTTAAGCGTGAAATGCACGGCACGTCATTGTAAAGTTGGAATTTTTGTAAGAAACCACCAGGCTTACTATCACGTTTTACTGGATTCAGGTTTTTTAAGGAAAATGTTAGGTACCCGGTGTGGACCTGTCAGGACCCGATTTTCAATGATTCCAGAGACCCGATGTTAATTTTCTCTGATTCTAGGGACCCGATTTTCAATTCCAGAGACCCGAATCGGTCCCTAAAACACCTTAAAAAAAACTACTAGATTACTGACAAAGTTCACTAGGAAACATTACATTTACAAAAAGTAGCATAACATGAAAGTTATAAATAATTGGTAGCGAACTGGCACTGCTTTGCATAGCAGTACAATTTCAGGAGGGTATGAAAATCAAGGTAAACAAATGTGGACTTTTTTTGAAGTTGTCATCTGTGGAAAAAATCTCTTTCCATCACGGTAAACATCAGTCTTATTTTCTTCTGAGCTTAACGTGTTGAATTGTGCTTTAATTTGCGATTCATCACTGCTTATTATGAGTGCAATAGATAAGAAATCAGAAGTTTTCAGCAAAACTCAAATGTAAATTTCTTGCTAGAAGTCATATTATTTCTTTGAACAAAGGGCTTTTAAACACATCTTCGCGTTTAGGTTAATGCAAATGCGTGCGTGTTTGAAAGAACACATGAGAGTCGACTGCGTGTTTTGCGCTCTTTGTTTGGTTTGCCCGGGCAGCGCTGTTATCTGGAATCGTCAAGACTGCAACAGGCAAAGCATACAACGAGTGCAAAGCGCTTGGTCAATTGGGGCTGGTCTGTGTTTAAATGCTCGGACACAAATGTAGTTTTCCCAACAGTCATTTTCTTGATTCTGTCATAAGAAATAACAAAAGGCCCTCAGGCATTGAAGGCAAAACCAGCGACTGTCTTTCCAGAAATTGTTTATATTACCGTTATCCTGAGTTGCGTTTCTACTAGGAACTGTTCTCTGAATCATCTGAACCAGTGATTGTTATTTTTCGCTGATTTCCACGTGGTAGCAGCGCTGCTTGTGAAAAGCAAACAGATTAAATTACTCAAAAAGGTTTGGTATATTCTCCGGGTTTGTGTACTTGATTTAATTCATTTTCCATTCAACTTGAGGCACACCAAGACAATTGAAATATTAATGTGTGAAAATAAACAGAAACCGGAGCTGGAGTCTGAGCCATGAAAAAAGAGAGCTCCGGAGTCAGAGCCACACTCATGAAAAGCAAGAGCTCCGGAGCTGGACCTGGAGCCATGTTCACGAAAAGAAGAGCTCCGGAGCCGGATCTGTGACATTTTTACGACGGCTCCGCTGAAATAATCCAAACTGTAGCCGGGCACATACACGATCCAGAGTAAAAATTCAATAGATAAATTGCTTTAGCAACAACCTCCAGCGATTATCATAGTAAATTAAAATTTGCAAGGAACTAACAAGTCATAATAGTAGGATACTGAAGTTAACTCAACGTTCGATTAGTGGTTGAACATTTTCGTCCCCTTGGTGTTTTTTCGCCGCCCTATCGCCCCCTTTGATTTTTTCGCCCCCTTGCCCTTCAAAATCGCCCCCAAGGGGGCGATTCCGCCCACTTTGAGAAACACTGCTCTGCAGGTAAGAAATGAAAAGGCTGTTGAACGTTTGCACGCAACCGTACAAAGTAGTGAGGATCTGACTATTTTAAATTGCGTCGATTTTTTTCGCTATGCCACATTTCTGAACAAGAAAACAATGGTCCAATAAGAACATATCACTTACACATCATACAGTTTGCATAAAATAAGAGATTACACGGAACACAGCGAAATACGATTGCTTCTCCGTGCTAGTTAGGAGCTGACACTGAGTTTTCAGCAGTGCAAACAAGAACTTTAAGGTCTCTACGAAGGTATCTCCAAAACATAGTAATCATCTCCTACGCCCTAGATTCTATCTGAATAAGAGCTGATGATGCCTACTTCGCTGGCGAAATATATACTCTGTAAAGATCTTAGCATCTGATTCTTTGCTGAGAAAGGATTTCTTTCCATACGCAGTCTTCTACGCCCCATTTAGAAATACTGCTCTGAAAAGCAGATCTTGCTGTTTAGCAGGGGACATGACTAGTTCAAAAATAAGGAGTGCAATGGATTGTCGACTAACATGAAAAGAACGGAGATAAAGGTTACACTACGTAAGCTACCTATAGTGTCTTGAGTTGAAGCTGGGTCGGTGTTAACAAATTTGTCAACAGTAGATTTTGCTATGAATCATGAGATGTGGCTCCCTTAAGTACAGCATGTAACACTTACAGGCCGTTTTATTAAAAAATAGTTTTTTCAGAGTCATCTTTCTTTTTATTCGTAGCTCATGAACCGGAGAAGCTTTATCAAATTCGTAGACATTTTTGGAAACAGAACAGCAGAGCATATCTTGTGATCAATGTTTGGGCACGTGTGACGTAACTGAAACCTACTACAAGGAAAACCAGCTATTTGATCGCTGCATCAAATATAAAGACTTTTTCAAAGGGCTGTTGGAAAAATCATTCTTCACAAGAGATGACACTAATGAAGTCATCCTCGAAAAAAAAGAAAGCATATCCTCAACTCTTTTCGTGTGTAGGGGGTCAAATGTAAAAATAATTTTTTCCTGCTTCGTTTTTGCGGCTCAGTTGCTCCCGTTTCACAAACTGCAACCATTACAAAATCGCAGAATAAGTTTATACATGTATGTTATGCCTTACTGCCAAGTTAGAAATAAGAACATCAGGAGGAAAAAGTTACTAAAATTTTCTACAACGTACTGGCTAAAATCCACGAACTAAAAATACAAAAAAAAACATTTTTATCAACAGTGTCAAATGCAAAGATATAGATATATAAATTTATGATAGAAAGTACATCTAGATTCCCTCAGATAACTGACTTTTCCTGCGTTGGTTTCATCTTTTTTCTGCCGTTTTACGTAACTTCATCTGATTTTACCTTATTTGGCGCATTCAAAACAAATAGTAGATCGGTCAGTTCCGTTATCTGAGACAGCGAAAATAGAAATCAAAGATTACAATTCGACATTCGTCGTTAGTCGCGACGTGAGCAGGTGCTTGCCTAAACATATTTGCTAGTTTGCGAAAAGTCGCACTCGCAAATGTCAGAAACCTGATGTGATCTGCCATGTTTGGCGGTGATGTTCCTTTGTGTTGGTTAACTGATACGTTTTCTATGTGCGTGAAGAACTCAACTTTCGAATCGTGTCATTGCAAAGAGCAAACTGCTGCGAAAGTAAAAATTCTTTCGCTTATTCAGCGGACAATATTTCCCCCCTTGCTATTTCAACACATTTTGATTGACGAATTGAGGTTTATGTTACGCAACCACCAAACAACCCTGACTTTGTAAATTAAATCTTTGAAAACTTAAAGTAGCTTGCGAGTAAATTTCTCGTGTAACGTAAAAAAACTGCAACGTTTTCCAGATACTGAGGAGAAAAGCATTGACATCTTTTGCTGCAAAATGTTTCTGAACAGGACAAAAAATTTTTCAGGACAAAAATGTTTTGTCGATAGTTTATTGATTACATTAAAGCAATTTTTTCTCCAATCTTGTCTGAACAAAGTGACGATTTGCAATTGTATACTGCTACGTTTCAAACCCATTATCACCTCGAAAAATTTGGGATAACGTGATTGTTTATTGCCTCTTTCTACACCTTCTTTCTCTCGATGTCTTCCTATTTTGACTCTCTGGTTTGTGACGTAGTTTGTGCACCTGACTTGCAATATACAATGAAAAATGGCAAGAAGTCATACGGTTCTTGATAGGAAATAGTAGCTGCAAGGCTATAGAAGTGGTTCTTTGGTCTTGTGGCGATGATTTCTTTCACTAAGGAATAAGGTTCGGTTCACCTCCTGTGCACACCACCCCAGACAGTGTTTGAAAAGCAGCTTGGTTTTCAGAAGCCACCACTTGCGCCGTAAAAACGCAAGTACTAATCCAGGCCTGGCCAATCCGCGCCTCGCGAACCGCGTGCGGCTCAGGGTTCCCATAAATGTTGACTAGAAATTCCATAAGGTTGGGGTTAAAATTCCAAAATGTGACAAAAATTCCCCAGATTTTACACAAAGCAGCATTTATATTACATTCATCTAACTTTCAACACTTTAGGATATAACCTAGTGCCTGCCTTATTATATTTAGACTTAGTATCACTCAGACTTATTTGCTTGAGCAGATAACTTCTGGTAAAATTACGTCGCCCACTACCTTGTTAGCATAGGGTAGCCTATGCCTTTAACGCACAAATAAATTCACATTATTTTGAAGTAGCGAATTTATTCCTAAATGCAATTCAGTGAGAATCGTGCTGCAGAACACAATCAGTGCATTCCCACGCTGCAGTGTTTAGATGTCTAGATAACTGTATTCTAACGCATTTTTGTCCTAATTCCGCGGCTTACACGAAAACTGCATTATGGCCAGAGGTTGAAAAACACCGGCTTAGCCGGAGCGAAAGGCAGGTTATGCAGCTATGCTCTAGTTAACTGCAATTCCCGTATACCAGTGCTGCTGAGTCTCCTGCTTAAACAAGCTTTTCTCTGAAGGATTTCTATGAAACTATAGTCATGTGCTTGAAAGCTTCTATGCTTTATTGGGCTTGATCTTTGACCAGCGACAGGTTTGCTGTAATCTGGGATCACTACAGCTTGATGAAAGGCTAACTAACCAGTTTTTGAATTCTTACTGATGCAAACACTCACTGCAAAAATTTCGCTCAAACTGTTTGCTTTTTTACCAAAGGTTCACCTATTGCTGCTGGTGCCGGATTTGCAGCAGACATTACCTTAGTAAACCTTTTATGCATAAACAATGATTACAGTACATACCATAATGCCTAAACTACAAAACCAAATGGAACTACTGTAGACAACCTTTTGCATCAAGATATGTTCTGCTGGTTCTTCCTTTGGGGATCTTAAAAAAACAATCTCTACTATAACTTTTCATTAGGTTTTTTTCATCAACACTAGCATAGAGTGCACTTTTGGTACGTACCACAAGTGCAGCTATTCTATTCTCATGTTCACAATCCTTTAATTTTAACATCCAGTTCTTGCAGACTCGCACGGTCCTTCTAGAACTGACCGACAGTTTCCTTATGAAGCAGACCTAATTATTGTGTTAGAACCCTTGCAATCCTTACCCAGACCCGTAACCAGGGGGGAGCAGGAAAATAGAAAAATTTTCGCTCCCCTGGAAAAATGTTTTGGACATATTTAAAAACTATTGGACATAGTTTAAAAAAATTGTCCCCCTCTCAGAAAACTCTTCAGCCCACCTGGTGTCCCAAGCTGATTACTGGCCTTCCTCTACCACAAACAACCGCCCCTTAGGAAGAGTAACTATTACCAACTGAGTTTATTTAATTTCAGCACTAGACTCAAGAGTATGACGTGGTTGCAATTGATTGTAGACATTAGGCTCGTGCATTATATATTGATGCTAGTGTGAAGGTTCTTTGCTCTATGGTGAGAGGATAAGAACTTCTTTAGATACAGTAGAATTTCTTAATGTGGGTTCGCTTCTTTACTGTATCACGGCCCTTTTTCACAGAAACTAGTCTGCTTAAAAGACCGATTTGTTTCTGATGCTTTTCTTCTCTTTTATTCAATATCACTCATTGGTTTTATTTATGATTTTTATTTTCTCTTAAAAACATACGATGATAAACATACAATAACACTCACCAATTATAGTGTTTCAATATTGTACTTCTTCTCGAACAAGAACTCTCATGCAACTGTCTTTTAATAAAATAAATTGAATCTTATTTTAAGTTTCAATCGCCTAGTAACGCTCAATGGTTTGTCTATGTTTTGGTTAACTGTCTCGCTTCTACTTTCAGCACTATTATGCTCTGATCATCCAGAGTTTTGCCAGAAACTTTTCAACGGAAGTTTATCATTAGTCAAAGCTTATCGTAGTTTTACTAACAGTTGTCTAGTTTCAGTTGCTCGCATTTGTATTTCGCGATGTTAGGGCTTATAAAGTAGCCTTACTTTATGTTAAAGGTCAATCAGTACGTCACTGTACATTGCCCAATAAACTGGCAGGGATTAACCCGGACAAGCCAATTCTTGCCGTCCATTTTGGCAGAGATTTCCCCGGACAAGCCATTCTCTAACCTGGCGGGTTCTTGCTAGGACTAACCAGTCGTAATACCTAACTCTTATACAGACATAGAATCTGATAACATTAGCAGATCACTAGTCAACTTTCTTGGTTTTCCGTGTCAAGCAGGAAGGAACGTATACATTTTCCTAGCCGAACCTTAACCTAACGGCAATTTTTATTAGGCAGAAGGCAAGAGTAAAATACTCCCCAGTAAGGCCGTAACGCGAAGGAACGTACTACATATCGCTAGCCAAACCTTGAACCTTTGCGGAGTAAACTGCCCACAGGTCAGAGTATGTTTTACTTCTGAATCCAAACTTTAAGAGTTTGCGAAACCGAAGGAGTGAAACAAGTCTCAAACGAAGTTAGTTTCAACTCAAGTTCGGAGTGCGAAACGAGCCTTTTTATACCCGAATTTTCAGACACTCCCCATTCGTTTGAGTGTTCTGATTGGTTACTGATTAAATCTCATTAAGTCATAGCTTTATCACTGGTTGAGACGGAACCACCTCCAATTGCATCATTAGCTGTTTTTATCGGGCTCCTTACGTCGTTGTGTCACGTTTTTCGTGAATTGCTTTTAGGATCGGATGATCAAATGGAGCGTTCTGATTGGTTCGAGATTAGGGCGTGTTTCCAGGCTTGGCTTCTATACAGCAATACTTGTTGCAGGTAAAACTTGCCTGTAACACTAGGCCTACTAGGTAGACAGGATCTTGGAACCGACACTTATTACAATCCGATTTTCACATCAGTGAAATGCATCACCGCAACTTTTCCTAGTTTATACCAAAAAATGCAATTTCCCTAAAAATCCCTAAATACATCTCATCCCCAGATTTTTCCCTAAAGATTGCTGAAATTCCCAATCTATGGACAAATTCCTTAAATAAGTGAACCCTGGTGCGGCTCTGCTCTTAGCCCGGTTCTATGCGGCTCTTACGTAAATACTGTTTTTACTCGTGTATAAGTCACACAATTTTGTATCAGTTTTTCACCTTGAAAGTCGGGGTGCGACTTACACACGAGATGCGATTTACACGCGCATTGCGTGGATGTGTATGGTGGCTGATGCAAGCACATACACAGACGAGCGCATTCACGCGATACACATGTTATTCACCGTTTAGCGTTGAAGCGCGCTTTATGGTTTGCGCAAGAACATAAACAAGCCGTGTATGATGTGGCGGTAACACAGCAAGAAATGTGGCTCTTGGTTTCTAATTGGTTGGTCATCCCCGTACTAATCTTCCAGCAGTTGTACTCGATTTCTCCGCTTCTCAATAATAAGCAGACACTGTACCAGTGACCTTCGCGAAAGTGTGAACAGAACAAAAACGTTAAATACAGTGATTCCAATGTACTAATGTATCCACAGATGGATTTCTGAATGGAATCTTTGAAAAATCAAACGTTAAACGAAACAATAGAAATTGTCGCGTGAATTCTTGGACCCTCGCAACAGCAAAACATGCGATGAAAACAAAAAGCCTGGGGATGTAATTTCTCCATCACAGCCAATATCTACCTTTAAATGAGAAAGGATCAGAGAATAATGAGTTAGTTGATGGTAGTTTTAGCATTTTTTCTGTAAATATTGTTTATCCGTATTGATCAAGAAAACAGTTTATACTTGAAAAGAAGTACGGTCATTTGAAGAATAGACTGGTTTTCCAAATTAATTGAAAAAAAAAATTTGGGCCGGCTGTTCTTTTTTCAAACACTAAGTACACAAAGTTTGCTTTCCTTGAATTGAGAAGGCAACATTTTCCCACCCCATGCTATTTACAGGCATAGAATATAATTACTTTCCAACAACGGCCACTTCACGACTCCTTGTGGGGAATGAAGATGATCTCAAGCCGTTGATCGAAAGGTATGGCAACGAAATCGATACGTGGGACGTTGATCGTGAAATGGAGGAAATTCTGTAAAATGCTTGCGTTGTTGCAGGCCCGTGTAGTGATTTGTTTAATCTTAATGAACTAGAAGTTGTGAAAAACACACAGTGAAGCTCGTATCTCCTGTTTGCGAGGAAATGCATTTGGGTTTGGTGATATACTGTATTTGCTGAACAAACCTTTTGCTGAGTAGTTTTTGAGTGCGATCTATCATGTAAAATCCACCAAATCAAATCGTTCTGTTGCTTGTCGGAAATGTGCCTGTAGCGTTAGTCTCGATCATTGTTTAGCGATTGTGAATGTATTCAGACAACTTTTTGATTGTTTATTATACAGTAGCTGGAGATGTGTTAGTCGCACCTGTTTCTGGCAAACAAAAGAAGGATCTGCTGTTGATCGATGTTGTGTTCAAATTCGGTAGGTATCGTGCAAATGGATTTTTATAACAGTTGGCGGCTGCTGAAACAGGAGTCATATTTGTTTTTGCGTAATGACATGCAAATGCTTTATTTTCGTCAATAAAGTGCTTTTCAGAAATGCTGCAGTTTTTACTTTTTTAGCTTAATATTTCATAAAATCCCTGCATTAGTTTCCTTGTGATTGATACGTGCAAGTATGGGGAGAAAAGATAGTTCCATGGTGCCTGGAGATATCAGCGAGAAACATGCTGTTGAAATCATGAAGCTACTGAATAAGTAAGATTTTTCTTGTAAAGAAACTCAAAACTGATTCGCTTCAAAATATATAATTGTTTGGTTTTATACAAAGCAGAAATAATTCGTGAATGAATTAGGCGGTAATTACATTGTATTAGTTATATTGGTGCTGCTATGCATACATTTAAACAGTATATATTCAAAAGAAACATTAATCCTTGATTTATAAGGAGACAAACTATTGGCATTCTTGTTGCCTTGGTACGAGAGCGTAAACAGAAAAAATTCTCAGCTATCTTAAACATACAGCTTGCAACATTATTCTTGATACTATATAACCGTTTCCTACTACTGGTTTTAACATTACGTTATAAGAGCAATACCTTGCTTTTTATTGCAGTTTTGCTTTTTTAAAACATTGGACCTTCTCTAGTTTTAGTCCTTTGCAAACTTTTGAAGACGACACGATGATAACGCCTGGTGGAAACGCGAAAAATGCGTTTGAGATTGCATACCAGTGTTTAAAAATAAGCGGTCTTATACGTCACTTCACACGAGGGTTAAACTTGTACGCGAGTATGTCAAGTATGCTATAGAGATTGTCTTTTTCCAGTATATACATGAAAGTGTTTTCTTTTCTAAACCGGCCGTTGGTGATTCTCTCACATGCGTCTGCATCGGCCAAGGTGGTTAAATTTTGTAAATCATTTAAGTCATTTTGCTTTCGTGACATGTTTCAGACAGTAGGGCCTTCACGTAAAGTTTTGTTTGGGGAAGTTAGATATACGTTGAACTCCGTTGAAATTGGCGGTTTGACGTTATCTAAACACGTGAAAATTCCAATTTGCTTAACAATGCCCGCTTCAAATATAATTCAGTTTTTAATTGCGAATTGTGCTGATATTTGAAGGGATAGGAAACAAGACAATGTGTTTTGCGATGGCGTCTTGCAATCTGAGGGCAAAGAATATCATGTCCACAAATGCATTTTGGGAGTTGTTTCTCCTTTCTTTCGTGGTTTGTTTACAACAGAGGTAAGCTTAAAGCTGTGTTGTTTGTCAAATTGGGTTGGTTTTCTGTTTTTAGAAGTTATCTCCTTTAAATAATAACAGCATGGTGGTACTGTGCAAGCAACTTGCAGAAGGTGCACACATGATGAAAATAACGTTAACGACTACAGTTCTGGCATGTGCGGCCAAATCGAGTTAAGCAGATGGTGCATGTTTCTAGTTTTCTACGTAATAAAAAGTTGTTGTTAAGAGAGATGTATTTAGCGACGGTGAGTAAAGTACACGCATATTCACAGAAAGACGAAGAGAATAAAATCGCTACAGTTGACAGCAAAACACAAGAAGTAGACCTACAGTCTTTGCTGTATACAGTGGGTTATTTTAATTTATGTATATATTTTTTTCCGAAGCTCGGACATCGACAAAGCCTAAGGTTATCTGGTCAAGATGTCATTGCAAAATGTCTTGGAGACCAAAATGTAAATAGTAATATAACAGAAACTCACACGTTCCAAAACATAAAAAGAATTACGAAGAAACAAACACAAAAGTTGGTTAGGATTCAGTTTGGCAGAGCTGGTGAAAAACATCATCAGAGATGGAAATGCCATAGCAGAAAATACATTTAAATGGAATTCTGTACAACACTATTGCTCTTTTTGCTCGTGAATCGTTTCTAGAACTTGCCCTCGATACCTTTGTTCAATAAAATAAAGTGCAGAAATCATAAAAACCAAACTTTGTGTGTTCAATCGCGCATCTTAAATAATTTTTAGCTGCTTCAAGGATAAGTGCAACTTCACTTAAATCCAAACCTGCGCAAGTCCTCATTTGAAATAGAATCACTGAAAGAAAGTTACGAGAAACATATTACCTTATACGTTGGTGAATTTGGAAAGGTTTAAATCTCAAAAGAAGTTATTTTGTAAGATCCACCCATTTTTAAAAGCTATTGTTGGCCTGGAAAAAAGTAAATTCGTTTGGTTGCACAGTAAAGGGCAAGCTTGTCTAACTTGCTTTTATCTCTTAAATATAGGTTTTATAATCCTCAAGATAGCGTGGATTTATTTGTTAAAGCCTCGTTGCCAGCTTTTAAGATAAAGAATCTTCTACTTCTAGCTTCATCAAACACAATGTTAACCGAACCACCAGCTGTACAAAAATGTCTTGCTTTACATTTGTTGTTTACTGCTGTGTGCTGAGCTTTAGCGCTTGGGATGGGAACTTGGATAGTTGAAAAGCTACCTAATTACATGTGACCTACTCAGACATTGACTATTATAAACCTAGACATAACTTTTTCAAATTAGATGGCGGTAATTGCTAATTTTTTTTAACGATAAATGGTTAAAATTCATCAAAGCTGCAGTCTGACTACATTACTAGGAAAAACAAAGTGAAAGTATACGAAATTGAAAAAATTTTGATGTAACTATTTCAGATGCAAATAGTTGTTGGAACTTTGCTTTGCTAAACACCGGAGTCATAATAGGTGTACGGGAGTGCCTATTTTTGGGGATGCAAAAAATGTTTGCCCAAATGTGATCTTGTTTTTCCCAAATAACATATAAAACAGTCTTAATATTAAGACTAAAGCATACCATTGTAAGCAAATCAAGGTGTCTGCCTGTCTAATCACCGTGCAATCGTCAAATATCAATAACAAATCAAGTTGTGCGTTAAGTCGTGCTCCTGCAATTTTTCATGTACAAATTAAATTCAAGGCGGCAACATATTTCCATGCACGTTTGTTGATGTGGGTATCTCCATCTCGTTGATGAATTACAAACTGATAGACTTCTCAGCCCTGAGTTTGAAATTACTATTGTTTATGCACCTCTGTATTACCAAATCATATAAATAACGAGGTAAATAAATGCAATCATGAAAAGAGTGTGTCACTATGAGGATCAAAGCGTTATGCACACAACTACCAATCATTATTTTTCATTAGGTCTACAGTTTCTAATCAAGACTTTACAACTTCTAAAGTCCGTTATGAAACCAAAAAAACACTCCAGTTTAGACAGTTGAATATGCACTAAACACAGCATGCCAAGAAGAAATAGCAATATTGAACTGATTCAGACATCAATACTGCAGCCTATAATATGATCGTATACCAAGGAATGTGTACAAAAGCAACTTTCCAATGACAAATGACTTATAACCTAAACAAGAATATTTTATAAAAATAGGAGTGCCTCACCGAACTGCATTAATGAATTATGCTGTACAATAGATAGTACAGTTGCCATTGTTCATAAAACTTCACTTTACAGCATCAAATTGAAACATTAAAATTTGTCAGGTTGCAACTTGTGAAATTCATTACATGAAACAAATGGAAAATACGAAAACCTAAACAGTATGAAATCACAGCTGCAATACTACCACACAAAATATTGCGGCTGTAGTTACTTGGTTAATTGTATTTATATGAATACTTCACAGCAACAGATTTACACTGTACATCTCACAACATCAAGCAAATCTGAAACACGAGAACTTTACAGTATCATATCACAACTACACCACATTATTACCACAAAACAATTTGCAGCTGCAAATTGATTAAGTACTATTTCCAACAATGATAACTTCACGGTATCGAATCAAACCTGCACTATTATTTAAAAAAAATTCACAGCTGTTTTAAAAAAGTAGGCCTATAAAAGCATAACAGCCAAAAATGGAGCCTCCAAAACCTAACAGCGTGAAACAAACCTGAAATATGAGAACTTCACAGTATCAACTTACATCTTTTACAGCTACATTTTTGGTGCTATAGCTGAAAAGCACTTACCAGCATCAGCAATTTGATGTTCACAAAAGTTAGGGCTAGTTAGAATGGTGGGCTACCACTACATGTTCCTAATTTTAAAATGTTTTGAAGTCTACCCAAATTTAAATGAGGTTGTTTCAATTAGCCTAAATTTGATTTGGGCAGTTGCAATTTGCCCAAATGTTTATAACATGCAAATCTGAATGAACCTCTTCTACTTTAACCAGATCCTTCTAATAACACCCAACTTTGAATGAAATTCTTTCAATTAGGGCCTACCCAAATTTGAGTGAGTTTGTTGAAATTTACCCAAATAATTCTAATTTTATCTACATTTAATTAAAGATTTTATAATTCACTTAAATGTTTACAAACGCATTTGAATTTCAATGGAATTTTTCTATATAGCCCAACTTTGAATATGGCTGTTTCAAGTTACGCACAATTGAATGAAGTTGTTACAAATTGCAAATTTGATTTGGCTGATGGACTCTACTCAGCTATTTCGAATTTATGTAGCCTAAAGGTTTTAAATTCCACCCTAATTTGTATAAAACTTTTCCCATGTGCCCAGATTTAATTGAAGCTGTTGGACCATACCCAAATGCTCGTAATTTACCCAAATGTTTCTAATTTTACCCACAACCTGAATGAGGTTTTTAATTAGCTCAAATTTGATGAAGGCTGTTGGAATTCCCAAATGATTCTAGTTCATTTAAAGGAAGTGACTCTTGCTATCAGGCAGTGCCTGTTTTGCCATTAGAGGCAACAAATGGCAAAATAGTCTCAACAAAGCTTTTGCCATTGATGAACTGTAAAAAAGCGAGTTATTTTTTAAGAATCGGTGCAATTCACTTGGAAAAATACCCCAAAATCAAGGGCACCTTTTACCTTTGCCCACATCAGGTGAGGTATTGTATGGAACTAACCCAGAATCAAGAATGTTTTTGCCCCATTTGCAAGCACCCCACTTCGGGTAACTTCAGAGGATTTGGGGTGATTTTTCTTGTTGCCCAAAGGTATGTTGGGTGATACATCTTTGTTACCCACGTACATGAACTGAGGCAACATAGACACTGCCTCAGTCAAATGTGAATGTAGCTGTATAATTTGCCCCAATGTTCAAAATGTTTGCCCAAATAATGGCCAATTTTACAGCGTTGGGGATGCGACTGCATCCCAATGCTCTACTCTTATGGGAGTCATTGTAATCATTGAGGCGTGGTGAGACCGGGTCCCTCCGAAATTTTAAAAAGTAGCTTTTTCCCAAAACTAAAATATTTTTAATTCTTTTTGAAACGGATAATCATATAGGGGCCGTCACGTCGTTTGTCGCGGACAATTTTGCTACTAACGGTGATTAAAAATAAGTTACAATTTTTCTACCTTCACTTCGAAAAAGATACATGAGGGCTCCTAAATTTTGGCTAGCACGACGTTCCAGTTGAAAACCTGGTTTTATACGCGTTTTCACAGATAAAAACTAAAAATCCAGCCAATCAATTATTTATTAGCTCAACGTGACGTAAAAATCCATGAATCGGTAAAACGATCAGGATGATTCTGCAAGTTAATTTGCTTTCCACAAGGGATGGAAACATTACTTATTTATGAGTCACGGTTAGCAATTTTTCGAGATATTGGTTACACTGAAATTTTTTCGAGTGGTTTTTGAGAGATTCTTTGCAAATTAGAACAGTACTAGACTAAAGTTATGAAATCGATTTATGCTAGAGTTTGGGAGCTTTGGGAGAAATCTACGAACCTTTGACCAGTACTTGCACTTACCCGGAGAAGTCATACCGATTTGCACAAATTAATGCAAGCAAGATTTTGATTAGAGTTTGACACTTAACGAGTGATTTCGGGAGGCCTTTGGAAATGTGTTTAAATAATGTTTGCAACATTGTTGCAAAACACAGTTTCAGAAAGATTTTCTTTCGCTACTCGAAAAGAATCTGTTTATCTGCCAACATTCAATCTGATGTTCTGTTGTAATCAGATGCAAGAGAAATATGAAAATGTTTTCAACATTCCCAATATTTCTCTGCATACCCTTGGCAATCTTTTGGATTTTATATATACTGGCTGTTTCAAAGAGAATGGCGAAAATGTTTGCCAGTTGCTGGAAGCTGCTGACTATGTACAAATCACAGGTAATGTCTGAAATTGCCAAGCAATTACGTAGTTTGTGAAACATTTGCAAACGCAAGTTTTTAAAGTAACGTTGTTTGAATTAATGTTGTAACAAGAGTAATGTTGTTAAGTTTGAAGAGTAACATTGAACTTTTATTCAGGAAAAAGTTAATTGCAAGTTGCTATTTCATATAGGTCTGCGTGACAAATGTCAAAATTATCTTTCGCAAAACGTAAGTCCTGACAACTGTCTTAAACTTCGAGCTTATGCTAAACGCTACGGATTGCATGGATTGCTGGGTAAAGTCGGCGAAGTTATAGCAAACAACTTCGTCGAAGTGTTGCGACAAGACGATTTTAAAGACCTGGATATGGAAACTTTGACAACTGTCATAGACAAAAGGAAGGGAAAGGTTAGTGGAAAAAGCAAAACTTTTTCGGTTGTGTATTAGCAAACGCATTTTACCTGTTACTTTGAGTTTACCGATTTGTGGTGTGGCGTCTCTGTACAACTCTGAATTTTGAGCTTGGGTGTGGAATTTCAGCAAAAGACCGATGGCGCTATTTTGAAATTTGCTGAGGCTATTCGGATCATAAATTAAACTGTATTGATTTTATGTGAAAAGTGCCAGAAATTGCTGAAAACAGCTCAAAAGGTGTATTTTAGTGATGAAAGTTTGCATCCGGTAGGGAATTTTTAACCTCTCAATGAAGTTTTTCCCACTCTCCGCAATATGTCAAAACTTTTAACTGGTTAGAAATCTAATGCGGATTTGTAGGAGATATAACTAATGGACACTTTTTAGCTAGAAATCACTTCTATTGTAGGAGATATAACTAATGAACACTTTTTAGCTTGAAATCACTAACAAACTCTTTTGAAATTGTTGTTTTATCTACTCAAACATTTTTTGTTATATTCATATGCAAGAAAGATGTTGATTGAAAAACGAAGCGTAGCCAGACTCACAGTAATTATATTTTTTGTGAAAGAACATGCGTTAGTTTGTTTTCACGCGTGCTTATTTGGCATTCTCTTTTCAGTTTTTTTACTTGGTGCCTTAAAAAGTTTAGCAGCAGGCTAATGGAACTCCCAAGGTTTCTAGAACAGTCACTGGAATATGCAGTAGCCTATTTGAATTTTAGCGAATGTTTCGCAAAAGTATTAGTGAGGTGGTGAAATGAAAACAGAAAATAATTAAATTGTGTCATGATGTTCACATAGCTGCGCTTTTTCCTTTGATTCATATGATTAACCGGTGTACTCCAGTTCATCCATGCATCTATGTATTCAGAGGATGATAAAGCTTTGTAAGGAATCAACTTTTTCAATTTTTCCGAGTTTTCATTCCATTTGTTACTGAGTTCTCTGCTCTATAATGAAAAAAGCTACAGCCCGTGATTTACTTTAGTCATTGCTGTTGTTCTGCCGCCAGTGTTACCAAACGTACTATATATCCATTTAAAACAGAGCAAGAAAAGCTTTTGAGTGTAAAGGTTGCGCTGGAATAAAATTAGAATAAAAAACAAATAAATTTAGTTGAGCAATGCACTCAAGTTCTGTATTCGTTAATTCGTTTATTTGTTTCTTTTTGTTGCTGTAGAAACTGGGGGTATTGCGTTTAAAGCAGCTTTGATAAATCACATAATATACACTATGATTTTGACATTAAATAACATAACGCGAAGAGACAAATATCTCACCCACACAGTATTTAGAAGTGTATTGTAAAACGGTATTTAGTCGACAGAAAGCGCATGCCGGCTTGTATGATCCTCAACCCAGAATAAGCGGAAAGTTTTAATAATACATTGGGAATAAACGGGAAAATTGTAAAACTACTGTAAAACTTATTTAACCAAAATTTTGTGCAGTCGTTTGAAGATGCAACATTCTCTGCGATTGTTTCTTGGGTAAACCATAAACTGGAAGAAAGACGCGATCTTTTTGTCGAACTTTTCTCTTTGATTGAGCTACATCTTTTGTCAAAACAATTTTTGAACAACATTGTAAAATGGGAGGTAAGTTCATTGTACAGAATTTGATTGCTGGCCAGTGAATGTTCAAGAATGTCAAGATTAGGAGAACAATCCTTAGTTAATTTGAGCCATCTCATTTCTCTTGAAATAGTTCGTTTTGGGAGATCGGAAACATGTCACCCCGCCTACCATTGCCAACTGTGCGCAAACACATTCCTAGTTGATTGAAATTTGTTACGACGTCCTTCCGCAGCTACAGCTTCCCAGTAAAGCCAGAGATTCATATAGGTAAAATGACTAAAGCTTTTGCATCCTTTCCTGTGTTTCGCCTTCACAGCACTGTTTTCACCACAATGTCAGACTCGAAGAGCTTAAGGTAACGTTTTACTTATAAGAGGAATTTAAAAATTTATAACAACCTGCATATCACATATGTTGAATTGTTAGCTCCATTTGCATTTTCCGGAAGTAGATGTCCCGATGAGACAGGGGCGGATCCACGAAGGACGAGTGGGACGATCGCCACCCCCTAAAACCTACGAAAGTAACTTTATTCACCATGGTATTGTACAAGTCGGAAAACAGCATTTGCGGTATAAGTCCATTTTGCCGTCCATTCGTTTGTCACAGCAGTGTTGTGAAGTATACTTCACCTCTCTCACAGTAGTGAACCTTTCATGAGACTTGACTGCCAAATCTTACTAAAATCGCCCCTCTAACATTACCGGCTGGATCCTCCCTTGCGATGAGAGATATCCATGCGTGACAGTTATCCTGGAAGGCAGTTTCCCGAATGGTAGATGTTCACGGGTGAGAGCTATCCTAGCTGGCGATTGCCCGCATGGCAGGTGCTCACATGTGACAACTTTCCTTGATGTTAAAAAATGTCACGTCAAGGAACTATGCGTTTTGTTTGGTTGTAATTAATTCTCTTCTTGTTCTCTTCTTGCTTCACCCTAGTAGTTTTTGTCGCGCGATTCACACGGTTGATGATTATTTTGCTTTCACTAACTACTTGCGTTTTTTCGATGTACTTTGTTGCTGGAGCGGACCAACCCGAACAAGATCACAATCTAAGGATTTTGAATGACGCCGCTTGTAAGGCCAATGTCAAAATAAATGAGTCTGAAACCAACTTGCTGTACAAAGTTGGGTACCAACCAATACAGTCTGATCTTGGTCTGGCATAACCTTTACTAAATTTGCCATACACTAAAGAGTTGGATAGGATGACTGTGATACAAAATAAAATCACTCATCAAAGTCTCGCTGCCTCTCAATGACGACCCACTTCTCCCGATCGACGTTGCCAAACGAAATCTTGCTTCCGCATAACGGCGACCAGTTAATGAATCCACACCTTAACTGTTGAAACCGATGCATCGGACATGGCTACTGCTGCCTCACTCAGCCAAGAAGGACGTCATGCCGCTTTTCAACCCGAACTTTATATGCGAGTGAACAACGCCATTCGCCCATTGGAAAGGAGATATATCCCGTGCTAAAAGCGCTTAAAAAGTGGTACTTGCTAACTGGAAATCATTTTACTTTGTAACGTAGTAGCCCCGAAGAGCGTTTCATTCACGATGGACGCGCGACAAGCCAACAAAATCACAAATGACAAAATCGCACGGTGTAGAAGTTAAGTTGACGTCGTACTTGCACCGCCCTGGGACTGAAAATGTCAGCCCTAGTACAGGGTGACCCAAAATGATGTGTACCCATGAACATTTCAATTGTGACTTTGATTAAAAAGATATTTATTTCAAATTACAACCACACATTATTCAGTTTATGGAAGACCATTCACCAGAGTTTCAACTATTTCTGTCG
>JGI24021J15306_10002242_pt1 | contig 20559 bp, 17 predicted proteins | sample Ectturendosymbi1_FD_15306 | JGI IMG/M metagenome (IMG submission 15306)
AAGTGTTTAAAATAAATCCAAGGCTCTTCAGATGAAAAGCTCGCCCTCAAAATCTTTTTATTAATTTCCAGTCACTACCTTTCCTCGAACATCAATGCTTGCCATGCCAAGAGTTAATGAGTTTAATGTTACACTGTACACTGTGTCTTTTGTCGCCACTTCAAGAAACATATAAAGATTATGCCACGATTTTGTTTTTCTGTGGGAGAGGGGTGCTCAACTTTAAAGGCCAAAAGGCCAGGTTATTACTCCAACTTGTACCGCGGACCGCGAACTATCAATTCTCTTCGCCATATATCAATTAAGAGTAATGGACTATATCAAATCCTCCTTATTACTGTATTTAATTTTCTGTCTTGCTGTTGGACAATTTATTGAGCTTGCTGTTCTTTTGTATATACAGTCGTGCTTGTCAATTCACTTGATAAGCATCCTCAGTTTCAGTAACAGGTAAGTTGTTACATTGCAGTGATTAGATTTTCCAGGGCCAAGAATTGCGTTTGCATCACATAGATAACTTTACGAAAATTTACCAATTATCATTTAATTGAGACAAAACATGAAGAAGATCACTGAAATGTAAGATGAAATAAGAAATCAAATGAACATGGATCAAATAATATAAAACAAGTCTTTTCTAATGATAGCTCTACTTTGATTTGATTGCTCCCGTGGTAGAAGCAGGTCAAGATTTTCTGAGAACACAGAATTAATGCTGCGTACGATTTCTTCGGAACATACGCCAACCAAAAGGCGGCAGCGGTCTCCTCTGCGCCTTTCTTTAAGAATATTGTTGTGCTGCAGGTCTATCAGCTAGTCCTCAAAAAAAGTTTGTTCGACTTCGAATGTTATGGTGGTGACACAGCCAGATGTAACTTGAACGTCACAAACAAATAGATTCTCTGTGAAAGCCAGCATGGTTTCCAAAAACTTGATGTCTGCAAACCGCGATGAAAACTCCTCTTTCAAGTCAGTTAGGTAGGCGCAGTTAGGGGCTAGGATGGACGAAAATGAGGCTGATCGGGGCACTTGGGACGGTAGAACAGCAAAGTGGGTGAAGTTCCTTACATCAAGCTGCTGTGTAATAAGGATCAGTTTTGATTGAAATGCTGCCACGTCACTTATCATTGCAGGCAGAATCCTTTGTCTTCCTTGTAGCTTTAGGATGAGTGAACTCAAGTAGCGCATTTATGTCAGTCAGGAAAGCTCTGTTGCACACAAACGTGCCATCTAATCAGGTGTGCCAGTTAATCACGTCTGCCCTTTTCTTCCAAAAACATGCGAATAGCTGGTAGCAATTCCACGGAGCGATCTTGCACCTTTTCTCGACTTAACCACCTAACTTTTCGCATACATTACTAAGCCAGAGTACTCACCGTGAAACTCTTCCAAAATCGAAAAAAATTGTTTATGTTTCAACAAGTGTACCATAATAAAATTCACTGTTTTGGTTAAGGAATCCATCGTCACTTTGAGCTATCCACCTCTCAGTTTGCCGCACAGTTGGTCTTAGTGCAAAATACAGTGGTATGAGAAAAACTCTGGTATCTCAGGATCATTTCTAAGCAAAGCAATGACTCCTTTTTCCTTTCCTATACCATGGACGGAGCTCCATCGGTAGTCACAGACACAGAAACCAAATTCTTCAAGTTGGTGGTTTTACCTGGTTCACGAAAAAAACTGATTAGCGCAGAGTGAATGTCTTGTCTCAGGGTTTGGCCTGTGAGTGGTAACAAAGCCAGCATTTCTTCTGAAAATGTGTCTCCCATCTGATACCAGACTGAAAAACGCTGCACTTTCAATGTCTTTCAACAACTGTGATGAGAGATTGTTTGAAATAACCTCCGCTTTCCTATTCGCGGTTGAATCAGAAACCTGCAACTTTAAAATCAACGGGCGGATCCAAAGGGGGGGGGGCGATTGGGGCGATCTACCCCCCTAAACCTACGAAAGTAACTTAATTCACCATCATTTTGTACAATTCGGAAAATAACATTCGCGATATGAGGCCATTTTGCCGTCCATTGTTTTGTAACAGGAGTGTTGTGAAGTATACTTCATCTCTCTTCCAGTAGCGAAGCCGTTGAGACATATTTATTGTTGTGGGGCGAGGGACCGCAAGGTCATGGGATTAAGTCCCACAAGGAACCAAACAAATAAAGCATCACGTAAACAAAAAACACGGAACAGCAACAACCGATTATCTCAAGTGAAATATGATAACAGATAACAAAAATTAAGAGTTGTTTCGCGACTACCAAATATTACTGAAATCGCCTCGCCCAACGTTACTGGCTGGACACGCCCCTGTCCTTGTTCCTAAATACAGAAAAGAGTGAGTTAGCACAATCAAAAAATGTAGGTTTCAGAAACTCTCCCTCTGTAGCAGGCTTATTGGCTTTGCCAATATTCCAATCAGGGTTGAAAATCATGTTTTTTGCTTTCTCTTCTTCGTTGGCATCTTAAACATAAGCTGCAAAATATGTGCTGCCTAGATAGAACAGTCCTTTTGAAGATGAAATAGGAAATCGAGAATTGTGCCATATTCTTGTGTGTGTGTCTTCCGCGTGTACTCACTCACACATTCGTTTCTGCCGTTTGCCGTTATCTGTTGCATCACTCTTCCTGTGATCGCTTGCGCAATAATCATGAGCATGACGTCGCCGGCCACAAAATATGCCCTGCGGGCCGCGTGTTGTGTACCTCTCTAGGACTTATATAATAATTCCTGATGTTTTCAGCTATTCCTACGTCGTCTCCAAACATAACACAAGAACACACTGTAAAAGGTGATGACTACGCAATCAGTGGTGCTCCTGCTTCTCACATCCCTTCGGTAAGTCAAAGATCACTGAGCTTAAACATTTGAGGCACACATGTTTAGAGTTGGAGTACGGATTTCTATTGTCAGCAGTGCCTTTATTGCGGTGATTCAGACTTAACGCAAACGTTTTGGTTGCAAGAAAAGCAGATGAGGACCTGGAGACGTGAGAATCAGAATCATTTAAAAGTTAACTGAGAAAATAATTAGTAGAGAAAGATTTTAAAACCTCATTGCATGCTTCAAATATCTAGCTTTGAAAGGTTTCCTGTAGTATTTTTGGTATGATCCTGACCATATACGTGTGATAAGGCATGTTAAGAGGGGATGCGTTTGCACTGAACGCCTTCACCCGATTTCCGGCTATGACGGACGTTTTTTGTTGAATGTGAATGTTCATCGTCCGAAACTTGATTGAATTTCCGTGATTTTTCTATGAAAATAAAGTGAAGAGCAAAAACAAACTTATCCGTTTTTTGAAACGCATTTTTTTGCAAAGAGCCATCTCCATAGAATTCGATCCGGCAACTGCCTTAAATTTTTCTGTTACCTAAAAAATTCCAAACACGTTTTCGTTCGCCTGATTTTATCAATTTTGCAACATTACGGAGGTTCCTGCCCCACCAGATCCACGCCCCGGACTTCTGTACTCTCAACTCTTTAATACATGTAGCCAAGTTTCCAAGCAAAACGTTCCGCATGGAGCTTTTCATTTTTGTCTTTTAACAATTCTTGAACAGTTGTGAGAAAATATGTGACAACAAGAGTCTCTAGAAATGCGAGATAAGCCTGTTCTTGTGGTAAGTCTTCTGTCATTGCAAACTACGGAAAACTGTTACACAGTGTGGGACCTAGCAAATAAATGCTCTTAATGTCGAATTAGAGAGAGAAAAAATCAGAAACAACATTAAAAAAACAGAAAAACACTTCCGATTAGGTTTTATAACAAAAAAACGCATAATTTTGAGAAAGGTGTCCACGACCGCAATCCAATATAAATGTTTTTTACAGCAAAATCGTGGTTTGAGTGAAAGCTCAAAAGTTCATTTTTATGAGCAATGAAATGAACGAACACCTTTTTTGGTACAAAGACCTTTGTTGTCAGTATTTTTTTCCGTGAGAAAAGTTTTATTTCGTTTTTATCGATAACTGCTTAGTGAACCTGGTATTTTTAACTTCAGTCGATAATGCCAAAAATTCCATTAAAATGACATGCGAAATAAAACCGGTGTTTAAAAATAGTTTGTCAAAAATTGCAGTTGTGAAATATCACGGCATCTTTATGAGTGGAACACTTTGAATCAACTTCAATTTTGTTGTTTTATTGTTAAACTACCTCCAGTTGATTTTTTGTGAAGCAGATGGTGAAAGAACAAGAATCTGTCGATCCAATCGATCCTGTTCAACCTGATGAACAATCTGCTAACAACGGAGACCCAATTAAATCAGAAGATCCAAACAAGTACGACCTGTTTTTTTCAAGATGCAAGTCCACCGTCTAACATTTCTTTTGTTTGTCGTTAACTTAGTTTTTCCAAAAATGCGTCAACTGAACTTCGCCCACAGCTTTGATTGTGTCAATTCGTTTGTTGTGTCGCAGTTGGATGACGGAACAGTTCGCAGATATAATCAGTTGATGTGAAGACATTAGATACGCGTTAATTATGGCTACAGCAGTGCGGAACCTATTGACACGTCCTCGTCATCCGCCTGGTAGATTTCGTTAGGCGTCTTGGTCTGCGGCTGAAACTCTCAAAAGTGCTACCTGGTCAACTCATTGTTAACGTCACCATTGGACTGTTGTACTCTAGATCATTTGTGTTATACACCAACGATGGGAATGGAGTTGCACAAATCTCTGTTCTCGCCCCTTGCCTGTACAATATGCATACAGCAGACTTTCGAGAAACCTCAGGTTTACGTTACATGTACGCTGACCAGGGCTGTGGAGTCAGAACCCAAATTTCAGGCTCTGGCTCCGGCTGGTCCATTGAAAGCTGAGAGCTGTTATAATATTTGTAAAACTCGCTTGCCCCACAAACCTAGGCTGTGGGACCGGAACCCAAATTTCAGGCCCCGGCTTCGGCTCCAATCCTCCATAAGTGCTTCGGCTCCGACTGTGAGATCCAGATCCGGCTCTGCAGCCCTGACGCTAAGGATCTTGCACTGACACCTTCGTACCCCTCCTTTAAAAACGTGAAACTTATCCTTATCGTGTTATCTCTGTTGTCAACAACTTTCTGACTGCTGACTAACTGGAGACTAAAGCTTGAGAAGACTATGTGCTCCGTCTTCCACCTGAAAAACCACCTGATCAAGCGTCAGCTGTGTGTCAACCTGCAGCGCAGTGTAACTGTGAAGCTCGAATCAAACTCATCATATCTTGGTATATGCTTGGATCAATGTCTGCCGTTCAGGACACACTTTTACAAAGTCACGAAGTAAGTTTCGCTGCGAGTCATCAAGCACCTGGCCAGCATTGGCCAGCACCTGGCCACCTGACCTGGCCAGCATTCGATGAAGGGCTTCTTTCAAATCCCTGATATCATCTGCGTGCATGGGGGCCGGAGGCGAGGCGGGGATCTTGGCTCCCCTTGGATTCTGAAACTTGATATCTTGCTCTTAACTTTTTAGTAGAAAAATATTTTTCACTTCGTTTCAGAGCTGGTTAAATGAAATTTCACCATTGTTGTCCCCTCTGGAAAAAAAAACCTTCCGACTCCCATGCCTGCATGGATATTACATTAGCTTCTACAGAGTACTGTGCCCAGTGTGGTGCCGCGGCGCCCATTCCAAGCACATCGACGTATCCATGAACAACGAATCGATACGTGTATATCCGGCTGCCTGCAAAATACACCTCCACCACTCGCCTGTTCCATCTGGCATCACTTCGCCTGAGTACTGCCTCATGTTTGAAACTTCATACCAAAGCCTCGAACCCAAAACATCTTCTGTATGAAACGCTAAACATAAAACCATCTCCAAAACGACTCCACTCCGGAAAACCTCTTTGGTGTTTTGTGGAATCATCACCACGTATTTACATTCCCATCACCTCTATCGCTTCAGCTTTCCAATCCATTATTCCCGCGTTTGGTCCACAGCCACTAGGTTGGACCCCCCGCAGAAGTTCCTGGGTCCAGCTCAATTTACTACTGTCTGGTGTTGCTCACTTTATGATTTTGCAGCTGTTTAATTTTAGCCTCAACACAGATACTGAGAAGTTTTTCAATGTGAATCTTTCCATGCTTGTGGTAAGATTTGTAGTTTCTCGCACCACATGTTTGTGAGTTCTTGTTTTATCATTTTCAGAGCTTTAACAATGCAGCAGTTTTGTGAACATATACCACTACGTGGTCATCGAACGGTGGAAGCCAAAATATTCTTCTCCGAGATTTTAAGATTTAAATCATTCAGAGAAAGAACGTTACAGCAAAATCCCTCAGTGAATGATATTCGATATTTGAACCTTTCGACTGAGTAGTAAACATTATTTCTCTGCCCTGTCGATAACATTTGTGTAAAGCTTACGCCTTTCAGTAGTAAGCTATTTTTGCTATGACAGTCTGAAAAGTAGTGTTTTTCAATCAATGTCTGGCAAGCGGCTCCTTCGTAAGAACTCAGTCTGAGTTGAGAAATTAAAATATGACTTCCAGCGTTTATCGCCTGTTAAGCGGCAAAGACAAGTGACCTTGATTTATTTGCCGATACCTGGGTTCCAGATGGGTTTTAAAAATGTATATTTTCAAGACGCTTTACTTTTTTGCGGAAAAAATATTTGTTTTCATTTTCTTTTCCAGGACTGAAGTGGCCACTCCCACAATTGCAGCAACGCCCATCGATAGATCGCGCTCGATGGCGGCACCTAGCGCCAGCCCTGATGCGAGAACTCAGTCAAACCCACTGATATCAGTCTCTGCGTTGAATGATTCGATTGTCACCGAAGAAGAGAACGAGCGCTTGAAACAATCGTTTAACCAAATGGTTGATGAAGAGAAAGGGTGAGTATCTCGTGCGCTCCTCCTACTTGTCCCTCTTCTTCCGCTTCTAGCCCATTACCTAAAAAAGCTTTACATTTCTCTCCTTGAACTTTTTTCCACGTTGAGACAAACTGAGAATCAATTATTGTAACCTTTTTAATTATTAAATTGACTACGTCACCAAGTTTGTCAAATAAACGCTCAGTCTCAGTCTGGTGCTACTCAACCATGAGTCATCATTTTCTATAAGTCATCAGATTCCCTCTTTAGTCATTGCCAGTAAGTTACTTTCTACACATTCTCAAACAACAAATAAGTGTAGTTTTTTAAAAAACCTGCGATGAATCTTTTGTTGTTTAATTGATTTGATAAACACCCTTGAAACGTTTTACAATAGCATAATTTTCACGGCTATTAGAAATCGCTTCGAAACAAATGGATTTTGATGCAATGACCAGCAGACAATGCTGGGAATCGGATGTAATTTTTTCAAAAGTAAAACTTTATGATAAGGCCAAGTTTCGGCAAGCTTGTTTTTTAGAAGTACAGTATGATGAAAATCGCAGAGTATGAAAAGAGGTTTTGTTTTTTCTTGAAAATCTTTTACAATAAGCGCAATAAGAAAGTGAGTTGCGCAGAATCCGCTCTGTTTCTGGCGTTGATATCCATCGATGGAAGTTGCTTTTGTTCCTGTTGTCTGACGTCAATCTTGGTTTGCATCTACACTACGTCCAAAGTACTGTAGTTATTTTACACAGGGGCGGTGGAGCGAGGGGGCATGACGGGGGCATTCCCCTCTAGCTTTTCAAAAGGGAGGTAACGGAGGCGGTGGTGCCTTTTTATAAGAGTATCATGGAAAATTTCATGGTTTATTAAGATCGACTTGAAACAAATTTATTGCAGCTATTCGCGCAACCGTTCGGGATGGCGTTCTATAATTTTTAAAATTGTTTCCGAAGAGAAAAAATCATAATTGGAAACTGCGTTTTCTTTTTATACCTTTCCACTGCCCTCAACTCTTTTCCTGCCCACCCTACCTCACCACTGCTCCGGCGGCCCTGATTTTACATTTAGCTAAAGTTGAGCACTGATGCTTATGAAGCCGCATACGACCGATTTATTCAGACACCTCTCATTTGAAAAAATGTTGGACGCCATTCCGTCGTCATCTTCACTTACCGAGAATCAACGTCGTTTTCTTCGTTCATTCTATGATTTGGTGACGACGAATCAACCATTCGGTCAAGACGACTTCATGGCACTAACTGTTTTGTCCGATAAGATCTCCCATTTGAGGTAGGTATATAAATTGTGTATAGAAAACTTTTTTTAATTTTCAGGTCAAAATAAAGAAAATGTGGATAACTTTACACAAGTTTTTTGCAGTTTTCTGGTATTATTTTTAGTTTAGCTACAATGAAATATTAAAACAAGCTAATGTAGATCAAGATTCTTCCGAGTTCGCTGTGCCCAGAACTGCAGTTTTAGAAAAATATTACATAGCGTCGTCATATTATCAGACNTGAGTTTTCAACAGTATATTGGTGGAGCTGCTGTATGCCTTTGTGATGTCACAAAAAAATCGGCCGCTGCCTCTACATNCGCGTTCCCTTAATTCAGGGGTAGGCGATTAATTTGGCTTGGGGTCACTTTGAAAAGGTCGTGTTCAGCGGAGGGCCGGACCTTCGAATGGAAATAGAAGCAGATCTGAGTTAAAAGCAGCCTCAGCAGCACAACTGTGATTCAGCAGCCTCAGCACAACCTCAGCCTCAGCAGCACCAGCATTTACTGTGACCGGTTGGAAAAAATTTCAGATGTTTTGAAATTTTTCCTGAATGCGTCCGCGGGCCACTGTAATCGCTGTGGTGGGCCACGTATGGCCCGCGGCCCCCTAACTGCCTAACCTTGCCGTCATTGGTTTGTTGGCTTGTAGTAATGATCACTGTGGCAATGTTTAACTTGCAGGTACTTCCTTAAAATTTTCGAGGGCACTGCGTTGTTGGCAGAGACTTCATTAAGTTTCAAGTGTTTTAAATTGTGGAAAGGTTGACCTGTAAAGCCGTGCATTCGACCGTCACGCCTTTGCGTGATCGTGGATACCGCGACAGAAGGTCAAAGCGTGTTATTCTCCTGCGATGTGAGCAGCAAATGAACTTGAGTTCCTTGATGAAGATCTACTTTTGCTCGCGATTCAGATAAGTACAGGCGACCCAGGCAGCTTCAAGTTATCCAGTAAAGTAGCGATGTCCAATAGGTTCTGGTCTGTACGTGAGGAACGTTTTGCAGATAAAATGCACCGCAGCAGGTATGAATTAATGAAACTGTTTGATATCTGCGTCATATTTATGTGAAAAAGTTTGCATTTACTTCCAATTATGGCAGAGTATTTTAGAAAACCGTCAAACTCCACGGAGGTCGGAGGTTGTTGCGTCACAAAATAAAAATGAGTCCGGGGTGATCCCAGTCAATTCAACTAGATTTTTTTGGAGTCAAACGTTTTACAAAGATTCGCGTATTCTGCGTTATTTAAAATACAAGCAGAGTCGAAATGAAACATCATAAATATAAAGCATTGGAAGGGTTGAGTTGAAATTGCGAAGAGAGACCGTGGAAGAAGTCAATAACACAAGGTTCTGCTCATTTCTAAAAACAGAACCAAACTGATGAAAACACTGAGAGCACGTAGTTTATGGTGAAAGTACCTCGTGTACTTCTGTTAAGAATCTTTGTCATGAGAAAACAAAACATCAATTTGAAGATCAACGCATTCATCTTCAAGTTGATGTTTTGCTGTCTCAGGGCGGAAATTCTACAGGACGTTAAATTTTGCGATACCCATTGCTGCAGGCGCATGCATTGCATTTGCACACGACTCTTGCTTCGTTCGATGATCGAAGATGTGCACAAACAATTAAATGTCGGGATTCCATGACCGTTTGGTTCGTTGCACGAGTTATAGCCATTAGAGATCAGGGGTGACCCAGCCGGTAGGGTTAGGGGGGATTTCAGTAAAATCGGGTAGTCAAGTCTCATTACGAGTTCACGACTGTAAGAGAGATGAGGTATACTTCACAACACTGCTGTGACAAAACAGTGGATGACAAAATGGCCTTATATCGCGAATGCTGTTTTCCGAATTGTACAAAACCATGGTGAAAAAAGTTACTTTCGTAGGTTTTAGCGGGGGCGATCGCCCCCTCTCCGGATCCGACCCTGTTAGAGATCACATTAATTTTGGTACTAAGCTTAAACACTCTTGCTGGTAGGCACTGCAATCAAAGCACATAAGCTTTTATCACTCTAGTCTGGAAACTATAAGCGTCCAGATTTCTGATTTGTTATTTCATCTTTTCCTCACTGATGATTGCAGAAGCATAAGCTAGAGCGTTTGAGAATATCTTAAATTTGTGTGGCTTTAATTTTCTCCACTGTGTGTATGTAGGCATATTTGGTCAACTTTAAGCTATTGCCATGTACCAGTCTACCCATTGTCTAGCTAACGTAGTTTGGTGCAATTACCTCAATTAAATAAAGCGCAGACGCTGAAGGTCAGTACGAAGTTAAACGGAATAATAACCAAGCAGGTACTATTTGGTTGAAATGTTATTTCAACCAACTGATATATTTCATGAGGTTGCAGATATTTTGTGAAACACTGCTACTTAATGCACAGTAACATTTATCATCATGATCTGCTATGTTTGTGATCGCGAGGTTTATTGGCAACAAATCACGGGTTAAAACAACTTCCGGCTGTTTCAAATTAGAAAATCTCCTTGGTTGTGTTTTCTGTAAAGACAAATAAGATCCAAAAACTCTGTTTTAGTTTTTGAAAAAGACGTCTCTTCGAAAAAATGATTCAGTTTGAAAAAATCACAATGTTTATGAGGATTGTGGTGGTATCTTGTAAGAAAAATGATGAATTAAATCACTCGGTTGAAGCTATAGTCAATTTTCTTTTTGCAGTCAATTTTGGATATAGTTGGACTAAAGATTGCTAATGATAGAAATCCTTACGAATGTAGGGCACATGATCACATAATAGGAAGATTTCACTGAAGTTCAAAGGATTGTTGTGTAAAAAACTGTACAGTTTACAATTAAAAGAAATCATAATTTGTCGTCAGAAAATCAGTGTAATATAAACAATAGATTTTCACATGCAGTGGAAAAGAGGCCAGGAATCAGTATGCAGCTTCCTTAATATAAACATTTTTTATACAATTCAGACATTTTTATTTTGCTGCTTGCTTTGGAAAAAATTACGATAAAACATGAATAGCAGTTGGAAAATGGCAAGCATTACTGTTTTGGCGGATTTTTACTTCTGTGGCGATGCTTCGATGGTATTTGAACTTTTTTCACTTCTGGGAAAACAAATGAATGAAAGTTGCTCACATTTGTTTCCGGACTCGATGACGCACTTTTCCCCCAACTTCAGCTTCATCGAACTGTGACATAACACTGGTCTGGCAGATGCGAGGTCATACAGTCACGTAATGATGACGTCACACTTAACACAATGGCGTACACAATGAGAAACAACAATTCGCTTTGTACTGACGATTAGAAGGCCATGCTCCTGTTCGTGGACCAGTGAGGCATGAAGAGTCAATGGTCTGCAAAGTCCCTACGCATTTTTTGTAACGCAGTCCATCAAACTTTGGGAGAACCTTGAAGGATGTCATTAAAAATGAACAAAACACACAAATCGAAAGTCACGTGAAACATGTCGACGTTTTGCGATAGTTTTCCGTTTCATTGTGGTGAGGGACTGATTGTCTGCCTTGCGTTTCAAGCAGTGTGCGGGTTAGCTCGGCGCTGACGGTCAGGGCGACGTACAAAACGTTCAGCAAATTAACAAAAGCGAAAGTCAGCAAAGTGTAGATGCACCGCAAGCATTGAGCAACAGTTTGAAAGAATAATTTTAAGCGGAACCACGCGACTTTTTTTGTAGCCAGCCATCGCTCTTCGCTCACACATGTCAGTTCTTCTTCGACTGTCGTCAGTTCATTTTCGATACGTTTCAGTTGCTCCTCAAACACCTGCATTCAAACCATTGTTAAAGAGCAGCGAAACATTTATTGAACTAACATGCAATGCTTCAACCGCAATAAAAGGCTTGTTTTATTTATCAGTTATTCAGTTACTTTGAGCTCATCTTCAGCATTTTCAAGCCCTGTGCTTTTTCTGCAAAACCTACACCACAAAATGTTTTGCCATGAAGCAGTTACTGAAAAAATATCTCAAATTTTGATTTAAATTTTCTCCCCTCATCTTCGTACATCACGTGGAGAGCAAAACCTTCACGACGCCCCTGCACTGAGTATATACAGTTCAGTGCCAGATGAGGCTTTTAGGGGCCCTGAGGCACAATTTTTCGATGGCTCTCATCTTTTCAATAAAAACCAATATCGCAAGGTGTCCCCACAATACTCGTGTCCATCACGCGAAATAACACACTCTGCAACATCAGATGAAAAGGGTAGATATGTAATGGGAAAATGAAAACGTTTGTCATATCATAAACTCAGGAATGCGAAAACGTTCTCAGCTTTTCCCACCATGTTAGACACTGAAACTATAATAGTGTTTTGCGTGCTTTTTTACAAGCAATTTCATGCATCAGCTTGTTAAAGTTTTGTTTCCGTAATAGTTCGCGCTCAATGCTCATCAGTGAAAAATGATTTAAACGTTGTTGGTGCTTGAGAAACTTTAACATTGGCATCGCTTTCAATTACAGCTACACTGATTTGATAACTAGACTTTGACGTTATTTTAGCTTCGTTAGTTTTACCGCACTCATTCTTATCCAATGGTGGCTTCTTAGTTCTTAGGTTTAATGTTAGAGATCAAGCTTGTCTCAGACCCATATGCCAGCAGACATGGCATCTTTTTCTTAGATTGCTCATCTCGTTTTTCTTGCTCTGCTCTTAGTTTCCTTTTAGCCGCTACACTGTTGTATTGCCGCTGCATTTGGCCTGAACTTATGATGTCCGTAATCGTAGGTACGAGGCACACTGTTTTCTCACAACACTCAAGGACGACAACCTTCACTACGAAAAAAAATTAAATTGATTTATTTTAATTTATTTAAATTATATCATTTAAATTGTTTCATGACCCAGAGTGGGAGGTCTCGCGACCCACAATTTGCAGACCCCTGGTATGTTGCATTGAACGTTGGGTAACATTCATAGTGCGTAGGCGGGCTATAACTGTATTGAATGCCAGCTTTCATGTTGGGGACCCCTTGACTGCAGTGGCCCTGAAGGCTGTGCCTCACGGGCATCATAGCTAATATGGCACTGAGTATATACTTTACTCATTTGGCTTCTTAATAACACTATGGACCTCAACGTGTTCCCTCAAATGCAGACTGAGTGAAAGCCCAATTATGTGAGAGGAAACGCCAAGTGTAATAAAAGCATTCAATATAACAGCAATATAGCAATGAATCGAAATGTCACTTCGCAATGTCGACAGAGTTAAAAAGATGTAGGTATTTAAAATGCGGCCATGGACGCAATATCTATTGGAGTAGTTGAAAATCCATGGTTTTTCAGACAAACAAGAATAATATAAAAAGATGTATCAGGTGCTTTTTTACCTCTTTTTGATTGGTCAGACGTCTATGCTCTCTCTGTAACTCAACTTGTTTTCCTTTCAATTGCGTCAAGTCGTCCTTCGCCACTCGCAATGATTCAGTGTCAGAAGCCATGAGCAAAAGCGATGTTGTTTTCACAAAAGGTGCACACAATTACTTTGAACACCTATGGAATTTTGTACACATAGTATTTCCGTGTCATTTTATCTAAAAAATAATATTGCCACTTCCTTTAACCATTGCACCTGGCCTTTTGAAACATAGTAAATTTTTCGGCAAAACGTCTGCCGAAAACTCTGAGGAACTTTACCTTAAATTCTAGCTTGAGACAAATAAATGTTTAATAGTTAGTTTTGCTGCAAGGTCTGGGCAAGAATGGGGGTTTGCTTGGGGTTTCTGGAGAATCACTGAAAAAGTTCAATTAAACTAGTTTAGTTTAAAATGATTTGCGACAATGTTCGACGCGTGGTTTTGCGCAAAATGTTCCACTTGTTTCTTGCATTCAACCGGACGAACCAGTTGAGCTTTGAATAGATCCTGCGTTTAAGTCTGCTGGATATAATATTTGAATGTGGAAGGTAAACTGAACAGATTGCCACGCGCCGCAAATTAGACTTCGCGTGGTTTGCGTCAACACACTCTCGTCACAAGTTTCCAATAAAGTTATGTTGATTTATAGACAAAGACTGAAAAATATAAAGGAATCTTTCAGTCTGATGATAAATATTTTGTTTTTCAACGTTAAAGGTAATAATCGTAATATACGATTCCGACTCCACACATTAACGCAGCGCATCAGGCTCGTAGCCAGGTTTTAAGGTTTGGAGGGCGAAATACGTTTTTAGAGAGGCAAGATTTTTGTTTTCATTTTATTTTTTAAACAAATTTTTCGGGACACAACAAAAGTTGTGGCGCACAAAAAGATTTGGGGAGAACTGCCTGCGAATGTCCCCGTGGCTACGGGCCTGGTGCAGATGCGTCTTTCTCTGCGCACTTTTACCTCCCGTAACCAGCACTCAAAAAACATCTGAGTGCATGTAATATATTATGTTGTAATATATATTATGTAATATATTATGTAATATTATGTTGCATCAGTTTGGAACCGCGTGGATTCGGTGTTAACTAAAAAAAGGAGAGCAGCGCCTTTTATTCGACCTGTCACTCACAGCTCATCGCTAAGAAGTGAAACCGACGAACACCAAGCATCGCCGAACACTGCCGCCTACACGCAACAACAACTATCTTTAACTTGATGTCTTCATGAAGCAGTTCACGCAGTCAAAGTGCAATTGTTATATTTATTCTTCACTGTCATGACTCACATGATCGGACATTCGTTGTGAAACCCTTCGTCAACTGCAGTGACCTTTGCTCGGGTTGTTTTGCTGCTGAGCTTCAGTCGCGAATCTGAAACTGCTCAACAAACTTTGCACCGAGGTGCTTTGCTTAGAAAATGCTGGCTTTTCAACAACTGGCGGTGACGGCAAAGGTTTAATTCCTCTGAAAAATGGTTCTATTTGAACAAGACCTTGTGTTGGCGAAATATATACTTTGTAACATCTTTGTGTCTGATTATTTGCTGGGAAAGGATTCCTTTCGATAGACAGAGTCTGCAAAATGAGCATTTTTATCTCCAGTAACATATTATGTTTTGCTACAACCGAGCATTTCTTGAATTTATCCGGTGTTTGCGCCTTGACATGTGCCAGTAAATGGCAGTTCCGTTTGTTTTTTTTGCTTCAGTAGAAATCTACTTCTCTTATGATTAAACCCTGCCCGTGTAAATTTGACATAGACGCCAAATAACGCGGTTAATGACGCAATTACTATATTTGTAATTGTAAACACTGATTGCCCTCGGATGTAAATTATGTCGATCGTAGCAAACCTTTGACGAAAAAATTGAGATGGAAGATTGTTGGGACGTAACGATGCTAATGTTTGCTTGCTTCTGCAAAACTTTTTGTTCGTCTTCATTTCGATGCGTCGATGCACCTTGATTACGACAAGTCTTTTTGTTATAAACAGGCCAAAATCAACGCATTCGTTAACTCTGAGACGTGAAACGAAACCGATTTGAACCCGTTCAGATTTTGAAACTCCTCAGTTTCCACTTCTAGGTTGGAAGCTGATTTTCAAAATTTGAGCAACGGACCCGGGTTGAGTCGCTTCATGGCAAGGAAGTAGCTGAACGTGATGATACCAGACAGTTCGTTCGCTTCAAAACTCCATTGAATTCGTTGCTTTACGTGAGATTACAAACGCTAATCTGGGTTTCGAATGATGAAAATCTTTACATAGCCTTAGACTGGTAAAACAATGTCGAAGTATTGCCCTAAACCTCGAAGTAAGATCACTCCACGTTGCTTTATCCGAGCACTTCTGTTGCGAGATAAAGATGACTACACTTCCTTAAGTTTGAGTCATTGTTTTTAAATCTGAAACATTATTTCTTGTTGAAAGCTAATGCCTCAAAACTTGTGCAATTCAAGCGGCGAAGTTGACATCCTTCTAAACTGTAACTAATTTCAACACGATGCACATTACCAAGCTTGGCTGCATTTCCTGTTCCAGCTTCATTGCGAACTGAATTATGTTTGCACACACCGTGTCAACTAAACCCGTGAATGGACTTTGTCCAATAAATTGTTTGTGACATCACGCTTCGATGCTCAGTTAACGATGCGCGACGGACTTTGACACTTTCATCGCTGCTGTTGTTTCGCAAGTAACAAAGAACTTCGAATTTTGTCAGGTCAGCATTCAATCTGTAAAGTAAATGCGTCAAATAACTGAGAGTGCTGTCAAAGTAAGACCTGGATTGTTATTATCGTTGGGTTCAGATTGAAAATTAGACTCTTAAAGTTGGTATTTTCTTATACCTTTACGCTTTCTTTGGGTTATATCACTAATGCAATGGATGTACAAATGATTGACAAATTTCATTTGTGGGAGAAAATAGCAGCTCTTCGAACAGCGACTACGCTTGACTTTCGCTTTGTTGTGTTGGGTGTCGCCGCCAATAACAACATCACAACGCACATCGAATTTGGGCTCCTCATAAATGCTGTAGGCTACTAGCAAGTATCACGTTTATTTCAGCATCACATTTATTTGAGTTCATTGACCCAAACAATAAATACTTTGAACTCAAGCTGAAGCGGAGAACGCCAGGACACCGAAACAACTTTTAGATCTGGTTGCCGATTCGAAATCTTTTGTTCTAAGGATTTGAAATTGATGTCCTGGTTGGAATCCAGTTAGGAGCTGTGATTACAATAAATCATGACAAATTTCATGCAGCCTTCAAGTATGACGGATGATCAATACAAATGCGCAAAAATACTGCGTCACAGCCGGTGCATCATGGTATTGTTTAGATGCCCAAGGAGATGGGCATAGCAGAGAAAGTGTAAACACAGCTACAATGAAACTCTGCTCAGATTACCATAACAACCCTTTCAGTGCCAAACTTACAAGAATGGTAGTAAAAGTTGCAAAACTATTGAGGTCATGCGTGTTGGGAGTAGGAGTAAGCGGCTAAAAATAATTGAAAAACGGTTTCTTGATAACAGTGTTACTAATGATGTTGTGAGCTCGTAGATTTCGGTTGTCGATGGTTGTATATTTTTCAAAAAATTATTTCACTCTTGATTTCTTATTTATGAACTTAAAGTGAAGACTATAGCCAGATCTTGATCCATGGTGATGAATGAAATTACAGAACTGAAGCAGGAAATGTGGAATAGCCTTGCTCGCATAAACTAAGTTTCTTTGCTCCTTTTTCGTCATCCTTGTTGAATTAGTTAATTAAATACAGTATTCGTTTCATACATGTGACGTGTGAAAAACCTGTGTGCTGTAACTGGCTTTTTGATTGTTATTGCAGCTCCTCAGTGCAAGAAATGTTCGAACAAATAAATTTTGCCGAATTGGATGAATCAATCATGCAGTATACGGTATGTTATGTTCAAACAGAGCTTTTGCTGCAGAAAACTGTATTTTCAGCGCAAAATATTGGTTAAAGCATTCAATTTTTGGGAAAGTGTAACGATCTAACGTTTTCCGTTCGCTACTACGCTAATTGCTAACTGTAGGTCACTGCAATAAATGCTTTGGTAACAGGTTAACGAGTTATACACTCTTGCGAAAATAACGAAATCACTTTTGGCAAACCAAAGGATAAATATTTTGTTTTGTGAGAAAGGCGTATTTTTTCATTTAAAACTATTCAAAGGTCAGCTTTGTTAAAATGTCATATCCAGGCAGGCCCGTAACTACGGGTGCAGAGGGGACGAAGCCCACTGAAAAATTTTATCTCCCCTTAAAAATTGTGTTGGACATAGCTTAAAGCTATTGGACATGGTTTGAAAAATTTGGTCAGAACTCTTCGCATTCCGTGGTGCCCCAAACTGGTTACGGGCCTGTATCCAGGTAGTTTGTGTGAATTACAAGTTTGCTGCATGTGAACTTTCTCAAAGATATCACAGTATCGTGAGATGCCTCCCCTGGAACAAATATGTGTGAGGTCATGTTTGTAAACAGTGATGCAGCAACCCTCGATATTATTCTCGATGTATTTACACGTGAAATTTTCTCATCCGAGACTATTCTTCTACGACCCTTTCCACAAAATAGTAGCTTCATGTTTTGAGCATGCCCGGAAATCTTTTTATTGTAAAGCAAAAATCCTGACCCTATTGGTTTCGGTTTCTTGGACAATAACACGGCCTGCGAGTGGGAGGTACAAGAGGTACATCGTACCCGGGCATGGTAGGTAGGTACAGGGTCCCAGGAGGATGAAAACACGCAAGCTAAGTTTTTCTGTAACCAAGCTCATAATTTACGGTCGCTTTCTCCAACTGCAGCACTGGAGCTATATTTATAAAATCTTAACACGTTAGGTGTTTTGGCTATATTTTGATTACTATAGAAACAAGCTGTGCAAATTTTCACGAGGGTCCCAAAAGCTAGGGGGTCCGGTATTGGTCTTCGTATCCCCCTGGTACAATTTCTCTCTAAGACCCTGGACGATAGTAGCAGGTTTTGATGGTGCGGAAAACTCGACTGCCGTGTTGTAACTCGACTGCCGTGTTGTAGGAACTGTTTGGCTCGGTGGATCGGAACGCTAGAGGGCGCATTGGAGTTGAAGCGTTGCTGCAGCTCCTGAGCACGACTCTGCACCGACAGCTGGAGAGCGACGCTCGCCTGACGAAGCAGATTCTTGAAACTATCGGAAAGGTAAGAATTTTGACGTGAAATAAATAAGAAAATTTTCGGAAACAAAGCCTAAAAGATTTTGTATGTTTGACGTAAAGAACAAAAGTAGCTAAAGAGAAATGCACCTATTAGCAATCAAAATGCTTTTTGCATGGAAAAGGCAAAAAAATAGGTACGGACTTAAATTTGAAAGTTTGTTTCTTCACAACCCCTCAAATCAAAACAGCATACGTAGGAGAAAAGGGTAAGCAACATACACCCTGGCACATGTGGACATGTCTGCGCTGGCATGCAACGACAAGATGACGCTCGGGGTAAGAAGCATGGTCAAACTGGCACATGGTCTTGTGGAGCCATGTCCAGGAGCCCAAGTCTGTTGAAACTTCAGAATTCTTCAAAACAGCTCACCGCTTGTGTTTTGTTGCATTTGTGACGAACTAAGCAAAGTGACAAACATGATAAGAACATTCTCACCCAGCTCGAATTTCATACATGCACATATTTACATAAAAGTCGCAGTGGCGGGTTTTTACGTTACACGGGTAGATTTATATACAGTACAAGGCACATAAAATTTGCTAAACTTTTTCCCAGAATGTCAATAAAAACAACAGGGATAAGGGTGGACCAGGGCCAGCCGGGTTTTCGAAACAAAATGTTGTCGCAAAAGATCGTTTTCGCTGTAGCGAAACCTCTCTTCGAAGCATGAGCTTCTGTTTTTGGGTGGATATTGCGAAGACTTNAAAAGGTCTTCAGCTTCTCGCAAAAATCGAAAAACAATCAATTTTCAAACTTTTATTAAGTCATTTTGATGNCGCTGCATTCGCACGGGGTGCATCCCCGGTTGTGACGCTGCATTCGCACGGGCNACATACCCGGTTGCNGCGTTGGGGGGTTCGTTTGTTACACGTGATTTCGATTTCAAAAGAATAACTTTGTGTCACTTCCCTGCTTGAAAAGTGAAAACATTTTTATAGTAAATCGGTGAAATGGGAGGGCGTGGCTCTGGAAGGAAACGCTTAGCAGAAGTTCGCTGGCAAGACTCCTGTAGGNGGAGATTGCAGGGAAATCGACGTTAANACCGTTTCAGGGCATGTTCGGTCAAAGTTTCAACGCAACCAAAATAAAGCAANATCAAATGTTGAGTATTTTTGTTTTTTCGTTAATTTTTTCATTTACGTGATGGGCTCAGACACAAGGCCCACATCACATTAGCTAGAAAAACACAAGGATACAGAAATGATTATACATAACACACCACAGTGCAGGTGCTGCGCGTAATCAATACTGAGGAGGAATGAACAGCCCTTCGCGTTTTTCGTTTTTTCACAGCGCTTTTCTCCTGAGTGACTAATAAGAACCTGCAGCATGATCACTGCAGTTCAATTTGCAATGCACTGATGATGATAACAGGAGTTATCGAAACGTTTGCAATATGTTGTAGATATCGTTTTCACTTGCCGTGGTTTTCATTATATTTGATTTTATTTTATTTGTCAGCAGACACGAAGTCCATAGTAGAAACACACACTCTCTGCACAACGCAGGTCGACAAAAACAGAACATTTTACAACGGCATTGGTGCTGGCTGAATCACAGGGTTACAGACACTTTCGTAATAGAACGTTTTGCAACGGCGTTGGAGGCAGAACCACATGGTTACAGACATACTTCACAGTTACACTATTATTCGCTAACCTGTAGCACTTGGTACAACACTACTGCAGGGTAGGACGCCAATTTCTAAACTGGTCGAGGCCAGGTAAATTTTTAATTCAATTTATTTGTTTGTGACCAGACTAAGGTTGCCAGTCCTTGAGCGCCAAGGACTGTCCTTGAATTTGCTATCAAAACGCGTTATGTCCTTGATTCTTGAAAAACATCTTGTTGTTCTTGAATATTTTCCGGCGTCCTTGAAAATTCTT
>JGI24021J15306_10002244_pt1 | contig 20553 bp, 13 predicted proteins | sample Ectturendosymbi1_FD_15306 | JGI IMG/M metagenome (IMG submission 15306)
GAACAACACTCATGCAACACACACTGTGTCACTGGACAACACTCAAGCAACACACAATATGTTACTGAACAACACTCACGCCTCCACTCTTCACTCCACTGATCCGCAACCCGGATATCTCTTCTCTGATCGACACTGTCATTGTTTTGTTCAACACTGAGGCATTGTTCCGTACTTGTGCCACCACCTGCACAAAAAGGAGTGTAAACAATGAATGCAATTAATGAATGCAAAATCGATGAACGCCGTCGTTCTGTTTAAACGATTTGCCAAGTCTAGCAACCTGAAAAAGACCAGGTGAGGAGTAGGTATGAGAAGCTTGAGCAGTTGTCGAGTTGCTCCAAGTGCCTTCAACGTTTGTGGCAACACCATCTCCGAAATCGACGGAGACCCTGACATCTGTCCCCTCAGTGATCGATACGAAAACCTAAAAATCAACACACATGCTGTCTAACAAGCCAGAAACTCTTTTCACAACAAAAATAACGAATTGCTTGTACGCCGCAGACCTGTAAAGACAAAACAGACGTATTGGCCTTGGATATTACTTCTGTTGCTTCAGCAGCGCACATGCTTGTAGCATTAGCCCAGGGGTCTGTAACTCAAATTGCTCCGAGGGTCGAATTACGACCTACAAAGTAACCCGATGGCCGCATTATGACGATGACCCAACAGCGGCGGCGGTACTTCAACCTTACTCGAAACAGCTTTTCACATCTTACTTCCTGCGAAAGGCGTCGTGAGTTAGAGGTAAATCATTTCCAGCCGTCTCTATGTTTGTTTGAAAAGAACTTGCTCACTCGCTGGCCGAGCACTTTAAACACCGGTGAATAAACTGAAGAAGTTAAATGTTGATTATATGAAAATTCCCAAAAAGCATCGCGGGCCACATGCGGCCCAGTGTTTGAGACCCTGCTAGCCGTATGTTGCTACACAACAAAACACCTACCAAATACTGCATGCGATGTGTTCATAACTTGAACATGTGACGGAATCGGCGATGTCATTTTTTAAATAAGGTAAATTACTTAAATGCTAAGAAAACCTGGTTGATGAGTTCCAAAAATGTGAGGCAATGTATATGTAAATTTTTCGCTAAGATATTTCGTGGGGATTGGCGCGATAGGAAAATTACACTGTTGTGTGAAAAAGGTCCAATCCACTATACCTTTAATCCAATCCACTATACCTTTAATCACCACTTTGCTTGTGCAAAAATAAAAATACGGTAATGAACGTTGAAATCAAACCGTTAATGGGAGATGAACAGGTGAAGGAGAACGGGATGGTGAGACCCTCAACCCCGTAATGGGTCCGACCACGTGGACAGTTGTGTTTATTTCCTCGTCACTGACCAGGTTTACGGCTCGTACGAACATTGTGTACGTTGTTCCTGCCTGGACAGGACAAACACCTTTTTGGTGAAACATTCACAAAAACATTTGAATAGTGAGAAGAAAATGATATAGAAACCTGCGTGAAGTTCCACCCGATCCTGTAATGATCGTCGTCCATGCTCGACCTCCCCACCCCCCCATTCTCATCGATGAACTTCCATTGGTAGTAAACATGTGACCCGGTCGTCACTGATGCGTGGAAGAGCGAGATGGTGTCGGCGACCACGTAGAACGGGACCACCGCCCCCCGGTGCTCGACCGCGAGACCTGGTTACCAAGACAACCGCGCGTCAAACAACCATGGATCGAAACAGGGGGGGAGAAGCGACGTCACAAAGCCCGGAGAGGTTCCAGGTGAATGAACAAACGACAGTGAATGTTTCGCAACTGAGCTCAGCGTGGCCTCGGTCATACGCTTCAAATCGCCGATTTTTTAATTTTCTCCAACGGTTCCGACGAAATATTTTTTTAAATATTTTTTCAGCTTTCCAACAACACCACTTTTATTTTCTCCCTAACTACGCAGGTGATCTTGTTGCACGGCCACGAACCGAGACGTAGTGCGTTCGAAGCATACGTCGGGCAAAAACGAAGGTAGAAAGGACATTGATGTAACAGTGGAAATGAAAAATGATTTTATCTTTGGGCGCCAATTACTTTGCAAACGTTTTTCCGAAGATTTCCTTGGAAGAAAAAACTCTGTTCACAGTTATTTTTTAACACAATCCTTAATCAGAAAAAAAAAAAATTTGATGTTGAAAACTGGGAAAGATAATTTGATGATTAAGAAACCCAATCCTGGCTTTCCGCAGTGTATTGTGGGTCTCACATATTTTTTCCTAAATTCAAAAATTCACTAAAAACTTTAAATTCGTTTCATATCCAAACCAGAAAATATGGGTTTCCACGAAGATGGCGATCATAACGCGCCGCCTAGCACCTGTATGTAGAATACAAAAGAAAAACGCAACACATTATAAGCACACTACATGCAACACATATTAGCACACTACACGCAACACATTATGAGCACACCACAGGCAACACATTATGAGCAAACTACACGCAACACATTATGAGCGCACCACAGGCAAAACATTATGAGCACACTACACGCAACATATTATGAGCACATTACATGCAACACATTAATTATATTAGCACACCACACCGGACCCGGCAGAAGCAACCAATAACTCACCGGTTATCGGGTCTTGCACGCGAATGGTGTAGTTGGCCGTCACACTGCCGAGCGAATTCTCAACAACCAAGACGATGCGATACACGCTTGGCTGAGAGTAAATGTAAGAGAATTCCGACTTGAGGTCTTCTTGTGTAGGCAGGTTGGGGTGGGGTCTCCACACAAACCTGACACGTGACCCGCTGGTCATTGAAGCCTGTCAACGACACATTTAGAATCGATGCAAAACTGAGGAAACAGAAAAATAATATTTTCTAAACGCCGCTTCTCTAATGCAACTACAGGGCGGTCGAAAAAGATGTTTCCATTTTGTTAAGGTAGCATTTTGTATTGAAAGGAACAATTTGCACTTTTTTCATAAGTTTCTCTTACAGACTTGTAAGCTTTGTGTGGTGTAGGTTGTTACCTCGTACAGGGGGAATTCCCCTGATCTCCCTTCGAATGTTATTCTTGAGCGCATCACCAGCAGTTTGGGGATTGTTAGCATAGACCCTGTCTTGTCGGCATTTCCAGAGAAAATAATCCAAAGGGGTTAGTTCTGGAGAATGTGTAGGTCACGGCTGGATTCGCACGACGGGAGATGAGCCTGTCTCAGGAAAGTAACGATGGAGGTATTCGAGTAAAGCATTGGAGCAGTGCGATGTTGCTCCATCCTGCTGATAAATCACAATATCCATGTCCAATCCTTGCTTCAACCTCAGTGCCGGGATGAATTTTCTTCTCATCAGTTCAATGTATCACTCTGTATTCGCAGTTGCCGGACGTACATCAGTATCCTCGAATCAGTTTGGCCAGATAATGCCATTACGACCTAACGCACATCAACAGTCACTTTCTCCACACTAAGTGGGTGATACTGATGCTCATGGGGCTGAACCGAAAAGCACACAGTCTGTTTGTTCACGTGACTGCCAAGACGGAAATTTACCTCATCACTGAAAAAAATGAAGTCTAAGATACCAGGGTGGTATGCTATTCACTGACTGGTGGTTTGCCCAACCGCACGTCTCTCAGCCCTATTTGCATCGGTCTGAAGTTGTAAAATCTGTATCTTGTACGGAAACAGGTGAAGATCCTGGTGCATTATGCGAATGACTGAACTCCTTGAAAGATCTGTCTCCTGGGACAGACGTCCTCCTTGAAGACACCTCCAAACATTGTCTCACCGTTATGATGTGATTTTCTTTCCTGACTGACGGTGGCCGGCCACTGCAACCGTTAATGCTATCCTGTACACTTCCCGTCTCCCTGAATTTGTCGAGAAGGCACTTTATAGCAATGGCGGCTCGTGACTGTGATTCGTGGGGGTTCTGCAATTTCTCACAACAAAGATTTTATAATGACTAAAATGCATCACGTTTTCCATGGCGGCGTGCGCTGTTACGACGTATGACATTTCTCTTTGTACGATCCAATTGTGAGACTTCCGCATATTACCACATTGCCAGGGGGTACGCGACTTTTCGGTCTGAGCCGTTTCGGTCACGGGACTTTTCGGTCTTGGTCGTTCCGGTCTCGAGACATTTCGGCCAGAATATGAAATCTTGCAGAAATCTTATATGTTCACTTTTTAATGCAAACGTACTTAAATCAACGAAAGGTTATATTTAAAACAACTACAAACATGATCCAAGATCCAACAGTTAATTAGTAGCATGAACATATGATTTTCATTATCATCAGCAAGCAAATTGAATCATTATCGACATTTTCAATTAAATACAAATAGTTCAAACTCATAATTATAACTCAGATTTAATCGCAATCATGACTCCTCAACAGGGAGTTGGTATAACACCAGCTAGCGTGACATTTCGCCTGCCTGTATAAATCATTTAAACAAACAAATGCAATCAGTTGTTTATGTACAGAAATGTCGTGACCGAAACGGCCCAGACTAAAACGGCTCAGACCGAAAAGTCCTGTTCCGATTGCAAGGACATGCAATGGGGTGAATGACTGGTGTGGCATTGGTATCTTCAAAGTTATAGGCACACATAAAGTCATTAACCTGACGCAGTAACAACATTCAACTCGTAGTTTGCTGATCCACTGCAGTCTGCCCTTATCCCATACGTATAACATTTCCTACACAGGCAGTGAAAAAGAACGATTGCTTTACACCACGGTGGTGGTCTTAAAAACGTCACATTTTGCCAACTGTAATTGTCCCCGTCACATAGACTGAATATATCGAGAACAGGAACACCCATCGGTGGTCGTATCACACAACCCTCTGAGAAAGGAGTGCCTTATCGCTTAGGACAGGCAATTGTTACTACTGGAAATACTTAATCCGTTATTTGATGTCACTCACGAATAGAACGATACTGCGATCGATTACCATTTGCGTGTATTAATTTTCAATGATTAGGCGCAAGCAGTGATAGTTTAGGATTTGCTGAAACATTAGTTGTTTCTACATGCTTTACAATTAAATCGTAAGACAGTAGGCTATTTAAGTCAGAATTAATTTTGATGTTAAGGGTATTTTTCAGAAGCATACTTGGCATTTGAACTATAGCACGAATTTGAGCTTGTCTTTTGAAACCTGTTTCACAACCGTAGGCCTACTCCGAAATGATATTCTACGGTGTTACTAATTTGAGGTTGAGAAAACATCAAGTCATGTCTGGAATACAGCCCATACACTTTCTACCAATCAACCCAAAAATCCAAAATCACCTTGCATTGCAAATCCGAACAAATCCACATGCAACCACCTCAGGAAGAATTTTCAACCTCTTGTAGTATTAAAAGCAGTACACACACTAAAAATCACTACATAGCAATGAGGTATAAAGGGTCTATGGTTTACTTGTAACAGAAAACATCTTGCGCAAACAGGCACGACGCCATGTTTAATTCATTCTTACTTTTTCAGTTTGGTTTTCCGCCGTCATGTAGAAAATACATACCAAATGTAATCACTGCAAGTAAGCCTCATTGCCAGTTCAATACAATGGGCCACATCACGGTACATTGTAAAGCTTCAGAGCCAATTTAAGTACGCTGCCTCTCACCAGCACTACGATGAACAAAGTGATTCTGCTGCCGGGCACAGTCCAGTGCGTGCATTGCCAGCCCGGTGCTGCGGAAAGCACAGCTCCAGCTCGCAGTTCCACTTTGGCTGTGCTTGATTGATAGGCCACAACCCTTCTAATACTTTGGTATAGCGACACCGGCGCTGGAAGCGCACACAGCCCCAGACTATCGTCATTTCCAGTGCTTCTCGTACAAAATCAAACAGATGTCTGATATTTAGGTTTGTGCATGAAGTTTGGGAAGGGAGGACACATTGTCAAATCTTATTGTTAATGCAAATGTAAAAATCGTAGTAGAACAGTAAAGTGACCTAAAAACGATGTTTACCGTGAAAATAGGGGGTACTGCAGGTCCGCAGTGCCTACCAACGAGCCGCCACTGCAGTTCATAGTGAGTCTGGTTGGAGCGTGGTTAGCGTTCTGTCTGGAAAGTCCCTCCGAAACTGTCGTTGAGTTTGGACAACTAATTTCGTCGTGAAATAGGCCTCAACAATCTTAATCCTCTCCTGCAAGGATTATCTTGCTTCTTGATCCATTGAAGCTGGGAAATAAAACTTTGGAGCTCTAACTATGATCTACCTGTGAAACAGAAGCCTGGGTTAATTTTGTTATGAAATTACAGCGATAATAAAATGGATACAATTTTTATACCACCCTTTTTGCCTGATCCTACTGATTTATCATGGAATTAACGATATTTCCCAGCAGTGGGAACACCCACATCCCACAGTGCTCGAATGCCGGATGAAAGCGACAACACTTCGTGAATTTCTGCATCGCCACCTGCTGCCTTGGAAAGAAGACGTGGCGAACTCCCAGCCTCCCTGATGTGTTGTGCAATATTTTGCTGCAAATATCTAGCATCAAGCACGTACGCAGAAAATTAAGCTGGTGACTGTAAACCTGGGGCGTAAGTCATTCAGGAGCTTCACAACTGCAGAGTTTCTACTGTATTGGAGAGAAGCAGGGTATCTGTAATCCATTCCAGAAACCAGACCCAGGTGTGCTTGCGCTGGATAGGTTGAGTTGCACCAAAAGATTGCTGACGAGGTTTGTTAGTGTTCGCTGTTTTGCTGCACTGGGGTCGGGTTTCCCGCTCTGCAAGTTAATCGCAAAACTGCTCGTGGTACCCGCTGGTCCACTGATAGTTTGTTTCAGCAGAGCTTGTTCACTGGAATACGCTTGATGTAATTGATCGAGAAGACTTTTGGTCGATACGTTTAAGGTGCTCCTGAGTGTTAACTTTTCCGCACTATCGCTTGGCCTTGCATGGATCGTCGCACGCAACAAGATTTTTCATACTAGTCAGTGAGTCTGAATATAGAGATTGCCACATTGCTACCTTTTCGTGAATGGCCTAAACAGGACTCTCTTTATGGGATAAAGTTGTAACGCAAATACCTGTAAGAGCTAGATTCCTGACGTTTCACTTTAACCATAGTAGTGAGAAATTTGGAGCTCGACCGATACACTGCGATGCCGACATGAATCGGTCGATATAGCGGTGATGCCGATGAACTATAGCGGCAAAATTCCGCTGATATCCATCGGGAATATTTTCTCATGAAAACCGCTACGCTATTGTTTTGCACGAAGACCAAGCTGTTGGTTCTCTGATTTATTAACGTTAATTCGTTGTCCTACACCTTTCTGCACGCAGCCCTTCGACAACTTGAATTAATTCCTGATGCATAGAGTGTAATTGTTCCAGAAATAAACCGGTTTGTGACGTAACATACTTTCGTGGTGCGTTTCGTGGTAAGCAAGTGACATTCAGCGAACAAGTCACGGTTTGCGCTGTGATGTTTGGCTGTTTTAGTGACCCATATCTACGCCGAATGTGGTTCCTCATCGCAGCGAATTGCATGTTTCCACACAGTTTTGAATGAGTTTGCTCGCTCGTGAGATGATTCCTTATGGCTTTGCCAACTCATAAAAGCGAGTTGCCAGCACTGGCTTGATTATGATGACATAAGATGTTCATTGCAAGGGGACGCTGCTGATTAACTGTTTTCTGAAATATAACGTAAAATTGTTAAATTTTGATTATTATTTTGGAGAAATGCTAACATTTCCGTGCATTTCTTCAGTTGTGAGCTATTCCCATTTTCTTGCGAGTTGGCTTAACATGCATTGTAATGTTTTGTTGTGGCTTGAGTAATGCAAAAATGTTGTTATCAATTATCGGCAATAAAAATATCGCTCTCAGTCCAATAAGTCTCATTGGTCAAGTTCTGGTAATAACTGCGCTCAGAAAAAAATACATCAACAGGTTTGTTGACTGCGCAGTACAAGTGGAAATGAAAACCTAACCACTACCCACTCCCGCATTGCACAAAAGTGGCATGATTACATCACCTACCTGACTTGGTCACGCCAGTGTGGAACCTGCAGAACCGATGTTATTACACACAGATGCTATCGAAAGGGAAAAATGCAAGGGGTTTATTGGTTATTTGTAGCATGCAATGCTGCAGCTAGTTGTCTGATCACTCATCTTTACTTTGGCTTAGTACTTAACGGGGCCGCGAAGTTAACCACGACTTTCACCACAAGAACTTTATGCACCACTGAATCAGTACGACAAAATTATTGTTTCTTAAAACTGATCTATTCAAAGATTTTAGTTGTACTTGTAATTTGGAAAAATACCAGCCGCTTATTGAACTGATGCAAGCAGAAGAAACTGCACAGTTATCAAATTGTGTTGAACCTGATTCTTAAAGTAGGGGCGTAAAAGGTTCGCAAGGGAGGTGCGAGTATGACAACGACATATTGTTGAAAAGCAGGATAGTTGCAAATATATTGTGGTTCTGTTTTTTGTGTTTGATTGTGAGGTTAAGCGAGGCGCGAGTAACTTTGACTAACGCCAAAGGGCGCGCGACTGAAAATTTAAGAACCTCTGCTTAAGAAGCAACAGTAAAGCTGAAGAAAACGCTGTCTTCCGACGTGGCAGACTTTAACCCTATTGTGTACTGTAGCCCGAAACGGACTTACTTACCTGTCATTATAAGTCGCATCTCCCGCTAGCACCAGACCTTGGTATAAACGACACACCAAGAAGCGAACCACCAAAAGGGGTGAGATAAGAGAGACTTGCTGAAAGACCTCAAACAATGCTTGCTGTGAAAAGGAATGTTGTTTATGTAGAACAGAACTTTCTCCAAACTCTGTTGAATGTTGCTGTTTAATCTTTATGCAAGTGTGTTGAAAATGGTAAAAACGTGCAGAGAAAAAAGTTACTAAGAAGTGCCACAAACTGACCAAAACGTGTCTCCCGGCTCTGGCCAAAGTTTTTGATCGGGCAAAACTTCAGTCGCTGCCAGAGCCGCAGTAATATCTGAAACGGCTCTCGGCGTAAGGCTTCGTGACAAAGATCGTAATTGTGAAATTCGTAAAGCCCTGAATGTCGAGCCACTCCCAGATACGTTGGTTTGGCCATGCGACCAGAATGTCCCAGGAAAGGTTTGATGAGACAAATCCTGCTGGCTACGCCTACGGGAAAGCGGCCCAGTGGTCGACCAAGGACCAGTTGGCGTGTTTACATCTTCAGCCTTGCTTGTTCGCACCGGCGTGGCGCCTGCAGAACTAACGACCTATAGAGCTGCTGCCCCGGGACTCTCCCAGGAGAAAATGCGCGTTTGAAAATGAGTGAATGATCCCTTAATTCTCCGGACGGACGGTCATCGTTTTACCCTTTGTGGGGTTATCAGTGGAGCACAGAACATAGTTACGGCTTCGACCGCAAAACTCTTGTTTAAAAATCTAAGAACTTTCTTCTTTTGAAAAGATATTTGTAACCAATGTGGTCGTTGAGCTGAGAAAGTGGACAGGATACGATTACACAGCAAACGTTGCAACTAGACATCGACCGAAATGGCTTTTTTGGGGCCGACACCGATGTATCGGCCATTCATGGACCGATAACTGATATTTCTAAACTTTTTAAATTTTGTTTTCTGCTTCATTATCAAAAATATAATGTATTCTACGCGTTACCTTTTTTTCAAAAACTTCAAAAATAGGATTTATGAGCTAAAATTTTTCGAATATGCAGCAATTTCAATATTTTCTATGATTTTTAGTTAATCTGATTAATGGTGATGCTTTTTGTTTCGGCTGCGACGGCCGACGCATGCTTTATGGTTAATCTTATCTGTTTGTTGATGAAAACACACCTGCTAGCGTTGCTGCAAGATAACTGTCTTGTCTCGGTTCATTGCACTTTCTTGCGCAAGTTGTCTGCATGCATGGGGAATACAACAGCGTTTTGTCAACACCTACTGAGGCCGTTTTGGCCCATATTGATATATCGGTAAAACCCAAATATCGGCCGATGTATCGGTCTGTCTCTAATTGCAACTTTGCCTGACTCATCATGTTGTATGGTGAAGTATGGCTGCCCTATTCAAATAAACTGATAATTGATGAAGCTTTTCTAGTGCACACAACACGTGTGCATGCTGATGCAGCATACAGTGTGCATAATTGCCAGCCGGTAAAACCGTCATGGACCGTCCGTGATGTATGTGGTGTTGTCGTTGCTGCCGTTGTTGTGAGGAATCTGTTTTTTTTGCATACAGCTCCAGGCTGTCCACCACTAGAGATACTGAGAAATGGAGAAAAAAGGATGGAGTTAAATGGAGCTGTTGTTCGTTATTCCTGCGATGCGAGTTATGAGTTGATAGGCAGTCAAATTATGTACTGTGATGGAATGCGATGGAATGATTCGCGGCCGGTTTGTAATTGTAAGTATCGCAAGTACCAGTTAATATCAGTATCCGATGGCTTGCATGGTTTTGCTGCACTAGCTGATTTATTTGATAGTGAAAGCTGATGCTGAAAACAGAAACACTCCAGCTCCACGGCTTCCTCCACCAGAATTACAAGCAAGCCAAAGTTCCATCTCCAGCAGCAGGGTAGGTATCAACGTGGTGCGCGAATATCAAGAAGAGTGGAGTCAACTAAACATTTTGCAAAGAAGATATCAGCCAAGCTCAAATGATACGCTTCCCATTTTGAAGCCACCGTTAGTGTCCCCGTCAAATTTAGGAAGTGCTATATCGGACCAGCGTCCCAAACTTGGCGGCGTTCACAACGCTGTCATTCAATCTCCAGGTGCGTTTAACTGTGCTTTGAGCATCTTCGGAAAGTTTTCACTGTTAAATTTCTGGGTGTTTTTCCAAGAAGTTTTGTGGTTGTGTTACCTCAATTGATAGGTAACCAATCATAGGTAGAATTACGCGATGGAGTTGTTATTTTTGTTAATTGTATATGGAACTGCTTGTAGGCCCATCGTTTGAGCCTTGGGCGTGTATCATGGTAGTTCTAAGAAACAGACACGTCCCGTGTGTTTATGAAATGCACGAACTTTTCCAAGTTTTCTTGCAACATCATTTTTATACCTTTTTATACAAATTAGAAATGCTACCCAGTACATGTCATTTGTTACAACATTTTGCAGATTGTATTTTTTGTCTTGACGTACTAGAAAACTTACACGTTGTAAATACTTTTTTGTACTTGAGTGAAATCGCTACTGTTCGAGGCGGGTTCGAGTCAAAGGATGTTTTGTTGCCGCTCTGTAGGAGTTTTCTAGAACACTTTGTTTATTTAAAAAAGTGTATTCATGTTAAAATGACGGAGATTTTGTAATCGTTGCTGTAGACTAAAATCAGCTTAACGAATACCGCTGTTCAAGTCCCATCACGAAATAAAAGGCCTAGTGCCTGGAGATGTTTAAATCTTCCTAAATTACCGTTGTGAGCATGTTCCTTTCCGGCTCTACTTTTTCGTTTGAAAGTTGCAAAGTTCCTGTAAAATGTCTGATTGTATTGATTTAAGTTAAATGGGCTTAAATCAGCGGCAAACCAGTGCTGGCCTGCGGTGCTTTGTTCATTTGTTGAATGATGCCGTGGATGACATTGCAAAACCGAAAACAGTTAACGTTTCATGTTTTTGCAGCTGCTGATGACAGGGCGCGGAGACCTTTACACCAGGTTTGTAGAATCGATTCTGCCACGTTGTCTTGGTAACATCGCATCACAGATATTCAGCATCGTGGTTGCAATCAATTCGCGCGAGCTAGTATTTGAATCTTGCGCGTTGTTTGGCCAATGAGATGGAAATTTTTATTTTTATTGTCTTTTTTGCCACAGTTCTTTGATTTTTTTGCAATTTTATTAAATTGACTGTGTTTCTTAAAATGTTTTCAATGGGTTCAGATTAACGATATTAATATATGCAACTAACAAAACCAAATGGAAGATGCTGTATCCTCGCTTTACATCGGTGATTACTTGTATGGGTCAATGATTTAGATTGTATAAAACTGTCCAGACACGTTTTTGTAACATTGCCAATCACGCGAAGACTGTTTATTTTCATATTTATGCAATCTTTGACCCAGTTGTATTTTGGCGCATATTCGTAATATCAACGTTAATTCTTTCAAGACGGTTTCGTTGTGTTGCCACTTGATATTGTTTTTAGCAGAGCTCGACCGATGCATCGGCATGCCGATACATATATCGGCCAATATGGCGATGTTGCCGATGTAACATATCGGCAATATTTTCTCATAAAAGCCGCTACGCTATTGCTCTGCACAGAGTGTTCGGAAACTGAAGTTGTTACTTCGTCTCTGATTGGTTAACGCAAACTCTGTCCTGTCCCGGCGCGCAGCCCTCCGACTACGTCAAGTAGTGCGTAATATACAGACCGTTGTGTAGTCGTCCCAATAAACCGCTCTACGACGTGACATTTGCTCGCAAATTTTTGCGCGGTAAGCAGATGACTGCAGGGTTGCCAGTTTGGCTTTTTTGAGGCCAAATTTGAAACATTTGGCCTTTTCAACTTCTTTAGCTTCTTTTATTTTTGAAAAATTTTTGCTGTTTTATTGCTTTTAGTTTGCTGTTTCAAGTTATTTCTTACTTAATAGGACCAAAATTTTCGAGGTGTATTTTAAAAGCGTGTTGGGTGTTTAAAGGTGTTGTTGTGTATTTATCTTGTATTTGGCTTTTCGGTGCTATTTGGCTTTTTTTAAGGTTGATGTGGCCTTTTTTACTCATGACAACCTGGCAACCCTGGATGACTGCCTGCGAACAAACCAGGGTACAGTTGTGGCAGTTTAGTTCCTTACAGTGCACAGCCTTCCGACTACATCAAGTTGTGCGTAATGTACAGAATGCCGTGTAATCATCCTAATGAACTCTATGATGAAACATTCGCTTGCAGGTTTTTGCGCGATAAGCAGATGACTGCCTGCGAACAAACCAGGGTATGCGCTGAGGTGGTTGACTGTTATAGTGATGCAGGTTTGTGCAGAATTCAATGTTGTGCGGTTCTTCATTGCAATGAAGCAATGTCTTTCACCTGTGGTTTGAGTAATACAAAAATATCTGCATTGGCTATTGGCAATGGAAACTGAAAAACGTCTGTATCGGCCCGATAAACCTTATCGGTCGAACTTTAGTTTTTGGTATGTGTGTGCAGGGTTGCCTATGTTCTGTAGTAACCCGGCTTGTGATTAGTTCTGTTCTTGTTTGCAGAACACTGCGAAGCCTGATGTTAGTGGTGAGCTACGACTGGCATGTCCACCGCCAAAAAGACCTCGCCGTGGCTACCACATGTTCGTAACTCCAGAATTACATTACTAAGATGTTTGTACTTTGTTATTGGTTCGTTATTCATGTACACTGTTTTCTTCTCGCCTTCAAGTGCGTCTGCTTCGAAGGCCTAAGTAAATCAATTGTAACTTCCGCGCTGCTTCGGAGGACTCAAAACACCTCACGGTTTTCAGCAATGTCAAATAGTTCTGCTGATTCCACACCAAGACCGGGACCACACAGTCAAAACACGCCACCAGGTCCTTGCCGATAGGGCTGTGTTCGCATGGGCGCAGCCAACAGGACTCGCTTCCCCGAATTCGCGTCACGACACCATCGCCCGAGGAGGAACACAATGGAAGGCAGTGGCAGTTGGCCGTCAACGCTGTCGTCCTGTACAACTACCCACAGCTTGTCTCGAGGAAGCCGGTCGATAGCTTTTCCGAGGTCGACAAAACAAGCGTAGACGTCTTGACATAGTCCCCAAGATTTCTGGAAAATTTCTTGTTGGTCTGTAGCACTACGGCCAGGACGAAAACCGCACTGGGTATCATTCAGCCTTTGGGTCAATTGTTTCGCGGCATCTTTTATCAAGACGCATTGTATGCGCTTTTCCAGGAAGGCTTCGGTGAGATACGCCCTGGTGGCTAGTGCATTCACTCATGTGTCACTTCGAATAGGATAGAAAATTTCTTTGCTCAAAATTTAAGTAATTCACGTCCGATTTCATCACAACCTGCAGCCTTCCAAGCTATCCATGTCTATTCCAGTTTAGGAGACTGGTCGCTTTGATGATGTTTTCCTTCTCATGATGCACTTTCTGTGTGTCTGCTGGTGATAAAGTGACTTGAAGTTACCCTCCCTACCCGCCGCTGGTGTTTTCCTCAGCGCTGGTTTGGACACTAGTTGATCGTTAATGGGTCTTACATTAAAAGATGCTTAACACAGTGTTGGGTCTTTTGTCGGATGGTTTGACAGAACACTTGGTTAGCTTGGCCATTGAACTAAGATCTAGTTCATGTCCGAAGTTACTTCAAGATTGCGTTTTAGACTTTTTTTCCACTTTGGCTGCGGATTTCTGCATCTCAGCGTATCGCGAATGCAGAGATGGTTCGGATTTGTTTGAATTTCTTTGCTCCGGTGGCGTCTTCACCTCCTGGTTGAACCAAGAAGTAGTTTTGTGCTACCTATCCAAATATTCATCAAATGATGAAATGACAGCTACTTTGAACGACTGCCACTCCTACATCCGCTGTGCATACCCGAAGCTCTCAGGACAAAGATATGTTGTCTGCAAAGATCTTACATCATTTTGCACAAGGCCTCCCACTGATTTGAAGAAACTTTTAGTTCTGCCTGTTCGTGTAAGCCTCGCTGGTTTCTCCAGACGCAGCTTGCAGGCCACCAAGTGGTGATCGGTCGACGGTTCTTTGACATTGACACGAACGTCCGACGTGATTGTAACGAGTCAGCTGAAACTATAGAGAAATCAATGAGTGACCGTAGATCCAAACAATCTGCGGTGCATACCTGCGCACCAGGTGTAATCTCTGTGTTGGAAAATAGTGTCCGTGATGCACAGTGTGTTGTTACAGCACAGTTGCAGCAGGAGCTGTTCGTTGTCATTTATGTCATCATCAACATGTCGGCCAATCACCCCTTCCATGCCTTAACATCGTTCTCACCCAACGTGTGCATTGAAGTCTCCCAAAAGAATCGTGGATTCGTTAGCTTTAGCCCTCAGCAGCGTGTCGCCAGTTTAACACCGAGCCACTGTCGACTTTAACGTCAACATGCACACCCTTCCTCCTAGTGGGATCAATTGATGAATCAGTACAACTTGTCAGCTGAGAGCTTACCAGTATGCCCGCCTATGCCTGGACTGAACTTGTTTTCTAATAACCAGAGTATAAAAGTTTCAACACATCACCCAACTCCACATTGGCTTGGTCGACGAGATGTAAACATAGGATACTTAGGTAATATCAATTGCCTGTCCCAAGCAGTTCGTACTCTTTCTCTGTTTGTGAAGTGATGCAATCACCAGCTTGTGGCAAGATTGTTGTTTACGCGTGGTTTCAAGTCACCCACAGTAGGACCCCGCACTGACACCAGATGTGTAGCGGGCGCAAAGTGGGGCCATTCCATGCTCGATGGTGGTGATTGTTTTGCTATTGCGTGGAAGTAACTGCCCAATTTATACCGCTGGACAAACTGACCGCGCCATTTGCACAGCAGCTTTTGCAGAAGCAGGGGAAACGAAATGTTTCTGCGGGCACCTTTGTGTAGGAGAGGCTTTGCATTGAGTCTACTGCAGGCGCAGTTATGCAGCAGGCACTAGACCTGAGAGAAAGAGGTGATGTTTTGTGCTGTCACTGTTCTTGAAGGGCAGGGCGAACGACATGTTTATTTCTTCTGCCTCATTGTCCCTGTAAATGAATTGCCATAAGTAGAAAGATTGACACCCACAGTAAATCGATTTTGCTGTCTTTTTTTGTTGTTGCTATTATTTAGCATTTGCGATTTGCAAATTTGTCTTAACAGTTTGTGGCTCAGTCGAGGTAGCGCTTTTTCCCACTGTGCTCAAAGGGAAAACAATCTCTCTTACGTTTGAAGTGACACTGAAATGGTTGGCGCTTTTATTGTCATTTATGTGACACGCTTAATAGAAAAGTGCTCTTAGCATTTCTCAACAGTACCTAGGATTTTCTCGCAATGGAACGTTCCCACACTTTTTCCAGCGCTACACCCCTGGCTACTGGTCGCACGTTTTTGTCGTAAGGAAATAGGAAATGCTTTATTGGTGTAAATCGGTTGTGTCCAACCCAAATGACTTACTGGGCCAAAAAGTATGTTACTATCTTGACCAGGGCCGCACATTGAATGACATATTAATGAGGGCCGCACAGTGAATGACTTACTTTGATCTTAGCAAACTAAATTTAGCTTAACCTAAAGCACTGACAGTGTTCGAATCCTAACTGCAATAGTAACAGACGTGACAAAGTGGATCTGAGGACCACCTGCATCAAAAGTGTCATATTCAAGATTGTCAAAATATGGACTGGTTGTCAGTATGTAGGATACTTTTACTACAGCGAAAACCTAAACTGGGCCGCATGCGGGCCGCGGGTTGGACGTAGCTGGTCTAAATTTTCCTATTTCCATGACAGTTGCCAATGCGTTCTCAAGACGTTACGCAATGAAGATAAGTAGAACAACAGACTGCAAGCATGACCTTCTTTACACACCGTACTAAATCTCCTGTTTGAACCAGCTGAAGTTGACATCTTTTAAGTCCAGGAAGCAAAAGTTTGGCAACCAGAACTTCGTGTCTGATATCTTTTAGTCCTACATGCATTTAAATGCAACAGGGTTAGGGTGTATTGTTGCGGTGGAAGCTCAGTACAGGCTTGCTTCTGATCGAAATAAGCAGACATTTTTGCGCCAAGATTTATCATGATTTCCTTCAAAAGTATCCCTGACACCTCAGAGAAAAAAAGCAATATCTGTTGGAAACCTCCCAACAAAGTTGATCGAAGTTTCAAGCAAGATCTTGTTTGCAGTTTTTTTATACTGTTCAACCAAAAGTTAGTTTCAAGTTAATCAATGTGTTATTATTTTTATCGCTATTGTCGTTTTTGTAAAAATGAGCATATTTTCCATCATTTTTGTTGGGATTGTTGCTTGTGTTGTCCCGTAAGTTCATTGCATTGCATGAATTTTGAGAGTTGATACGCTGCATTTCCAATAATTTACAGAACGAAACCACTGCCTCTGGAATACGCCGACGAAGATTACGTTTATTACATCGAATATCACTGCCTGCCTGGGCTGACCATGGTCAGTGGGGATAACACGAGCTACTGCCTCAGGAGTGGTAGATGGAGTGGCCAGGTTCCAGTATGTGAAGGTAATTGCGTTTATGCTGTTTCCACTTCATGCTGACGTGCTTAGTTGTCTCTTGGGTGACGATGCACGTCGTGTGCACTGAAAGTATTTGTGGGTGCGCACGCGTCACTTATGACGTGGGTGCACACGCGTCACTTATGACGTGGGTGCGCACGCGCCATATATGACGTGGGTGCGCACGCGTCACTTATGACGTGGGTGCGCACGCGTCACTTATGACGTGGGTGCGCACGCGTCACTTATGACGTGGCATCGACGAACTTTGGCCTCACCCGAAAGAATTGTGAATTTTTCGGAAAGATGTATTGAGACTGTGTTCTGATGTCAGCAATTTTGCCCGAGTTAGATTCGAAAACGTATGTTTCTGTGGCCCGCTGCGTTCCGGCCAGTCCATCTGTTTTAGTATTTTTTCTTTCCTGATGAGCTTAAAAATAACAAAGCATATTTTTAAATGTTATTTGTCATTCCTGGTCATTTTTTGTTTGTTCTTCACAATCTACCCACCTTTTAATGTAAAACGCAGGATTGAATGTGAACGTTTAATATTTCCATAAAGCAGTTGCCAGTAATCATTTATCATAGCAAGGTGTATTTAATGTTTATTTTACAATTTAGGTTTTCACTGCAAAAAATATGAAATGAAATATCAACAATACAACCAATGATAACATCATTTTTGCAAATATTTTCCGCTAATATAATCTCGTTATTTAGCCGGTTTCGTGAATTTACTTCTCAAATGCCGTTCTCGCTTTTGTTCTCGATAAATGATTACTTGGTGACATGCACAGCCGCAAATATTCGAGAATTTGAGAATGAGAACCTGTTTCTAGGGGTCAAAACGTCTAGAATTTGCTAAAAATTAATAAAGATAAAAAACATACTTCCATGTTAAGGTTTTGAAGAATGCAGGTGACATTTGTCCAGCTTCATTCCCGGCTGTGGCTCTGGCTGCGAATGAATACTCGTCAAACCAAAGCCTAATGGTTGATTGATTGGGTATGTGTAACTGGCTGTTGTATTTCAGATGTGCAAGGTTGCGTGAAAGGCTTCAAACGGTCCATGTCTGGTGTGTGCGAAGGTGGGTAAACTATTCCACTGCTCGTTACATCTTCAGTTGTCACCACGTGTGGTCTGTAGCAAGTTTTACAGATTGTATGATATTCTGTGCGTAGCAAATGTTTGCAGTCGCTTTTGAAAACCAGCGTTGAGCTTGACATTTCCTTGACGTGAGTTATCGATTTTCGTGCAGAGAATGTGAAGGAAACAGTGAATTTGAGAGAAGATTTAACTGCAGGTTCAACACTTTTCCACCTTGCTTCGGCCTATTTTTTTCTGGTCTTAAATAACTCTTATTTAAGATTAAAAATATGCATTTTCTTGTTTTATCGCCGTCTGCCCCAGAAAGTAGTAATTTTTTATCAAATTGCTTCCAAGGGTATTTTCAAAGGAAGTCGTTTCCAAGGCAACTCATTACCTCAGACTTTACCCTAAGCAAAGGAAAGCACACTTGGCAGCCTTAATCAGAATTTTCTTGTTTTCAGTATTTCCAGCGTCTTTTCACAATCGTGCATACAGTGCAAGCGAATGTTTTAAAACTCACTCAGAAGTATCCTAATTTCAAGTAAAACGCATGGAAATTTTCGTTACTTAAAATAAACGACGTGAAAGAACGTTGCAAACCTGTATTTCAAAGTCACGCAATGACGCAATGATACAAATGTAGTTAAAAATACTTCGACTTTCATCAGCGACCAAAAGCAATCGAGCATATACACGATGGGTTTGTGTTGTGGGGCAAAAAGTGTAAAAGAAGCAAATAGTTTAACGGGACCGAGAGATGGAAGTGTAACGTGTGGAAAGTCCCGAAACATATATTCGTTTGAGCTTCAAAATGTCGGGATAAGTCCAATGGTAAAAGATATGACCATCTGGTTTATTTTACAGCTAGCGTTTTGATCATATGGCACATAATTTAACAAATCTAAATCGCAAGCTTTTTTCTCTAGGCGCTGTACAAATGTTATAGGGCTTTGCAATTTATCTAATGTTTAATTTTTTTATACTCATCTAGTTGAATATGGACACACATCTTAATTGAAAGTGCACGCGCATTGTGCGATTGTACATGTGTCGGGTTACTTTATTAACTGGTGCTTTAAAAATAATTGAAATGGATGTTTGTTGCTGAACTTTCAAGGTATCTGCCTGTCATGCTCTGCTTTCATAACTTAACGATGATTCCGCTGCACGTATCAACATTTCACTGACAACTCACCACAAGGACACAGCAGATACATCTAATCGTCAAGTGTTTGAGGAGAAAATAGATTTTACGCATCTTCATTCCAGTAACTTGCAAACAAAAGCTTATGTGTGGATGTTTGGTGATAACGTTGCCAGATATTGATGAGTGCAAGCGCGATAACGGCGGGTGTCCCCATCAATGCGCTAACTTCATTGGAGGCTTCGCTTGCAAGTGTCAGCACGGTTACCATCTACCGGAGGGCTCACGGTCTTGCGTGGGTAAGTTGCGCGATGAAATAATGAACAGGTAGTGTTTAAATTTAACTTGGTTGTCCTTTTGCTTTGATTGCACCGGAACGTGGTACAAAGTTGTACAGGGGACCGGCGTTGAGACGTATACCACTTGTGTTTGGGGGACAAGCAGTTTTGGCCGTGACATCAATCAGTTGTGAACAGATCGAGCTTTATGAGCAGATGGAGGAAAGTTAAAGCTAGTTTAAATTTGATTTCGGGCGCAATTGTTGGGGATAAATAACTCATTTCGGCGTCACCGCACTAAAAATGTTGCTTGGCAACGTAGTGTGATGATTTCCGAAACTTTTGCTTTGGATCCGATTGAATTTACTCGGAAGATATGAACGTTTGTAACTAGCTGCTTGGTTTTAAACTTGTAATTTTACATGCGTTTTCACCAACTTGTTTTTGCATGTTAAAGTGTTTTGTTAGCTGCTGTACATATCAGAAAGCTTATGCTTTGGCATTGGGGCCGGTTGCAATGACATTTTCTTGATGTTGCAGACCTAGATGAGTGCAGTCTCCCCACAAGATACTGCCATCATCATTGCACCAACCACCCAGGTTCTTTCAAATGCTCATGCCGGACAGGATTTTTTTTGTTACCTCACAATAACAGGACATGTCTAGGTGAAAACATCTTGACCGCTGTTTATCTTTAGTCGGTGGTGTGCTGTTGATATGTTGTTTAATTGGTTGTTTGCTGTTGATGTGTTGTTTAAGTGGTTGTGTGCTATTGACATGTTGTTTTATTGGTTGTGTGCTGTTGATATGTTGTTTAATTGGTTGTGTGCTGTAGATATGTTGTTTAATTGGTTGTGTGCTGTTGATATGTTGTTTGATTGGTTGTG